>SDBS01004040.1_pt1 | contig 14390 bp, 16 predicted proteins | sample 2277091 | NCBI WGS metagenome assembly SDBS01 (sample SAMN10404972, study PRJNA504765) | marine sediment metagenome | isolation source: marine sediment core GS10_PC15, 163 cmbsf | place: Arctic Ocean: Southern Knipovich Ridge | collected 2010
CGTAATATATTTCACACCTAATAATGAATCTCCCATTGGAATATCAATAAAAGAAATGAATTTTTGAGGTTTATACTTTTTCCACACATCATGAAGCCTTCTCATAGCATCACATGAGTTCATGAAAATGACGCCTTCCAGAAAATCATAACCACCTTCAACAGCTATATCTATGGCAGATTTCGCAAACTGACAATAATTAGGGTGTATGTAGGAATCAGCACTTTTTACAGGGTAAGAATGCCCCATTATACGGTAAGGTATAAAACCAGCAGCATGAATCAACTCTAATGGAGTGTAACTGCAGAGCCATCCCATTTTCTGTTTTTCTGGTGTAATAGGTGTTTCAAACTCCTAAGAAATAGATATAAAAATTATTAATTTTAGAAATTAAGGATATATAATAATGTTAACCATTCATAAATTCAACAAAAATTTTTTAAATGATTATTCAAAAAAGAAATGGCTCAAATCATGATTGTTGAAAAAGAGTTATCAAATGGTTTGAGAAATATCAGTAGATTATGTTAATAAAATTTTAAGAATATTTTTGTCTTAATATATCATTAATCACTAGTTGAAACTTTTTTGAATTTAATTTTTATAATATTAAAGTAAGTATTATATGGTATGAACTTTTAAATACTAAAATTTCATACTATTATTCAAAACAAACGATTCTTCGGTATGAAACTGTCAGTAAAGAATTTGAAAAAAAAGGTAAATGCTCAATTAATTTCTGGCTTATTAATATTTGCGATTGGAGCAACTTCTGCCATCTACAATGTTTCAGCTGTAATTTTAAACCTTTTTTTAATGAACTCAGGAGTAATTTTTCAAGTGAAAGATCTGCTTTTTGATTTAGTTTTTATTCTTCTTGGATTGCTTTTGATAAGAAAGAAGAAATATATATTAATGTTTTAAATACAATCATGGTAAAACGCTAAAAAACATAATAAATTAAAATCCTAGCTTAGCGATAATTGACATTGATTTTGGTAAATATGTATCCCATGAGTACATTACTTCAAGGAATTTCCCAAAAGACTTTGGGAAATTTCCCAGAATTGGGAAAATTATTCTCAAAGATAATCAGATTTATTTGATTTTATAATATATTTTTCCTTTAAATACTTATTACAAGGAAATTAGAAGGGTAGTAGTAATATATAAATATAATAATTGGTTCTCCTTTTATAACATAAGACAATATGTTATAATTGATTTTCAATAACAAAATTACTTAAGATGGAGATCCAAATTAATGAATAATTATCAAATTAAATTGAATAAGAAAATGAGTTTAATGCTAATAATGTTCACAATCACATTAATCATATCATCAAATTTATTAGTAAGCATTCTAGGAAATTTTGAAAGCTCTATTATTGAGAAAAATAATATTGCGGAGTTTACTCCACAACCGCTTAAAGAAGCTTCTGTCTATTACGAAAACACAACAGGATCTGCCAATGACGTTCACGTGAGCGGAGATTATGCCTATGTAGCGAGTGGTAATTCGGGTTTAGCTATCATTGATATTTCCGATCCAACCAACCCAGGAATACCTGTTTACAAAGATACGAGTGGAAAAGCAAATGGTGTTTATGTGAGTGGAGATTATGCATATATAGCAGACGGTCCCTCAGGTTTGGCAGTCATAGACATATCCGACCCTACTAACCCAGGAATACCTGTTCACGAAGATACGAGCGGAAATGCAAATGGTGTTTACATAAGCGGAAATTATGCCTATATAACTGATGGTTCTTCAGGTTTAGCAGTCATTGATATTTCCGACCCGACAAACCCGAGAATACCCGACTACGAAGACACAATCGGAATAGCAAATAGTGTTTATGTGAGTGGAGATTACGCATATATGGCTGATGGTTATTCAGGATTAGTAGTCATTGATATTTACAACCCGACCGACCCAGGAACACCCATCTACGAAGATACGATCGGAAAAACAAATAATGTTTACGTTAGCGGAGATTACGTTTATGTGGCAAATGATATTTTTGGCTTGGCAATCATTGACGTATCGGACCCGACCGATCCGGGAACGCCTGTTAACGAAGATACAAACGGATATGCAAATGGTGTTTATGTATATGGAAATTACGCTTATGTGGCAGATGGGGATTCAGGTTTAGCGGTCATCAATATTTTCGATCCAACCAATCCGGGAACACCCATCTATGAAGATACAGACGGAAATGCAAATAATATATACGTAAGCGGAAATTATGCCTATTTAGCAGACGGTATGGAAGGCTTAGCGGTCATCGATATTTCCGAACCTTTAACTTATAACAACGGATATGCTGTTTTCAAAGATACAAGCGGATATCTAGAAGACATTTATGTGGACGGAAATTACGCCTACGTGGCGGGTACAACTTCGGGCTTGATAATTATTGATATCTCGGATCCGACCAACCCGGGAACACCCATTTACGAAGATACGAGTGATATTGCACTTGGCGTTTATGTGAGTGGAGATTACGCTTATGTGGCTGACGGAATTTCTGGTTTGGCAATCATCAATATTTCCGATCCGACCAATCCGGGAACACCCGTCTACAGGTATATAGGCGGATATACACTGGACGTTTATGTGAGCGGAGATTACGCTTACGTGGTAGATGGTATTACAGGTTTGGCGATTGTAGATATATCAGACCCGACCAATCCGGGAACGCCCATTTACGAAGATACAAGCGGTGTTGCCTATGACATTTATGTTAGTGGAGATTATGCTTATGTGGCTGACGGAATTTCTGGTTTGGCCGTTATTGATATTTCTGATCCGACCAACCCAGGAACACCCATTTACGAAGATACAAGCGGGAATGCAAATGGTGTTTTTGTGAGTGGAGATTACGCTTATATCGCAGATGGAAGTTCTGGTTTAGCCGTTATTGATATTTCTGATCCGACTAACCCGGGAACACCCATTTACGAGACCATAGTAGGTGATAATGCAAACCAGATTTATGTAAGCGGTGATTACGCTTATGTGGCAGGTGATACAAGAGAGTTGGCGGTCATTGAAATAACCAACCCTGTTAACCCTGGAAATCCTAATTATGGTTTTCACTATAGTGGCGATGCTAGAGATGTTTATATTTGTGGGGATTTCGCTTATTTTGCGGCTGGTTATGAAGGTCTAGCAGTTATACAGATCCGAAAGAGGATTGCTATGGAGGATCCAATAATAACGATTGCACCTAGTGATTTTACAGTAGAATACGGTTTTATGGATGTAAATATTTCGTGGACCGCAACAGATGCTCACCCATTCCTTTATACAATTGAGCTAGAAGGATCAGGTGTGGTAAAAGGTCCGAGTGAATGGTCAAGTGGTATAGCAATTATATATGATGTACCGATTGACCTAGACGTTGGTGAGTATAACTATACAATCGTAATTAAAGATGATAATAATAATTTTGTTACGGATACAGTTACTATGACTATAATAAAAAAAGAGAGTGAGGAAGTAATACCTTTCGGGAATTATTATTTTATTTTTCTAGTAATCGGAATAATTTCATTAATAGTTGTTCAAAAACGACGGCTCGATTGACAGAGTGGTTAACTATTGGTGGTGGTGTACCGGGTTGCATGCATGGTGGTGGTTCTCCTGACGGTGCGAGGCTTGTTGTAAGATTTTCAACTCCTTTTGATGAATATGTTGATTATGCTAAAAAGATCATGAAGATTGAGGAAGATGTCATTGAACCATAGATGTACACTTATTACTCTTGAAATAACATTGAAATAAATCGTAGTCTTAAAGAGTTACTAATTCTTATGTATGGCGAAATAGCCGCGATTCTTACTACTGTGCCATTTGCACTTTCTTACGTTTTCTTAATAAAAAAGAAGAAAATCACATATGAGTCACATTTTTAATTGTTTTAATTTTATATATATAAATATATATTAAATCCTTGAATATAATCATAGTGAAACACTAGAAAATATAATAATTTAGAATCATAACTTTTAAATATATACTTTTATATATTAGTGTGAGGGATATAATAATTAAATAAGGAGGAAAAAATAAAAAATGACTGTAAAAGAAGTATATGAAATTGTAATTGGTATAATAGGATTTTCTAGTTTAGCAGCTCTAGGTGTTGTTATATTGATTCTTACTGGTTTATTTGTTTAGTTTTTATTATTGCTTTTTTAAAGATTTAGAAATATTCCTATAAACATTTGCCCCTTTTGACGAAGTTTTTTTAAAATTTGTTTCTACACCTTTCTTTTGATTGAGAAAACAAAAAGTTTTTGTCGAATCTTCCATTTATTCTTTTTAATGGAAGATCAGGAAAATAAGAAAGAAGCCAATTTTATAGTTGGAATCTTGGGGGAAAATTATTCCCAGAGAAAATTAATTGGGCAAGCTCTAGGTAGCCCTGATATGAGATCAGATATAGAGATTTTTGGACGATTAGATTCCAATTTAGGTCAAGTATTTTGTGCTTTAACTCCAATTGACTATCCAGAGAAAATTAAACCTTTATTACAAGTATTAAAAATATCGAAGATACATTTATTAGTAATCGATCTTGAAGTTGGATTAAATGCAGCGATTGGAGAAATTCTCGTAGGCATGGACATAATGCATAGATTATTTGACACATTTGGATTGGTTGTCATAGCTGGTATTAATTCTAAGACCGAATGGAAATTTCCAAAGTTAAATGCAAAAGTTAAAGAAATCATTGCTACAACATCACTAAACAAACTTGATGTTATTGAAATACGAGAAAAAGAAGACTACGTTAGACTAAAAAAGAAAATCGTCGAAATTGGGGGTGTTAGTCACGTTAGCGAAGAAAACGATAAGTATCTAAAAATATTGGTAGATCATTCGTTTCCAGTAAAAGGTATTGGAACAGTAATTTTGGGGATAATAGATAAAGGTAAGGTAATTTCTGGACAGATGGTTGAAATCGTAGGATATGAAGGTCCAACCAAAAAAGTAATTGTTAAAAGCATACAAAAGCATGATAGAAATTTTAAGGAAGCATATAGAGGAGATCGGGTAGGTCTTGCTTTAAAAGGTAATATTACTCCCAGTGATATCAGTAGGGATAATATTATAGTTTCTCAAGGAATCTTTAAACAGAATAAAGAGATCAAGGCAAATGTCTATATTAGCTCTTTTTATAAACCCAAAAACGGAGTGATTCAACCTGGTAATGGATCTCAATTTCACGGAATTGTTGAAATCAAAAGTTCACCTTTTAAATTCATTGAGGGTGAAGATCTAGTTCCAGGAAATAAAAGTGTAGCATTATTGAGATTTGAAAAATATATGGTGCATGATGGAACCGGTCTTAAAGGATTAATTTCAGAAATGAACAAATTTGAAAACAAATTGAGGATAGTTGGATGGTTCGAACAATTACAATAAGACTAATTTTGAATAAATTTAGTTCGCTTATTTTTAATTATTTGTTCTTATAATATCGATTCCGCAAGCAGGACAAATAATCAAATCTTTACTAATCTTAAATCCACAATTATGACAATTCAAAAGGTCAGACGTGGTAATATCCTTAGACTCTGACGTTAGAAGTGATTGTGAAGGTTTTGCATAAGATCGAAGTAAAGAAAACAAATTAGAAAAAAGACCATCATACCATGAACGTCGAAGTTTTTCAATTCTCATGATATTTCGTGCAAGAGCTACGGCTTCAACTCTAATTAATGTTTGATTCCAATCTAAATCGTAAAAACTTACTCGAATTTTCTATAAAAGAAGGTGGTTGAGATTTTTTAATTTTTGCCTTATGTTGGCTTCTTAGCCATTGCGCTGTAACATCAAATGCTTTCTGTATATTTAGTTGAACTTTTTCCTCAAAACTGACGTTTCCTTTCATGTATAATATTTCCTTTGAATTTTTTATAAGAGCACAAAAGAATCAAATATCCTTTGAATTCTTAATCGTAATTCTTCTAAATTAACTTATAGAAAAAAGAATAAATTAATTTAACTATTTTTCTTGATAGCATTAAAAATGAACTGAATAGAAAATTGAAAGCCCTACCATACAGAATTTTTGAGTCAAGGATTGACAAGATCCTTAGAAGAGTTCCATCAATTGGTAAGTTGTTATCTGGTCTATTTGGGCTTTTTGAAAATTTATTCCTTGAATTAATTCGGAAAATAGACGTATCATTTGGTATTTATACTATGGGTATCGTTAATAGATACATCTTAAAAGGACGATGGGGTGGAAAAGTTATTCCTTTAAATAAAAATATCTATTTTGATACAAAATTTATCGCCTCTCAAGAAGTTTTAAAGGTATTAGAACGCTCTAAGGTCACAGGAATAAGTGATTGTTATTGTAGATCAACCCAGCGAAAATTTAGCGTTCCAAATTGTGATCATCCCTTATCAACATGCATTCATATTGGATTTGGAAAATCCCTATATGAAATCCCCTATAAATCATATAATTTAAAGAAGGTTTCCAAAAGGGAGATTGTAGAGTTATTAGAAGATAGTGATAGGAGAGGATTAATACACCAATTAATTTATTTTCCGAATCCTCAATTTTATTATATAATATGTAATTGTTGCTCATGTTGTTGTGTAATATTGAACCAGTTTCTTAAAAACGGCTCTCCACAGATGATTAAAAGTGATTTCATAGCTAAAACAGACATGGTGAAATGTAAATCTTGCGGTAAATGCGTTTCTTGGTGTTCTTTTAATGCAAGGGTGATACGACCTAAAAATCTTATTTTTAAACCGATAAGATGTTTCGGATGCGGAGTTTGTATTTCAAAATGTCCTAATGATGCAATAACCTTAATAAGTAAGGGGATATCAAGCCCGAATTATCAATATTAGGTAATAAGAAAAGCGAATATGTTATTTCAGGATAGGTGGTTTTATCAAGTAAGCCAAGAGAGCAGCGCCTATTGACATAAAAGCCATGACGATAAAAAGAATTAAATAACTTCCAAAAGCAGTTACGATTAGGTTAACTCCAACTGCTCCAATAAAACCCGCAATTCCATAGGCTGTAAATAAAATTCCATAATTAGAACTAAAATTTTTCGCTCCAAACAAATCAGTCGTAGCAGTAGGAAATAAACTGAAATTCCCTCCAAAACAGAAGTAAATGGCACAAGTTATAATTAAGAAATATACTTCACTTATGTTGGTCGTAAAATAGATAAAAAGTAAAATTGCTTGGATCGTAAACATCAATAACATTGCTTTTTTATAAGAAATCAGATCTGCCATTTTACCCCACGCTATTCTTCCTGCTCCATTGAATAGAGCAGCAAGACTCCCAATTAGTACAAAATCGGCTACTCCAATGATGTAAATAAAATTATCTCCGGCATCAACGGTTTTAGCAAAGGAGGCAAATGAACCGATGACCATTAAACCTGAAATTGCGCTTAATATAAAAGTTGCCCAGAGCATCCAAAACTGTGGTAATTTTATTGCTTGATTTCGCTCAAATTCTATTCCAGAAACTCCACTTTGTTCTGTTGGTGCAGGGGGTGTCCAATTCTCTGGTTTCCAACCTTCAGGAGGATTACTTAGAGTTGAGGCCCCTCCTAGAATTAGTATTAAATAAATAATACCCAAGATAATGAAAGTAATTGGAATTGTAATAAGAACAAGTGCTTTTATAACATAGTTAAATATAAATGCCCCCGCACCAAATCCAGCAACAGCAATTCCACTTATAAAACCTTTTTTATCAGGAAACCATTTATTCGCAGAAGCTATAGGGCTTACGTACCCGAATCCAATCCCTGATCCAAAAATAATACCGTACGTTATTAATAATCCTATGAAAGTTGTCATAAAAGCAGATAAAATTACTCCAATACCAATTAAGATACCTCCGAGGATGGCAGTCTTCCTTGGTCCGACTCTTTGTTGCAATTGTCCGGCAAAAATCATGGTTACGGCAAAAGACAATAACCCTATACCAAAAATATAAACTGTTACTTCTCTCACTTCATTTAAATATGGACTTACGAACACAGTAAGGGTACCCCATGAGTAGATGGAGCCCAATGCTAATTGGATCAATATTGCTCCTATAACAACAATCCATCGATTCCTAATTTTTTGTTCTTGGGACAATTTCAAAACCTTAGTATAATTTAATTTAATGAAAGGTTTGGTGAATAAAAACGTTTTATTAATAATTTAAAAATAAAGATGATTTTTTTATCCAAAAATGATTTAATTCTGAATTTTCTATATGATTCCGCTTCTTGTAAAAGCATCTATCATCCATTCAATTAACAATATCATTAATTTTTCGTTCCAAACTTTTGAATTTGGCATGAATTTTTCACAATAATTGCTTGTAATTTGTTCAAGAGATAAATTTTCACGATCCCATTGTATAATTGATTTTTTTGTCTCATTGTAAAGATCTTCCATATCATTTATAATTTGGTCAAAATGTTTTCCCTTCCAAACTCCAAAATGACTTATGGATATAGAATTTAATTGATTTTTCAAACTTCTTAATTTATTAAAAGTTTTGAATAGTTCTTGTTCATTAAAATCTGGTGGCATTGGAGGAGTAATAAAAGCATCTTCATCTAACTTATCAATAATCGCGTCCCCCACAAAAATATTCTTATTCTTTTTATCGAAAACAGCTATAGAATCCATAGTATGTCCAAAAAAATTAAAAATCTCCAGCTCGAGCCCATTTAAATTAATAACATCTCCCTCCTTCAATGGAGTAATTTTTTCAACAGGAAATGTCTTGTAGCCATACCCCTCACTCATTTTTTCAGGGTGTTGTAAATTATAGGCACCCACTTCTGAGGCTAAAACTTCAACCTCCGTACCCATTAAATCTATAAATTTTGATATACCTTGAGCATGATCCCAGTGTGAATGTGTCAATAATAATTTATGAATTGGAAAAAGCCCCATATCCTTGATTTTTTTTACAATTTTTCGAGTTTTTAAATGCTCTCCAACATCAATCATTAAACGCTCACCATTGTTTTCAATGACATAAATCGCCATGAATTTTTGCAGACCCATTACCATACCATCTAATAAGTAGTAATTATCACCAAATTTTCCTTCTGAGTTAATATGAACCATTTTCTTCACTTGGTTTTGATTTTATTAAATATATTTTTATACCTTTTAATATTGAAATTGAGTTTAAAAAGCTTATGAAGAATCTCCTTCAAAAACATTCCGATATTATAATAAATGATTTTAACTATAAGAAAGATAAAGGATATCAATAAAGAATAGGAAAAGAATTAATTATGAATTCTGAAGCCGATCATTTAAATAAAGGTATAAGTAAAAAGTATCTATTGGTAATTATTTTAACTGTAATAGCAGTAGTTGCTTTATTCACGACCTTTAGTTTTCTCTCCACCTTAACCTGTAATGTAAGTTGAGGAGGATAAACAAGCTATTCACATGTGTTGAGCTGTTTAAAAACACATACGATAGAATAAATCGTTGAAAATTAGATAAATTGAAATCAGTATGAACAAATTTCGGAAAAGAATGATTCCTGCAAAAAAATGATAGTTACAGGATGACGACCTATGCGCTGGTTCCGAAATGCATTATTTATAAGTTATAACATAAAGATTTTAAAATTTAGACTGTTTAGATACAACTATGCCAGAAGTAAAATTAATAGTGAACGAGAAAAAAATTCCGTTGAAAGATGTTATGCAATCTATCTTGGCGAATATTATTGATGGATTTGTATCAGCCTTGAATGACGTACCAGAGGAAAGAGATTCTATAAGTATAAAAATTAAGTTCTAAAATTACAGTATTCTTTTTTTCTGTAATCTCCAGATAAAATAAAAAAATAAAAAAATTTCTAATCAAATTAATTATAAATTTTGGATTGCTTTTTTCTTTGCCATTTTTTCTTCTTCAGTTAGGTCTGATTCTCCTCTTTTTACAAGAAACATAAAGATCAAGGCTAAAATAAAGAATATTGAACATATCAATAAAAGAGTAAAACCTCCCAGTATATCAACCAACGATCCTACCATAAAAGGGCCTAATATTGCAGCTAGAAAACTAAAAAAATAATAAACACCTGTATATGTTCCTATTTTTCTTTCTGTTGGAGCCATTTCCCATACAATAACTATTGAATTGATATTGATGAGAGCCCACCCTACTCCTGCAATAAATAGAATTATGGTTAATACCATCTGGGTTTGAACAGCAAAACCTAAAAATAATGCAACAATCCATAGGACTAATCCGATTTTTATAGTTGTTCTTCTACCGATTCTTGAACCTAGAATCCCTGCTGGAACAGCTGTTAAAAGAAATGCAAGTGCGACAAAAATTAGAAGAAAACCTGCTACACTTCTCTCTAAGAGTAAAACATCTGTAACATAGACAGTAAAAAGAGCTTCCAATGCTTGATATCCAACAAACCATGAAAAAATTGCTAATAACATAAACAATGTAGATTTATCATCTTCTGAAAGAATATCTTTAATACTTTCTATTAATTTAATTTTCTCTTTTTTGTCCTGGATGTTTTCACTTTCTAAGATTGATTTATAACTATAAGATTCACTCTCTTTTACCGTAAAAACAACCACAACTAAAGATAAAACCATAATTATTGCAACAGCAAGAAAGGCTACGAATAAACTTATAGGTACCAAAACAAGATTAAAAACATAAGCGATTAAAGCTCCAATTCCTCCCATAAAATTAATCACGGCATTTCCTTTACTTCTATTTGCGGGTTCAACAAAATCAGGCATAAGAGCTACTGCTTGAGATCTATAAGAGGCCATACTAATATTAAAGAAGAACATCCAAAATAATAAAAGCCACATAGGATCTTGAGATGAATTTATGGTTGAAATCATTACAAAGAATATAGACGCAAGAGGTATTCCCACAATTAAATACGGAATTCGTCGTCCAAATTTAGTACGCGTATTATCAGACACATTACCCATAATTGGCTGTATAAATACCCCAATGAGGTTATCCATTGCCATCCATAACCCCACCAGTCCATAAGACCCCAAATATTCAAACAGAGTAATATTAACTTGCGTATTGAACATTGACCATGCAATACCTGTTGTAAAGAATGCTAATCCGATGAAGCTTGTTTGTTTTAAATCAAATTTCTGTTCTGATTCTGACATTTTTTTTTCCGATTTTTTATAAATAAATAATTGAATATAGATTTAGTTTTTGAGAATTTAAATATGCCATTTATAACTTTACAATAATGTATAAACATTTATAATAAGGTATTGGAATTTACAAAAATGTATAAACATTATTTAGTAGATTTATATTTCAATTAAAACTAGTTATAATTTTAAATGCGAGATATTAGGAGGAGTTCGTTCTTAATTTTTTAATAGCTTGAGTAAAAAAACCAAAATCCCCAATCTCAGCTTCTAAATCACTGGCTTTAAGGCGATTGAAGTAATCTTCTATTTGTGTAACTAAAATGGTTTTAAATGCCTGAAATTGGCTAACTTCTATACATTTATCTTCAATTTCATTTTGATATAAAGAGTAAAACATATCCAAGGATTTTTCGGCTTCTGCTCTAATATTATGTTTAGTAAATTCTTTGTCGAGAATAGCCACAAAAATTAAATTATACTTATAAACAATGATCATCTCAACATCGAGTCCTTTGATGTTGATTTCCTCAATTTGGCCGATATTATCCCCAAATAACCTTAACGCCCCCACAAACGAGGATAAAAGTACTGGGTCGATTTTTGAATCTAAAATAAGGTCAAGTAAGTATTCGCCTGACTCCTTGCATATAACTATTCCTTTTAGTAATTTATAGTTTTCAATTGTAATTTTAATCCCATTTATTATTCTTTTTTACCTATACTATACAAATTAATTTGGGCTAATAAAACCTTTCAACACTAAATTTTATAATTGATATAATATCGAGGAAATAAAAATACAAAAATTTGAAAAAAAGTTTGGAATTATTTTGTTATGTTAATTTTAGTTTTTTAGGAAGAAAAATCAATCCCCTAAAGTCTCTCTTATTTTTTCTACAATTGCCTTAAAAGCTTTTGTTGAATTACTCTCTGGATACTTTAAAATAAAGGGTAAACCTTGATCACCTTGTTGACTGACTTCAATTTCAAATGGAATTTTACCTAATAATTGAATGTTAAAATCTGTTGATGCTTTTTCTGCTCCACCAGGGGGATAAAGATCAATATATTCGCTGCAATGAGGGCATTTAAAACCGGACATGTTTTCTATGATTCCTAATATTTTTCTATCCATAACATTTGCCATTTTTATGGTTTTTCTTGCATCCATTAAAGCTACTTCTTGAGGAGTTGTGACTACAATAACATTTTCATCGGGTATTAATTGTAACAAATCTAATGTTTCGTCAGATGTACCAGGAGGCAGGTCACATATTAGATAATCAAGTTCTCCCCATTCAGCATCTCCTAGAAATTGTCTTACGGCACTCATTTTCATTGGGCCTCTCCAGATTACGGGATCGTCTGAAGTAAGTGTCAGAAATGCCATACTCATAACTTTAAGTCTTAATGGTCCCTCAACGGGGAAAAATCTTTTTGTTTCGACATCAACCCTAGGTTTTAACTCCGGATTAATCCCAAGCATCTTTAGTACGTTAGGTCCAGTTATATCTACATCTAATATCCCTACTCGCAAACCAATACTTACTAAACTCATAGCAAGATTGATTGCTACAGTTGTCTTACCAACACCTCCCTTTCCAGAGATTACAACAATTTTATGCTTAATCTTCTTCATATTTTCCCTGATATTTTTAGTCCGTTCATCTAACATCATTTCTTTTAAATTTATATCGGGAATCTCTTCTTCTGGCATATTATTATTTCACATCATTTCGGATTAATAATTTTGATAATTTTCTCATATTATTAAGATATGAAACTTAGGATGAGCTTTAATTCTTTTGTTAATAATTTATGAAAGTTTCTATCGTTTCAATTATAAATTAAACACATCTTAGAGTTAATTTATATTAAATAATCTAAAGAAATTAATAAACATCAAATATTATTCAATACTGGAAACAGTAGAAAAAATATAACTCAAGGTGTTTTTCAATTCCAGTAAATAATTTCATGGAACTCTACAAATTTTTGCCTAAGACGAACTGCAAAAAATGTGGAAAACCAACATGCATGGCTTTTGCATTAGATTTATTACAAGGAAAAGTGAAAGTAGATGATTGTACTCCGCTATTGGAAACCAAATACAAAACAAAATATGAAAAATTAAAGGAATTATTAGGCTCCGAAGAAGGTAAAAAGAAGGAGTTAAAAATAGATGTTGATAATGATTTATGTGATGGGTGTGGAATTTGTGTTACAGTATGTCCAGTAAATGCAAGATATTGTCCACCCTCTTTAAGTGGTAAAGCTCCTGATTATCCCCCAGAAAGCCATCAATTATTTCAAGTTAAAAATGGAAAGTGTGAGTTATTAAATCTCAAATATTGCAGGAGATTAGAAGGAGAAGGTCAGGCAAGAGAATGTCGAGTTTGTGAATCCTACTGTCCACGAGATGCAGTAAAAATTGATTACCTCTAAAAATCAATAATTAATTTAAAGAAGACTAATATGAAACGCGCAACGTGTTCTGGATGTTCTTTACTTTGTGATGATATTTTAGTAAAGAGTGATGGACTTTATATTGACGAAGTAATAGGAGCTTGCCTAAAGGGTAAAGAAAGATTTGATCAAATTACAAGTAAAAATAGGTTATTAAATCCATTAATTCGAGAAAATGGCATATTAGTAAAAGCAAAATATGAAAAAGCTTTAGAATCCGCAGCAAATATCATCAAAAGTTCATCTAATCCACTATTTTATGGATTTTCAACCGTAAGCTGTGAAGCTCAACTGAAAGGAATAGAATTAGCAAGATTTATAAATGGATTTATAGATTCAAATTCAATCATTTGCCAGGGTGAAGTACTTAGTACCGCAAAACAAACGGGTATAACTCTAACCACTATTTCAGAAGTTATAAATAAAGCTGATTTATTAATCTTCTGGGGAGCAAACGTTGCAGAATCTATCCCTCGCTTATTGAATAAAGCCCTTTTTTCACGCGGTAAATTTAGAATGACTGGTCGAGAGATTAAAACTCTTGTATTAATAGATCCAATAAAGACCGCTTCATTTGGAGTTATGGGTGTACGAGATATAGCGCTAAAAATCGAACCGGGTAAAGATATAGATCTTATTCGTGTGTTAAAAGAAGAATGTTGTAGCACAAATAACATTCCATCTGAAGGCGTTGCTGGTTTAGATGAAGATGATCTTAGAAGATTATTAAT
>SDBS01004041.1_pt1 | contig 14382 bp, 15 predicted proteins | sample 2277091 | NCBI WGS metagenome assembly SDBS01 (sample SAMN10404972, study PRJNA504765) | marine sediment metagenome | isolation source: marine sediment core GS10_PC15, 163 cmbsf | place: Arctic Ocean: Southern Knipovich Ridge | collected 2010
AGCAAGGTTTAGAAAAATGCTTGACTTCACTTGATTCTAAATGGACGAGTATAATGGAGGTCCTAATGGAAGAAAAAAAGATTATTAAAGGAGGTAAAACTAGCTCATCCTAATAATATTGATATAAACATATTTCTATAAACAAAAAAATGTGTCTTTTAAGCATATATCAAAGTTTAAGTTTTAAGGAAAAATCAAATACTAAATTTTGAGAAATTCATACATAATTTCATTCCAATCCAGTTTAGTATTAATAAATAATAATACCTGATACAGCTTTTTTCCTAAAATCTTTAAATAGATTCTTTTTTACAATCTAAATAGCTTCAGATCAGCAGTTGACTTATAATAAATATATACAGTTAGACATAACAGTTTTATAAAACAATTATAAATAAGAATTATAAAAAGGAATTAGTAATTAGGTAATTTCCGTACATTTAAATTGAGGGATTGATATAAGTTTTATTGATAATGAGTTCTAATGCTAATACGCATTTTGTAGAGTATAAAAGAGAAAAATTTAAAAAATTTTACGTTGGGGCGAAGAATTTGTTTGATTTTGGTTGGGTTGTAAAAAGAATTGATAAAAAAAAGGGGTTTATTAATTTAAGTAACTTAGAAAAACACAAGTACACTTTTAAAAAAAAAGATTAATATTGTTATAATGGCAACTCAAAATAATTCTAAAATTGATAATGAAGAATTTTTAGAAGATATTCTAATTGTTTGTCCTAAATGTAAAACCAATAAGGAATTAAAGATTCCCCGTAAAGTCGTTAATCAAAGTAAGCAATTGACAACAATTTCGATACCTTCAGGATTATGCTGTGAGCATAGTTTTCAATCGTTTGTTGATAAGAATTTCAAGATTAGAGGGTATCAAAATGTAGATTTTGAATTTTCAAAACTGGAATTATATGAAAGTACTGAAGCAGCTCTTGAAGAAAAAGAAAGTGTTGAAGGGATAATACAAGATTTAAGTTCCTTACCAATCTTTAAAAATATAATCCAGTTGTTAAGAAATTGTGTTGATGATAAAGAGGTATTAGGGAGTGGAATATTTACCATCGAAGGAAAAGTTTTATACTCCTCACTTCCTCAAACCACTCTTTTCAATACGATTAGAGAATTTGAGGTAAGGAGTGAAAGAAATTTAGTTAGTGTAAAGAAAATGTACCTTGAATTAGAAAATAGTGAAAAATTTATCTCTAAATTTATGGAGATAAAGGGGAAGAAATTTAATTTGGTTTTAATGTTTTCTTTTAGATGTAAATTTGGAATGGGCAACTTACACTTACGCGATTTATTAAGAAAAATCGAGAAGATAAATTAAATTAAGAGATATAGCGAAGATTTTACTGGGCTAAAACAATGGGGTTGACTAATAGGTTAGTTGAGAAAATTTTGTTTCTTTTTTTTAGTTTTTTAAGAGTGTTGTAAAATTAATTTCCCTTTAATAAAATAAGAAAAAATCAACTATCACTCAAATTGATGTAGTTTTTTGCTCACAAATTAGATTTTTTTTGAATTTTGATAATAATCAAAAATTCATGTAAACAAGTTTTTGATCAAAACGTTAAAAAATTATCTCAATATTATGAATTCATAATTATTTTTGCTACAAAAAGAATAACAAAAAAAATCCTAAGATCTTTTTGTATGCAAAGTGGTACCCTTAATAAATAAACAGAAAGCATTTATTTAAGGAAGAATAATGTTTATTAAAATAGAAAATTTGAATTAAAAGGAGATAAACTATTTATGCAAACAAATGAAGAAAATATTAATAAGAAACTCCAATTAGTTAAAAAGCTCTTAAATCATACTTATGACATCTTAAAATTATTTAGCCCTTTAATGGAAGAAATGGTAAAAATGGATGAGACGAAAAAATATAAGAATAACGGGATGTTTGAAAGAGCAGGATACTTGTTTGGCGAGATCTCACATATTTGCAAGCAAATAGAAAACAACCCTAATCCTTCAAATACGTTTTTAGAAAACCTAGGGAATTAAAATGTTTAAAAAACTTATCATTCTTTTTTAAAACTGCTAATATTTTTTAGGAGAGTTTACATTACCTCTCTTTCTTGAAGGTTTAAAATAACAAATATTTAATACTTAAAAATTAATATGAAAATTTCTTTTAAATATATAATAAGTTTAGGAGTGATTAATTGTGGTTCAAAAAAGTGAAGTGAAACAATATTGGTTTAATCAAGAGGATTTAATTAAACCTATAGATTGGGAATATATTAGATCACTTCCAGAGGCTATTCAAGACGCTTTAGAGTTATACATGCGAGGGGAGATATCATTTGGTAAAGCTTCTGAAATAGCGCGCATTTCATATCGCGAAATGGATATGACACGTATAAAAGCTAGAATTCCAATTCATATTTAAATTGGATTTATATGTTAGTAATTTCTGATATATCTCCTATTATTTTCTTTGCTAAGATTAGGAAATTAACTCTTTTAAAAGATTTATATTCGAAAATTTATATTCCTAATGTTGTTTGGGAAGAATTAATTTATCCCCTTTCGAAGCCAAATGAGGAAATACCATCAGATATTAAACATGAAATTAAAGCTAAAGAAGAAGGATGGTTAATTGTTAAAGATCCTAAATTAAAGGGATATCATGAAATTGCTTTAAACCTCATGAAAGAATTAGGACGTGGGGAAGCATACGCAATAGCTTTAAGTTTGGAATTAAAAGCTGACATACTTCTCATAAATGATAAAAAAGCTAGAATAATTGCGGAATCGAAAGGTCTTAAAGCTAAATGGACCACTGAAATTCTCTTGGATGCGCTTGAAAAAGGCATCTTACAAAGTTATCAGGAATTTAAAGAACTCTTAGATAAATTGATAGAGATAGGATTATGGATGCGTAAGACAGAATATAAATTTTTATTAGAAAAAGCTAAAGAATTGAAAGGATAAAGATGGTAGAAGGTGGAAACATAATGGCAATAAAGCAGAATAAGTTGTTTGGGAAAATCATTAACAATCTTTAAACTTAAACATACTCTTTTTTCTCATATGATAGTGATTTATTGATTAATGATTAAAAATCAAAAAAAACAGAGCAACCCCTATAAATTTAAAAAAAATTAGAAGGAATATTTATTTATTTCGCCAATAAAAATGAGATTATAAATGTTTAAATATTTTTTATTTGTTTTTTAGCCTCAATATTAGAAAATATTCCCTCAGTAAGTATTAACTTTATTAATAATTAATTAAACCAAAATAAAGACAAAAAAATCTATTCTTAATATATCTATGTTCAGTATGGGGGATCTACAGCCTCTTTCCCGCTTTTTCAATGCGCCCGCCGGGAATTGAACCCGGGACGCTGACTTGGGAAGCCAGCATATTACCACTATACTACGAGCGCTATGTTTGGTATAGATTACGTAATTTTGGGATAAAACAAGTTAAAACTATATGTAATTATAATTAGGATTATTAATTAAACCTTTTTGAATATCATATTATCCTTTCATTTGATTCAGTTCAATAATCAACATTCTACATTCAACGAACAGTTGGAATAATAAAAAAAAAAAAATGAAAAACTCTTCTCCAGAATTAATCCTTTTTTGTGTATTTCTAGGAAAAATTTATAATAGTATCTTTACCAAAGTTTAAATTATGGAAATGAAAACTATTAATGAATTTTTAGAATTCATAAAGGAAAGGAAAAGTATTAGAAATTTCACTGATCAGAAGATTAGGACTAGTAACATTAACGAGATATTAGAATGCGGTAGGTGGGCGCCCTCAGGAAGTAATTCCCAACCATGGCGTATTTCTGTAGTCACTCACCCTACAGTTAAGCGGATGCTCTCTGAATTATCAAAATACAGAAAAATTATTGATTCTGCCAATGTTATTGTAGTAGTATTTTTAGATCTTGAAAGGGGTTATGATAGAGTAAAAGATATTCAAGCAATTGGAGCGTTCATGCAAAATATCCTCTTAGGGGTGCATGGACAAGAAAATTTGGGTGCCGTTTGGATAGGTGAAATTTTAAATCGAAAAGAAGAGGTTAATGAGATTTTTAAATTTCCCTTAGATAAGTATGAACTCATGGGTTGTATTGCTATTGGAGTGATTGACAACGTGCAAGAAGAAAAAAATGAAAAATCAAGAAACCGACGTCCTTTAGGATCTTTTATGGATTGGTTTTAACTTTTTGTCAACTTTTTTTATTTATCTTTTCTTTTTCTATATTTTCAACAACACGCGGCGAGAGAATCCATATACCAATAATGAAAAAGGAGATTAAAGACCACTCTACAATAACAGAAATGATAAAAGGAGCTTTCTGGCTAATAGTATCCCACACAATACCTCCTAGGACAGGACCAATTATCATCCCTAAAGATTCAAAGGCGGTAACCAAGCTAAAAATTTTGCCACGATGTTTGACTGACACACGACTAATGAAATTAATGAATACAAAACCAACTGTCAGCATAATTGTATTATCAATTATAAGTAAGAAGGCAAAAAACCATAGATTTGTAGTATTTATGATCAGTAGTGTTACTATACCTCCTAGAAAAGCTGCAATGGATATACCAAGATATGGATTTATACGGTCGGCTAACGTTCCAAGTTTTGGAGCAATTAGGGTTCCTATTATAGCGGTCGGTAGATAAAACCATGCTACTAAGCCTGCATTACTATTGATATTCTCCAAAACAAATGGTTGAATAAATGGTCTGTAAAACCCAAAATTAATAGCATTTAACAGAAGACCTGAAAATAACAATATAATGCCTAATAAATAAAAACGATTTGTTGATTCAGAAATAGTAGTAGAATTTGTACTAGAGATCTTATTTTCTTGTTCAATTAAAAGATCTTGATTATTATCTTCATTTGGATATGTAAAAATGTGTTGTTCATCAACTTTTCGTGAAAAGCGAATTCCCGCATAAAAATTTGCAATCCCATATATTGGGATAACGCCGTATAAAATAAAATCATTTCCAGGCACAACATAATTTGCTATGCCAAAAACGGTAAATCCTACAACTGTTCCAAGCACAAGTCCAATACCCATAGCAAATCTCCTCTTACCAAATGCGGAAGATCGATGATATTTTGATGATTTTTCAGAAATAATTGTATCTAAAGGAATCCAGAAAATATGTGCACCTATTCCTAACAAAAATGCACTAATATACATCCCTGGTATAGATTGCAGTATTATTGATGTATAAAGCCCAAAATATGAAATGCCTCTACCAAAGGCTCCAATCATCACAAGGTTCTTTTTTGAGAAATGGTCTGCTAAATAACCAACAAACGAAGAACTAATTAGGCCACCAAGAGTGATAAATGAAAAAAAAAGCCCAAGTTGAGCAGCAGGAGCTTTTAAAACTTGTTTAATCAAATAAGACATTATAAATTCTATAAAGAAAAATCCGAGAGAATTCCACAAAATGATGTATATCACAGAATTGAAATCTGAAGTGAACTTCTGCGAGTCTGGAATAGATTGTTTTTTTGTTTTCTTTAAGTTTAAAGGCATTGTATTAATAAGAAAAAAAAGACATAGAACAAAAACTTATGTTTAGGATATTAATTTAGGGTTTATTAACCTGGATTGGATTTTTTACTTAGCTCTTTTTCTCGTTCTTTCAAAATAATAGAAATAAGAAGGATATTAATTTAGTTCTTTCAAAATAATAGAAAAGTATTTCCGTAGTTGTTATAGGCAACTACAATATAATAATATATTCCTTCTTCTAAATTATTGAATACTATATCCAAAAATGAAATATTGGAGAGATTGTTTCTCCTAGCCAGTAATAAAAATCAACCCAATATATATAAGTCAAACCGAGATATAATAAAGCATATAAAAGTCCAAAAACAAATCCAAATATTACATCTATCGGGAAATGTACACCTAAGATTAATCGAGAAATAGCCATTATTATATCTAGCAAAATAACTACAGATATAATAATCCAAAAAAAGTCCTTGAAGTAATAAGCAAATACAAAACCAAAGAAAAGTAGAAAGGTTACGTGACCTGATGGAAATGATTGCTTTTCTGATTCCCTCATTAAATATGGAATCCTTATAAAATCATCATGTTTCTTAACTCCTTCTTCCTTAAGTGTGATAAATGGGCGGTTTCTCTTTATGATTTTATATTTTATAACACTATGGATAATGATGCTCTGTTCGAAACCGCCTGTGAAAAGAACTAAGAGATAATAATTTTTTGTTATATACCCATAAAGTAACCAAGTTAGCCACAATAACCCCCAAAAATATAAAGTACCAAAAAAGCTAAACACTATTGCGAATTTTTTACTTCTCCTGCTAAAATCACTTTTATAAACACTTAAAAAAATTCTTTGGTCCCATTCTTCTATTTTTTCAAGATATTCAGACAATGATGGCATAAAAATAAAATTAGTGACTTAATAAGGGCTAAGATTGATGGGCAAAATTTAATATATAAATTTTTTGATACAATTAATACAATCAATTAATTTTATTAATACGAATATAAGAAGTATTATTTTAAAATCCATATATTACGACATCAATTTTTTTAATTTAGTTTCAAAAATAATTAGATCTTCAGCAGTCTTCTATTATTATAGACTATGTAGAATCAACAAGTATATAAATAATTATTAATAATTAATTATTAGATTTATGGTAGATTACCTTTCTTTTAATACATATAAAAAAGTGTTAGAATTATGACTGGAACTTCAGCATTTTCAGAAGAAAGTTTAAGAAAAATTGCTGCTCAAAAAGTTAGTTTCAGATTTTCTGTGAAGATTCATGTAGCTGTCTATATCATTATTAATTTATTACTTTTTATTATAAATTATATTTTTTTACCGGAATTTTACTGGGTAGTGTTTCCTTTTTTCTCATGGTTAATAGGATTAAATTTACACGCGTTATCTTATATTTTATATGCAAAAGGAGTCTATCCTATGGGTAAAAGAGTAGTTATCTATCATTTAAATTCATTTATCTTTGTTATGCTTTTATTATTAATCACAAACCTTATGACTTTACCGAATTTTTATTGGGTACTTTTTCCAGCACTTTTCTGGGGGAGTTTAGTTATTTTCCATATAATAATCTATATGCAATATTTTAGCAGAAAAATAGGAAAAATTGGGAAAATTGAATCAAGAAAAGAGAGAGCAATCGAAAAAGAGTTGGAAAAAATGAGGAGAAAAAAAATAAATAAAAAACTAGAAGAATAAAATTAGAATGTGGTTAGGCAAATTTTTAGATTTTGAAGAGGATTTAAAAACTTTAAGATCTAAGATTGAAGAAGAATTATTCGACAATATAAAAAAAAATAAGCTCACTCCTCTTGAATTTACAATTATAGAAAGTATTTTTAATAGACAGAAACTTTCTGGCTACGACTTGATTAATAGTTTGAACAAACATTTCGCGGGTACATGGAAAGCTCAGTCAGGCACCATTTATCCAATTTTATCTAAATTAAAAAAGAATGGGTTTTTAAAGATTCAACATGTTAAAAGCGAAATTGGTCCGATTAAAAAGGTATATTCTTTAACAAAAATAGGTGAAGAACTGCTTAAAGTAAAAGTTAAAAAAAAATTTCAAGAACAATTGAACTTTGTTGAGAATTTTTTGGTCGAACTCGCCCTTATATACGTATCTTCTTTTTCTGAGGAAAAAAGAGTAAACAAAATCAAGGAAATTCAGAATTCTATAAGAAAAACGTTAGAAAATGTAATAAAGCGAATTTATGATGAGAAAAGTAAAAAGTGAACATTACAATTATTTATAAAAATTTAGAAATTTCGATTCATTAATGTATTAGTGTATTCTTTTTTATTTGCTTTGAAGGAATAGGTAAAAGGATGTTATTTTGAACTAACTCATAAATTATATCAGTAATTTCAATATTTTTAAATTTTAAAATATTTTTAGCTTTAGTCAATAAATTCTTTAATAAGAAATGACCTTTAGTTTTATGTGACAAATTTTTGCCTAGCTGATATAGTTTTTGTGATTTTGTAGATAATTTTTTGACCTTAAGTGAACGGATTGTATATGGTAGAGTAAAACTTAGATAGAACTCATTATTGATTATTTTATTTATATCCTTGAAGTTTGATCCACTGCTAAAAATTGAGACATCTCCATTGAACTTAGTATATAAATCTAAAATCTCTTGTTTAAATAGAGTTTCAAATCTAATGCAAAAAGAATTTAAAATCTCTCTTGTAATTAAAATAGGTTTTTGATTGATTATCAAGCTAACCCAAACCATTTTCCCCGCGCGAGTAATTAAGTATTTTCCTTCGAGGGTTGCTTGTTGTATTCCACCTTCGTCTAACGGTAGATCTAAAATCTCATATTGAATTGAACTACGAAATTTATCAAGTAAACTAGGATCTAAATCATTTACTGACTTAAAATAAATAATCTCTTGCGATTCTCTATGGGTTATGATTATATATTCAATAGATAATGCTAAACTGAGGTATTCAGAAATGGATCTTTACCTTCTTCATTGATTTCTATACATATTGAATATTACTTCATTTATTTATATTTTACTTACTCTTCAAAACTAAATAGTTATTCAGTTACAGACATGAAATTAATAATAAAAATAATTAAAAAAAAAGTTATCATTTCTTTTTTGCTTTAATTAGATATTCTTTAAATTCTTTGCTTTGAAAAGTGCCACAACAACCTTTATATGAATATTTCGTTTTAATATCTGGAGCAGCAAGTTTAATCCCTAATATTTCTCTTTTTGTGAATTCTTCTATTATAGAATCCTTAAATTCCTTAACTTTTTCTAACTTGACCATCGATTGTGCTACATCTGCATAGGTTGCATTAGCTTTATTATTTAAAATATATGCATTAATTACAAGCAGAGCCATGCGATAACCCACTCGAAAAAGTGTCTCAGCAGGATCATATCTCTCTAGATCTAAATGAGTTTCAAACATGTCAGCAAGAATGTCATATATAGCGCCTGTAAAGACTTGTGAAATTTCATGAACTTCTGTTGAAACCTCACTCATTTTTAGATCATTATCAGCGTTGCGTAGGCCTGTTGGTTTTCCAAAAAGTGCTTCACCAAATTGCTCACCCATAATAGGAAAAAAAGTTTTTTCATGAAGATTAGCTTTAGATTCGGCAATAACGGCTTCACATACATCCATCTGAGCTAGCATGGTAAATATTGAAGTGAGATCTCCAAAAGCTTCATGTAATCCTCCTGTCTGAGGATGCCAGCTAATCAACCATTTTGGACATAATGCATCAAGGATAGCATGTCCTGTCTCATGAGCTACGATATCAAACGAACGACAAGTATAAACAAGAGGTTTAGATTCATCACCATCAGGATTAAAATAAAAAAACTTCAATGCTTTTTCATCTCTACTGTAATAGGCGTTGGCATCTTTACCCGCATATGGAAAAGTTTTTATTGGCTCTTTCCCCCATTGCCATTGAAATCCTTGATAGCTTTCATCCTGTCTTAGCAAAGCGCGTTCATACATAGTTATTACTTGCCTTATCACTGTAAAAGTATGAACCGCATCAAATTTCTTTGGTTCTTTATTAAAATCAAATAAAAAATCATTATTCTTATTTGATTTCGTAATCGGCATCCCTATTATATCAATCTTGTCATCTTTTGGTCCATCTTGAATGGCTGTATATATATAAGAATTTCTTACCCCAATTGGTAAAACGGTTGGATCTTGTTTCCAAACTTTTACTTTTGAACCTGATATATTTTTTTTCCTTTTTATTTTTCCCTCACCATCTTTACCATTATCTTTACTTTTATCTTTAACGTCACCTTGAATATCTTTTGCTTTAGATATCCATCCTTCAATAATTTTGAGAGTTGGGACTTTCTGAATTAGATTTGGTTGTTCTTTGTCTAGTTTAACAATGGCCGTATGTGTGTTTTTTGGATTTCTTCGAGCAAGCTCTTTTACGGAATCTATTCCAATTATATTTAACGCATTTGCATATTCAGGATTAATGCCAGTAATTCTCATTAAATCCGCGTGTTCTTGCCATGTATCAATCAATTTTGCTGAAATTCCTGTTTTTTTTGCTAACTTTTTAATTTGATAAATAGTAAGTTCTAAGAGATCCTTAGTTGTTGAGATCCCCTCTTTTTGTAGTTTTTTTGCTTGATTTTCATCAAGTCCTATTATTTCCGTTAATTTCATGTACTCACTTACCTCAATTTTTCAAAAATGGTAGTTATTAAATATATATCATCATAATAACCTTACAATTATATATAAAAATTTATAATTTTTTACAAAAATAAATAACATTGTGCTCTTATTTTAATAACTTATTTCTAGCATAATTTACAAGCCCTTTCGCAGAAATGATTTCTTGCAAGAATTTAGGGATTTTTTTACTTTTATAAGTTTTGTTAGTTGATAGATTTTTTATTAAACCTTCTTTAAAATCAATATCAATTTCGTCTTCTGTATGAAGTTCACTAATTTGGTCAAATTCTATTATTAGCAATCCAATATTTATTGCATTCCTAAAAAAAATCCTTGCAAATGAAGGCGCAATTACACATTCTATTCCTGAAGTTTTAAGAGCAATTGGTGCTTGTTCTCTACTTGAGCCACACCCGAAATTTAAATCTGCAACAAGTATAGTTGCGCCTATATTCATTCTTTTTTCTTTAAAATCAGAATCAAGATCTTCCATACAATGCTCAGCTAAGAAAGATGAGTCTGATTTATTCAAATATCGAGCAGGAATGATTAAATCAGTATTTATATTTTTCTGGTCATATTTAATTACTTTTCCTTTAATAACTTTCACCCTTTTTTAATATTCTGGAGAGGTAATATATCCTTTTATAGCCGATGCTGCTGCTATTGCAGGACTAGAGAGATATACTTCGCTTTCAGTATGCCCCATTCTTCCAATAAAATTTCTATTAGTTGTTGAAATTGCTTTTTCTCCAGCAGCTAGAACGCCCATATGCGCGCCAAGACATGGACCGCAAGTGGGCGTCGATACTACGATTCCTGCATTAATAAAGATCTCAATAAGTCCTTCCTTTATCGCTTGTAAGTATATTTGTTGAGTACCTGGTATTACAATACAGCGTACATCAGAGTACACTTGTTGATTTTTAAGAATTTTAGCAGCAATCCTCAAATCTTCAAGACGACCATTGGTACATGAACCAATTACGACTTGATCAATATTTATATGTAATCCAACAACTTCCGAAATTGGTTTGGTATTTGCTGGGGAATGGGGAAAAGCTACTTGAGGTTCAATATTGCTACAATCAAACTCTATTATGTCAAGATAATTAGCATCATTATCGCTTTCATATGTTTTATAATTTGAAATCCCTTTTGCTTTTAAATATTCATTAGTAATATTATCTGGAGTGATTATTCCATTTTTAGCACCTGCTTCAATTGCCATATTGCACATTGTAAATCGATTTGGCATTGATAGTTTCTCTATGACGCTTCCCGTGAACTCCATTGCTTTATAGGTCGCACCATCGACCCCAATTTGTCCTATTGTATATAAAATCAGATCTTTTCCTGAAACCCATTTATTTAAATTACCCGAGTAGACAAATTTAATAGATTCTGGGACTTTAAACCACAATTTCCCTAACGCAAATACGGTTCCCAAGTCAGTCGAACCAACGCCCGTAGAAAAAGCTCCAAGTGCTCCATAAGTACATGTATGAGAATCTGCTCCAATAAAAACCTCTCCTGGTAAAACTAGTCCTTTTTCTGGAATAAGACAATGTTCAATTCCTACACGCCCTATTTCGAAATAATGTTGTATTTTGTATTTTAATGCAAATTCTTTAAGAATTTTACTTTGTTCGGCAGAAGCGATATCTTTGTTTGGAGTAAAATGATCTGGTGTAAGAATAATTTTTTTTTTATCAAAGACACCAAATTCAGTTCCTTCAATAATCTTTTCAAACGCTTTTATCGCAATAGGTGCCGTAATATCATTTCCTAGACATTTATCTACTTTTGCTAAAACAAAATCTCCCGTTGATATCTCTTTACCGTTACAATGATCTTTAATGATCTTTTCTGTAATTGTTAGTCCCATACTCTCAGTACTTTATTTTTTTGTTATTTTAAATAAAAAGAGATTAATAAGATAATGAAACAAAAAAAATATCATTTTATAATTTTATTCTTTTTCTTTACGATCATGTTAAGTCCTTTCAGTAAAGACAAAACTGAGCTCATTACGACGTCCTCATGAGTTGCGCTTGCTTTAACAATAATATTACTTTCAAGATCCATTAATTCAGTGGAAACATGTCCTAATGCATCAGTTCCTCCTGTAATAGCTTCAATTTGGTAATTTAATAGTTTAATTTTACTCATTGGCTCAAAACATTTAATTATTGCTTTACATGATGCATCCACAGGCCCTACTCCTATCGCTGATGAAGTTTTTTTGATAGTATCACCGTTATTTCTTATTTTTAATCGAACTGTTGCGGTAGGAGTAATAGATCCAGTTAAAACAGTTAATTCCTCGAGTATAACAAACTGTTCTTCCTTAGGAAGTTCTCCCATGACATCCTTTACTATTGCAAGAAAATCTTCTTCTGTTACCTCATGGCCTTTATCGCCAAAACTTTTAATACGTTCCATTATCTTAGTAAACTGAATATTAGACGCTTTAATTCCCATTTCGTGTAATTTTGCTTTAAGGGCATGACCTCCGGTATGTTTTCCGAGTTTAATTGATTGTCTAATAATATCCTCAACATTATCAGAGCGTTGGATTCCAATTAACTCTGGAGTAATTGGCTCATAAGCGCGAGCATGCTTTATCATAGCATGGGCGTGAATCCCAGATTCATGAGCAAAACTATTTTGCCCAATCAACGGAGCTAATCTTCCAATTTTAATTTTTCCACCGCAATAACTCTCAATTAACTTAGCAGTTGGAAAAATTTTTTTAGTGTTAATATTCATGGGAATTTGATATAGCGCATACAAAGACATAGCAGTCTCTGCAAAAGAAGCATTTCCTGCGCGCTCTCCTAAACCCATTATGGTTGTTTGAGCTTCAGATGCTCCATTTTCGAAAGCAGAAATAGTATTGGCAACCGCTAGTCCAAAATCATTATGACAGTGTGCTGCAATCCGAACGTTCTTCGGTAATGCTTCATAATTCTTTCTGATTATTGCTCCGAAAGCCGTTGGTGAGATTGTTCCAACAGTATCTGGTATGTTTATTCGAGTTGCTCCACTTTTTACTGCCGCTTGATTTACTTCAATTAAAAAATCTAAATCAGATCTAGTGGCATCTTCAGCCGAAAAAAGTATAGTAGAATAATGTTCCTTTGCATAAGAGACTAACTCTACAACGTTATTTAACACTTCCTCTCTGGTCATTTGGAGCTTTTCTTTCATATGTAAATCAGATGTAGCTATAAAAACATGAATACTATCCATATCAGCTTCTATAACCTTATCAATATCAAGTTTTTTTATTCGAGCTAAGCCTATTACTTCTGAATCCAAACCCAATTTAGCAACATCTCTGCATGCGTCAAAATCGCCTTGAGATATGACTGGAAATCCCGCTTCTATTATATCTACACCTAGTTCGTTTAATGCCTGGGCAATTTGGAGCTTTTCTTCAGGATTAAATGAGATTCCGTTTGTCTGTTCACCATCCCTTAGCGTAGTATCAAAGAAATACGCCCTTTCTGGAAGATTTAGATTTCCTCTAATTTTATCCATCATTTCTGATACATATATATCATTCTTTTTACTCATCTTTTTTAACCTACTTTAATTATTCTATTTTTTTAATGCCCTCTCTCTATTCTAAGAAAAGTCTTATATTTCTTAAGAAATAGAAGAAGGCTTACTGTAATAATAAGCTAAAATTTAATAACAAACCTAAGGGGGATAGCCGCCTTGAAATATTTTTATAAATAGAATCGAATTGTTTTCGAGGCTTTTTCATTTTAATTAATCCCTTTATAGGTATTATTAATTAGATTAAAAAAATTCATATTTTAAAAACATTTCTTTTTCAGTCATAAACTTTTTTGACTATTAGCGATGATGTCCACCTTCTTCGACAACTTTTTGAGTACATAATAGGAGTACTCTCCATTGTTTTTTAAAATTAAAAAAGTGAAATGATATTAAAGAAATGTTTTTTGAAAACAAAAAAAAACTTAAGTGGCAATCCCCACTCACTCGACAAATTACGACATAAAACCAAGCTAAAGTAAACTTGAAAATTCTCCATTTTTATAACATAATTGTCTTTTCATCATATTTTTTGTCGGCGTTATAG
>SDBS01004043.1_pt1 | contig 14380 bp, 12 predicted proteins | sample 2277091 | NCBI WGS metagenome assembly SDBS01 (sample SAMN10404972, study PRJNA504765) | marine sediment metagenome | isolation source: marine sediment core GS10_PC15, 163 cmbsf | place: Arctic Ocean: Southern Knipovich Ridge | collected 2010
TTCCAAAAGGAGAGCAATTTGACTTAATATGGTCTTTTGGAGTAATTCATCATTCTCCTCATCCTGAAATAATTCTAAAAAAATGTGAAACGCTTCTTAAAGATGATGGAGAGATGCGAATAATGATTTATTCAAAGATTAGCTATAAGTTATTTTATTTAATGAGAGAATTGGGTGTCTGGGATTTTGGTATTTTAGATGAGATAATATCCTCTTATTCGGAAGCTCAAACAGGTTGTCCGATCACTTATTCCTATACCTTAGAAGGGGCCAAGCGCCTTTTTTCTAATTTTGATATTCTTGAATTGCGTAAAGCTCACATATTTCCATGGAATATTAAAAAATATATAGCTTATCAATATGAAAAAGAAGACTGTTTTCAAAAGATATCGGATGATTTTTTTCAAGAACTTGAAGCGGAGCTCGGCTGGCATACACTTGTGAGAGCCAAGAAAAAATAAACTGTACTAAGTTCTAATAAATGCATAGCTTGGGACTTTTTCAACAGTTAAGTAAAGCATTTGTAAATTATTATTTAGTAAAAATTCATTAACCGCTGTAACAACTTGAGACGTGGGAGTGTTGTTGTAGTCATGACCTGCAATTAAGCCACCTTGTTTTACTTTGGTGTACCATCTAATTAAATCATTTTTAATAGCAGAGTAGTTGTGGTTTCCGTCTATATAAACCCAATCAAAAAAATTATCTTCGAATAATTCTGCAGCTTCTGGTGAAAAGGCTCTTACTATAGTAACTTTTGGATTATTAGCGAATTTTTGTTTAACGTTTTGATACATCGATTCTAGAGCCTCATTGGACATATTAAGTCCGCTATTATAAACAGATGGATCCTGATGAGACCACCCATCAATTAAATATAAATGTTTTGGATTACAATGTTTTAGAATTAAAGAAGAAAGCTCATGCCCATTTCAGTTCTTTTGCCATTTTGTTGCCGGATGCGTTCCCATTTATTGGGGCGCAACAAATATAGCGGAGTTCGTACCGGCCAACTGTTTTATTGATAAAAGAAACTTTTCCAACATGAATTCTCTCTATTCCTACATTTCATCTATGAATGAAGATGAATATAACGCGTACCTAGAAAACATCCGCTTATTTTTGAATAGTCCTGAAGCAGAAAAATTTTCCGTGAAGGCATTTGTAGATACCTTAACACGACTTCTTGTGCAATAGAATATAGGACAATTCTCTTGATTATCGTTTCGAAGCTCTCCCAAAATTCATAAATACTTCTTTTGGGATAAAGGTCTTAATATCTGTTTGTGGTATAGCAGCGTCAATCCAAAATAGGCAAGATATGAAAAAGAGGTGGCAAGAGAGCAGCCGAAAATGCCGAGTGGGCGGATGAGTAGATAGTTCGACATAATATTCAAAAACGCAGGCATTATAAGTGCGATCGCTAAAAAAGCGGTTTTCTTTTTGTATTGAATCAATGCGGAAGCGAAATAACTACCCAGTAGAAAAATTTGGCCCATCAATAAAAGCCATACGTAGTTGAGCGATTCATGATAAGAAGGAGGAAGGATCCACAACAATAGGGGTCTGCATATACCCAGACCAACAGAAATGAGTATGATTGCAGCTGCCATGCTGATCCACATGATGCGCTTATTTTCTTGTTCAATAGTTTCGATAGCATGCTCGTGCTGTTTATACCGTTGCAAGATATAAGGCAAGTATGAGCCAGCCCAGGGAACAAGTACAAGCGTGTTAAATAATTGTGCAAAAAGATCTGCAACGGAATAAATACCAACTTCACGCACTGAATAATAATAGCCGAGCATCCATCGATCGGAACTTGCAAGTATCCAGCTACAGATAACGCCTGGTATGAAGGGAGCGCCATATTGGATATACGGGATTATTTTTTTAAAGGCTTGGAAGGTGTTTCGATGCAAGCGATAATTTTTGCGCATATAAAGATACAGACCAATAACTGCGGCATATAGTTGCCCAAAAGCTTGCGCCCAGACAACTCCTGCTACGCCAAGCTGTAGTATCCATACGGTTAAAATCGTGGTGAGCATGGTGATGCCTGCAATGGTTATTTGCAGTAAGGTAAGTTGTTTTGCAAGCCGATTATATTGGAGGATCTGATATAAAAGTTCTGCATAAAAAAAGAGAAAGATAGAATAAAAAGTGGCAAGAAGTGCAGCGCTACTGACAGTATCAAAAAAAATATAGGCAAGAATTTGTTTTTTGAGCAGCCATGCAATGAGAAGAGTGGGGATTGCGATGAGTGTATAAATAGTGAGGAGTTCATTGATCAGTTTTTTTTGCCCGGTAGTATCATGATGAAAATATTCAATCGAAAGCATTTGTCTGAGCCCGAGGCCCATGATGGCCGTACTGATGGTGATAAAGGCGGTGAGCAATGCAAGTGCGCCATAATCTGAAGGGGTAAGGATGCGCATAATGAAGGGCACTAAAAAAAGAGAGACTGCGCGCAATATAAGAGAGCCGAACGAATAGGTAAAAAAATCTTTAAGTACGCGAGCTTTATGCAAGGTTACAAAAAGGGGGGAAACAGTTTTCCAAACTGAGTGGAGAACGTGCATGTTTACTTATAAATAGGAAAGTTTTTACACAGAGTTTCAATTTCTTGCCGAATAGTTTCCAATTCATCATCATTATCATGATGTTGTAGTGCATGATCGATAAACTGTGCGATCAGTGCTATCTCTTTTTCTTTCATGCCACGTGTAGTAATTGAGGGCGTACCTAAACGTATGCCGCTCGTGATCCATGGTTTTGCCGGATCGAAGGGAATGCAACTTCTGCTAACAGTAATACCAGCTTTTTGGAGCGCGATCTCAGCCTTTCTGCCAGAAATTTTTCTATTGCGTAGGTCAACAATGAAAAGATGATTATCGGTGCCACCCGCTACAATCTGATAACCTTTATTTTGCATTTCTTGGGCTAATGCCTGCGCGTTGAGAATAATCTGCTTCTGGTATTCACGAAATTCCTGCTGTTCTGCTTCATGGAAGGCAACTGCTTTTGCCGCAATAACATTCATGAATGGCCCACCTTGAATGCCGGGCATTATAGATTTATCAATGATGGGCCCCAACTCTTTTTTACACATAATAATTGCACCTCGTGGCCCGCGTAATGTTTTATGCGTGGTAGAAGTTACGATATCAGCATGAGGAAAAGGGCTTGGATGAAGACCAGCGGCAACTAATCCTGCAATATGGGCGATATCTGCCATTAAAAGTGCGCCAACTTTTTTGGCAATTCGGGCGAACGATTCAAAATCAATGGTGCGCGAGTAAGCTGATGCGCCGCAAATAATAAGTTTTGGTTTATGTTTGAGAGCAAGCTCTTCAACTTCATCAAAGTCGATGCGATGCGTAGTGGGATCTACTTTATATTGAACTACGTGGTAAACCGAGCCTGAAAAGTTAACCGGATGGCCATGCGTTAAATGCCCTCCCTCTGATAAACTCATACCAAGTACGGTATCTCCCGGCTTGAGTATTGCAAAATAAGCTCCCAAATTTGCCTGCGAGCCCGAATGGGGTTGTACGTTTACATGTTCGGCGTTAAATAGTTTTTTGCATCGTTCAATCGCCAAAATCTCTACTTCATCCACAACTGCGCATCCCGCATAATAGCGCTTTCCTGGATAGCCCTCCGCATATTTATTGGTGAGGACTGATGCACTTGCCTGCATCACTTCTTTTGAACAATAATTTTCAGAAGCAATGAGATTAATAGTGCTTTCTTGGCGTTGTTCTTCCTTAGTAATCAAATTAAAGAGGGCGGTATCTCGCTTCACGGGGATCCTTGTAGTTTGAATTACTGAAGTCCAGGATGATATACAGAGAAAAATTGATAGAGAATGGCTTGATTTCATGCTTTTCCTTTGGTTTGGGGTAGTGTACCTCAGGATTGCAAAAAGAGAAACAAAAAAGCCCGCGATGAGCGGGCCTTTTCTTATGCGATTTGTTCAGAAGTGTGATAGGTTACTTCTTTCAGTTTTTTAATCTCATATATGAAGCTTTCTACGATTGGTGTTTCTTCAGTGAGTGCCATATGGTTATATGTATTTGCAATCGCCTCATCGATAGCAACGCGTGAAAGTCCTGCTGTTTCTACGGCAAGTTGTGCAACGAGGTCTTGCGGCGCTGTTTTGAATATTGAAAGCATAGTTGCTTCAATTAATTTGGCACGTTGCTCTTGTGTTGGCGGACCAACATAAATCTTCGACTTAAATCGTCCTGGGCGAAGCAAACGTGGATCAAGTTTTTCAATATAGTTAGTTGCAAACATATAGAGAACCCTTACGTGAGGGTTTTGCTTCTGCGTACCATCAAGGAATGTCAGGAATGCTTGCAATGCAGCCGGATCCTTTTTCGGTACAATCAGATCAATTTCATCAGTGAAGACAATAATCGATTTTGCATCTCTGCTTTGCGCAAGTTTCTTTGCTGCAAATACTTTTAAGTCAATATCTCCATTTTTGACGTCATGAGCAGTAATAGTGATCATTGGTGTTTTACTTTCATCGGCCAATGCCTTGGTAATAATACCTTTACCATTGCCTGGCTCGCCATAAAGCATGATAGCTAACTTGCTGCGAAAGTCACTGCTGATTGGGTTGCGCAACCATTTAGCAAGGGAGGCAAGCTCTTTAATGGTATCTTCATCTTGAATACCAGCAATAGTACTAAAACCATCCCCGGTACCGGTATACGATATGAATCTATGTAGTCTGTCTTTTATTTTCTTTTGTTCTTCCGAGTAGCGCGCAAATTGATCTCGCTTTTCGAGTTCTTTTTTATCTTCTTGAAGTTTTTCAAAATAGCCACTCAACGTTTCACTTCCCGCAGTAACTGCGATTAGTATACTGAGTGCTTTGAGATTATTAGTAGTGAAAAGATTACCAAATAAACTTTGGTTGACTACTGGTTGATTATTATTGCCATTTGAGGCGGCTTCGCTGTTATTATCTTTCAGTATGCCGGTAAAGTAGGTTGCAGCAGTTATTTCTGCCACTTTCATTATGGGGCTTGTAAGTACTTTAGCCAGCGCTATTAAATTCCAATGTCGTGTTACGGGATTAAAAATGAGTGCACGCTTCAATGATTTTGAAATGCCTTCGTATTTTAACGTTGGCTCAAACGTTTTGTATTGCTTTTTAATGCGCTTATACGCCTTTTTAAGCCAGTCAAGCTTTTCTTCTTGTAATACAAGGGCTGCATGTGAGGAAAGATTGACATCTACGATATCTGCTATTTTTTCAAAAAAGGCCATAGCAGCGTTTATGCCTGCTTGCTTATTTGATTTAAAGGTATGCACTAGAGCGTCATATCCTCCATTCTTATAAAAGAAAGCATCAAGTGCATCAACGATTTTTCGTTGCTTTTTACACAGCTCAAGATAGGGGTGATATTCTGTCGTTCTTCGTGTATCGATAAGCTCATAGGTAGCACTTGCCAATGAGGCAATAACGTATTCAAATTTTACGAATGAATCGATTAATGTGGGAGATTTTTCAGCAGTGAATTCACGATCAGCAGCAGCTTGAGCCGCCTCAGAGAATATTGGCAGTGCCAATCCGAGTAAAAGCATAATTGCATATCTGAATTTCATACAAATAACCTCCATTTATGGGTAGGTAAACCTCTCAATATCTCCTAATTTTACCTCTTTTTAGGTACTATTCAGTCTATCTAAATGTTACCATTTGTCAATTTGGGGACTGGCTTTGCTGCATAGATCCTCATCCCGGGCTACAAACGGCGCTTTAGAGGCTCCTTTTTGAAGGGATTTGTTGCTTTTTTGGAAGGCCAGATTATACTAGTTTGAGGGTAAAAATCAGCTTTTTACGGTAAAGGAACGATTTTGATAGCCACGTCAGATTTTAAAAAAGGTACTAAAATTCTCTACAAAGACGAGCCGTATGCTGTTATCAATTTTCAGCATGTAAAACCAGGAAAAGGCGGTGCATTTGTCCGCACTAAAATGAAGAATATGATTACTGGTTTGATTCGAGAAGAGACGTTTCGTTCGGGGGAAAAATTCCCCTCTCCAAATCTTGAGTATAAGGAAATGCAATATTTATATGCAGATGACGGGCTTTATAATTTCATGGATCAAAAAGATTTTGAGCAGGTGGCTTTGAACAAATCCCAGCTTGAAGCTGTTCTTAATTATCTTAAAGAGCAAACTGTCTACACGATCCTGTATTTTAAAAATAATCCTATTGCGGTTACTCCTCCCATGTTTATGGAGCTACAAATAGCCGAAACTACTCCCGGAGTACGAGGTGACACGGCACAAGGTGGTGCAACTAAGTCCGCTACCCTTGAAACGGGAATGGTGGTACAAGTGCCATTATTTGTTAATGAGGGAGAAGTTATTAAGGTTGATACGCGCAAAGCTGAGTATATAGAACGGGTACAGGCATAATGAGTATGATGGCAGACCACCCAGAATCACATCACACTTCAGAAGAAACACAAGAAACACATCTTGGTGAATCGGCCACAGACGTATTTGCCTATAATGACCTTTCTCGCAGAGATGTGCGTGCTCTGATTTTCTACCTTTTGTATGCGGCTGAATCTTTTGATTACCAAGAATCCCTTGAGGCTATCGTTGATAACTTTAATCGTGGCTTTGATTTGGATATTCCCATGAAAAGTGAAGTTGTTTTAGTAGCCCAACAGATTGTCGATATAAGAGATCAGTTAGACGAACAGTATAAACCGCTGCTTTCAAATTGGCGTTTTGAGCGCGTTGGCGTTTCCACCAAATTGATATTAAGATTTGCAGTATGGGAATTACAAAATAGCGATACCGACCATCGTATTGTGATTAATGAAGCGGTGGAACTTGCAAAGGGATTTGCAGAAAAAGATGCATATAAATTTGTGAATGGCATTCTTGATAAATTTGTTAAAAAATTGGAAGAAGCAAAGAAATAAGCTTTAAATCAGATGAGGGAGAAAGAAATAATGATTTTTTCCACAAGAACTCTTTTTTTTGTAGCTGCTATGGTGGGGATATCCACATATGCAAAAACTTCTCTTTCAAAAAAAATATCCTACTTTTGTAAAGGAGCTGCTGTTCATGTCCTTAACCACACCTGTCCAAATATAGCTTCCCATCTATGTCCTTTGTCTGAACAACAAAAGCAACTCAAACTATTTGGCTATGATTTGGGGATTGAATATCACACTCATTCAGATAATCGTGTTTTTAAGCCGGAAAAAAGAGCCATCTTTTATTTGCATCCCTGGGGGGTGGTTGGGATGCCCAATAAAAAGCATGCGCATCTTTTGAAATTATATGATGTACTTCCTGGTGATATTATCACGTTTAATTTTCCTGATGGGGTGTGGCGTGCTCCTATTCCTTTGTGGTATTCATCTTTAGGGCAACTTTCTGATGTGCTTCCGGCATTGTATGCCTTGAGCTATGCTTATGACACTTTTGGCCTTAAAGCGATTGATATTTTTGGGTATTCGCGAGGCGGTGCGGTGGCAGTTAATATGCTTGCAGTATTGCATAACAAAACTGGGACGTATGATACTGCCTTAGCAGAAATTGGTATAACCGCTACAAAAAGAAAACAGCTTATTGCGTTGATAGAAAACGGTTCGGTTGTATTAAATTGTCCGCTTATTGATGGGAATGTAACATTAAAAAAATATTCACGAACTGTTCAATTTCTTGCGCGTACTTTTACCAATTATAAGCATGATGGGCTCCAGGCCTTGCAGTCAGCTCAGTTGCTTTCCGATCTTAAGTTGCGTGTACTTCTTCATTTTCAGTACAACGATACGCGCGTTACGAATCAAAAAGAGGCGGAGCTTTACAATGCATTTGCTCAGTGTAATCCAGATGCTACTTATCTTTTGCTTGGCAATGATGGGGGCCATGTACATTCGCACGATGCTCTTTCTAAGGCAATTCATATTTTTTATAAGCAAGTAGGTGCGGCATATGATGGGCAGCTAGTGCAAGCTTATGAAGAGTCTACTCGAAATAATTCGGGATCAGTTGCTCGTCTATTACAACCGGTGGTTGAGGAATCAAAGAATCTTATTACTTCATTTCATCGTTCTTGCCGAAAAAAGTAAATCGAAACTTTGGTACTTTTTTGCGTATATTCAGATGGAGATTATTCAGAGAATAGATAATTTTTTCGTCACGTTGCCGCTTTTGTGCCCGCTCTGTATCAATTTCATATGAGGGGAGGGCGCCAGTGTTAAAATGGATAATGGCTGGTTTTTTAAAATCAAACTGCTCAAATCCTGCAAGTCTGTGCGCGGAAAGATCTTCATGAATAGTGGGAAGCCATTGGGCAATCAGTGGATGATGAAGTTCTGCATGCCGTGGTTCATTGCCATTTATGGTTATAAAAATATTAGCAATGCGATCATGCTCGGGATACTCTCTTTCAAAAAATCCAAAGACAGGCTGCACAAAGTCATTAAATGAAAAAAGATTATAAAAATAATCGATAACCGTCATATCAGGCATATAACTTTGGATATTGGTAGGAGTTCCCAAGCCATAAAAATGGTGAATACGATGCTCATTTCCTGGATGTTTTGCAAGAAATTGTGATGCTAAAATACCAACGTTTGAGCCATGGCTGTGCGCTACAATAGTTATATACGCATCTTTTGGATAATGACGATGAATGTAGTCAACCAATTTTTTGCCTGCAGCTACGCGGGCCTCATGATTATTTTCTCCCGACCATAAAAAAAATGAAACGGTGCCAAGATCTGAGACGGATGCAAGCGCGTCATAAAAATCTCCTCCCGGCATATGCCACCCAAAGGGCCGAGACCAGGTACCATGAATGATAATATAGTAGGTGTGAGGAGAACCAAATGATAGCGCTGAAAAAAGTAAACTTGAAAGAAAGGCTGAATTATTCATAGATTTTGCCTTTTTCGGGAGTATTGTGCAGAATGAGTATAGGAAATAGGTTGAATGAAAGTCAAAGCAAAGGCGCAGAATGCAACTATATTTTTATCCCCTTATTGGAATTTTTTTAGGCGCACTCTTTTTACGGGTTTTGTTTGATATTGTAGTCCTCAGCCGAAGATTACGAATTTCTATTGGTAGCAGACTGATTGGGGTGACACTCCTTGCTAATGCCATAGTGCTTTTTTCACTTGCAATTGTAGCAGGGCCTCTCATGAATTATGGGTGGCTGCTCTTTATGATTCAGTTGCTGCTCGTAATGGGTATAGAAGCGCCTATCTATCAAATATTTTTCCCTACGAAATCGTGGTATGAGATTTGTCTTTCTTTGTTAATAGCACGATTTCTCTTCGCTCTTTTTTCTATAGGGTTTAGTATTCTGCTAATATCCCTATGGTAAAACGCCTTTTGGCTTGTAAAAGGGACTATAGTGAAATGTTTTCTTTTCTTCTTTCTTTGTCCTTAGAAGATAAGCAGTGATGGCAGATATAAAAATCGTTGCAATGGTAAATACTCTTAAAAAAGATTTTGAAGCTGCTGATCGTTCTTCAGGAGAACAAGAAGAATTTCCTATGCAGCTCATGTTATTTCTAACATTGGTCCATACCGAAGCAAGTCGTTTTTTCAAAGAAGCGATAATACCAGTACCTGCTGAAGGATCTTTTTGGCCTAAAACTCCAAGAATTTTTTTATCTAGCTTTTGAAGTGAACCTTGAAGAAAAGAGTAATTATTAATGGTGACAGGTTGCGATTGTATAGTTTTTACATCTTTATTGAGCGAGTTAAGTAAGCTTTTTAAGCTCTCAAGCTCTTGGAGTAACTTTTGATTTTTTTTGACTGGAGGACCGGGCCTTGGCTTTTTGCTACATAGTTTTTGCGCAGGTTTAGCACGAGATCTGGTATCTGGCGTAATCTTAACTTGGAAATTTCTGCCCTCGCATAGGTTTGAATTTGAGCAACGTTCAATTGCTGTAATGTGATCATATGGCCACGACATACGTATATTTTCTTGAAGGTCTCTATCAATAAAGCAATTTTCTTTTGTTCCATCATCATGCACAACGTATGCTAACATTCTTACATACGTTACTGCATGTGCGAATATTTTTTCACCAGGCTGCACACAAAAAGGGCCTTGAATGGCATTTCGAGAATGCATGGTAAAAAAAGCTGTTAAATTTGTTTTGTTCGTTATTTTTATTGAATCACCAAAAATAGAACAGACAGATAAAGATGAGATGATTAACAATAGAACCTTCTTCATACGCTCCCTTATACTCTTAAGATACCTACTATTTATAATTAAGTTACCACTTAAAAACCTTAAAAATCAAGGGTTTTTGCTTATGTCTGAGTTTTTATTATCGTTTTTCAATCGATAACCTTCAAAACATCGATCTACAGGCTCGAGAGGCTCAACAAGGCAATAAAAAGCCCGACGAATTGCCGGGCTCTTTTAATCTCTAACGTAGTTAGATTTTTTATGCTGGAGTTTCCGCTGGAGCTGGCTCTGCAAAGAAGAGCGCCAATTCACGTTGTGCTGATTGCGCAGAATCAGAACCATGTACCGCATTTTGGCCAATAGAAGTGCCATATATTTTGCGAACTGTTCCTTCTTCAGCTTCAGATGGATTGGTTGCTCCCATTAGCTTGCGCCAATCTGCTATCGCATTATCTTTTTGCAATGCCATAATAACAATTGGTCTAGATGAGATAAAATCTACGAGCTCTTTAAAAAAGGGCTTCTCTTTATGCTCATCATAAAAAAGTTCAGCAAGTTCTGGGCTGAGTTGGCCTTTTTGCAATCGCAAAATTTCAAAACCAGCTCGTTCGATCATATTGATGATATTGCCACAATTGCCGGATTTAATAATATCAGGCTTAACGATGGCAAAGGTTTGTTCTAATGCCATAATTCTATTCCTTATCCTCTGAGTCTTTGTTCATGGCATTTTCAAGAGCCATTTGCAAGGAGCCTTTAACTTTAGATACAGAGTATTGTTCAGTCCTTTTTTCTCTCTTTGGTGTGTGTGGAGCGGCTGCTTTTTTTGGTCGCGGTGTTGCTGCTTGTTCTTGAGCTTGCGCTGATGTATCTAATTTAGTACTCAATGCAAGTTTACGTTCCTTTTTGTTTATACTGAGAATGCGGAACTGTTGCTTTTGCCCCACCTTGAAAAGCTCTTCAGCTTTTTTGCCATGCTCTTCGGTAAGTACGGCGTTATGTACCAGCCCTTCGATACCATTGAGTAATTTCACAAAGGCACCAAAGTTGGTGATTTTTGAAATTACACCTTCAATAATTGATTGGGCTGGATATTCAGTTTCCACCGTTTCCCATGGATCTTGCGCGAGTTGTTTGATGCCTAAAGAGATTTTTTTGTTCTCTTTATCAATGCCTAACACAATTGCTTCCACTTCACTGCTGACTGCATAACGGTCACGAGGATGATCAATATGTTCAGTCCAGGAAAGATCTGAAATGTGCACTAAGCCATCAATGCCCGGGAGTATTTGTACAAAAATACCAAAATCAGTGATATTACTGATGGTACCTTTTACTTTATCGCCAGCTTCAAATTGCTCTTCGATTGATTCCCATGGATTTTTCTCAAGTTGCTTGATACTCAATGACATGCGTCGATTATCTTTATCGATTGAGACAATCAATACTTCTAATTCGTTGCCCACATTGAATCGTTTGTGTAGATCGTTGATGCGATCGGTCCATGAAATTTCAGAAATATGCACCAATCCTTCGATGTCAGGTGCTACTTCAACAAAAAGTCCGTAATCAGTGATGCTGGAAATCTTGCCTTTAATGCGCTTGCCCACTTCAAGATCAACGCCTACAGCTGCCCATGGATTTTCTTGGAGTTGTTTCAAGCCAAGCGAAATTTTCTCATTTTCTTTATCAAACGAAAGTACCTTAACGGTAATCGTATCACCGATTTTAACCAGTTCACTCGGGTGAGCGATACGGCCCCAGGTCATGTCAGTGATGTGAAGGAGGCCATCAAGTCCGCCGATATCAATAAAGACACCATAGTTGGTGATATTTTTAACCGTACCTTGTATGACTTGGCCTTCATCGAGTGTTCCCAGAATTTTCTTACGAGCTTCGGAGCGAAGATCACCAAGATATTTACGTCGGGAAATAATTACATTACCGCGTTTTTGATTTACCTTAATGATTTTTGCAGGAATAGTTTGGCCTACAAATTGATCAAAGTCAGTGACACGCTGGAGATCAATCTGAGATCCTGGCAAGAATGCGGGAATGCCGATATCCACGCTCAAACCACCCTTAACTTTGTGAGTTACTACGCCATGAACTGGTTTATCTTCTTCGTAGTACTTCATAATATCGTTCCAAGCGCGCATTGCCTTGGCTTTTTCATAGGAAAGGACTACTGAACCATCTGCATTTTCGAGGGTATCGATCATCACTTCGATTTCAGCGCCAGGTTTGAGAGATTTGAGCTCATGCTCGCCAAATTCATATTTGGGAATCAAGCCATGAGATTTAAAATCAATATCAACTAAAACGCCGTCTGAATCAACATTTATGATTTTGCCGGAGATAATTTTGCCAGGCTTGAAGGAATCAAACATTCCATCATAGAGCTCGGAAAGCTCTTGAAGTTGTTCTGGAGAAAGCTCTAAATGGGTATCTTCAAGCATAGACTTGTCTTGAACTTGTGCAAATTGCTCTGGTCGTATTACTTCTTTTGCCATGTGGAAAAACTCCTGATATGCCGTCTAGAAGGGCAATCATACTGGATTGAACCAGGTTAAAAGGTTAGAATGTATTAAAAGATCGCTATTTGAGATTCGATTCTTTCCCTTTATCCTAGCATGATACGAGCCAATTGACAAATTGGGACGGTGTTTAGACAGATGAGAAAGGTTTTTGATTTGTGCCTTTAAAACCTTGTTTTCACCTCTTTGGTTTTGTTAAAATTATTGGAGGAAGTAGAAGCTTTTATAGAGAGCACTGAAGGTAAAAAGCAGCTCAAGGAGATGGAAGAAGAGGAGCTCCAAGAGATACTTGAAAAAGTAGTAGAAGAGTTTGAAGATGAAAATTAGAAATGATCGTGGTTCTATTCTTGATTAAGATATTCTACCACAATCTGACTCCATGTCTCCATGCTCTCTTTATGTGCCAAACATTCTGCAAAAGAAACAAGAGTGCCACTTTTGAGTTCCGATTTTACTGAAATATTTGGAGAATCGCCTTGGAGTAAAAATACAAAGCCGGTATGCACTTGCCCCACTGTATTTGATTCATCGTTGAGTATGCCTAACGGTTTGATACTAAATGAGCCAGAGTAGTTTACTTCTTCATGAAATTCTCTTTTTGCCCAATCAAAAATAGACCCTTCTGCCATATCCTCTTTGCGAATATGGCCGCCGATACCCACAGTAAACTTACTTTTGAGTCGTTGCTCGGATGATTGTTCCTTTCGCTGCATGAGAAAATAATTGCCATCGTGAGTGAACACAAGATAGGGAATAATTTGCTTGTAACGCGGATCATCTTCCATTGCGGCACGTGGTTGAAATTCTTGGTGCATCTTTATGATATGAAGATATTCTTGCATATCAACATCTTCAAGGCCGTTCCAGGTGCCATCGGGAAAGAGATATGAACGTTTAACAACCAGGATTTGTTCATTGTGACTACTTGGATGTGCCTGTTTAGACGTGGTTACTGTTGTCATTAGGCTTCCTTTGTTTGGGAGGTTTGGTACACTCATTCTAACTGTGTTCATTTCCTTCGACAAGCTTCCGTTTACACACAAGGTGTTTTGACGGATATTACAGCGTGCATGATAAATGATGAAAAGGATCTTTTCATGTCATATAATTTTCAAGCCATAGATAAAAAATGGAAAAAAAGTTGGGTTAAAAATCCGCAAGCACAAACGCGACCCACGGGGGATGGTAAAAAATACTATTGCCTTGATATGTTTCCCTATCCATCCGCATCGGGGTTGCACGTTGGCCATTGGCGCGGGTATGTGCTTTCAGATGTGTATGCCCGTATTAAGTGGCTTGAAGGATATAATGTATTGCATCCGATGGGGTGGGATGCATTTGGCTTACCGGCAGAAAATGATGCGATTAAAAAAGGGGTGCATCCGAAAGTAAATACCGCAAAAAATATTGCGCGCTTTAAAGAGCAGTTGCAAGATATTGGGGCAATCTATGATTGGACAAAAGAATTAAATACGACTGACCCTGATTATTATAAATGGACGCAGTGGATCTTTTTAGAGATGTTCAAACGTGGCCTGGCTTATGAAGCAGAGATGCCGATTAATTGGTGTACGTCTTGTTTGACGGGGCTTGCCAATGAGGAGGTAATTGAAGGAAAGTGCGAGCGCTGTGGCAGCAAGGT
>SDBS01004044.1_pt1 | contig 14379 bp, 11 predicted proteins | sample 2277091 | NCBI WGS metagenome assembly SDBS01 (sample SAMN10404972, study PRJNA504765) | marine sediment metagenome | isolation source: marine sediment core GS10_PC15, 163 cmbsf | place: Arctic Ocean: Southern Knipovich Ridge | collected 2010
GCGAAAGACAGGTTGAGCTGCTTCTGTGCTTCGGCAAGGTCACGATCTGCCAGTACGTTCACCGCCATGTTGTACGATATATGGAAGCTCGAAACCACGGGGTTCGCTTCCTTGTCGACCAGGGACCTCACGTTCTTGTAGGTGAAGTACCTCTGATGAAGCACCACGGCTTGCCCGACCTCGTCAATACCCCGTCGCCCGGCGCGCCCCGTAAGCTGCATGTACTCCCCTGACGTAAGTGGCCTGTGCTTTTCCCCGCTCCACTTGGACAGGGATTCGATCACCACTGTGCTTGCCGGCATGTTGATGCCGAGAGAAAGGGTTTCGGTGGCGAAGACCACCTTCAAGAGGCCCTCCACGAACAGCTCCTCCACCGCCTCCTTGAACAGGGGAAGGATCCCCGCATGATGGACCGCAACCCCCGCCATCAGGGCGGACCGTAACTCAGGGTACCGCAGGCACGCCAGATCGGCGTCGGAAAGGCCTCGGACCTTCTCATCGAGATAGCGGTCTACCTTCTCCGCTTCGGAGCGGTTGTTGAGGGTGCCCCCTTCCGACAACCACATTAACGCCGAATCGTCGCATCCCGCGCGGGAAAAGAGAAAGTATATGGCGGGAAGCATCCCTTCTTTCTGGAGCTTCTTTATCACGTCCACCCGCCGTGGCCTTAGATCGGGCCCTTTTCTTCTCCTCCTCCGGTTCTGTCGAGGCGCCGGGGCGCTCTTCAGGCGCTCGAGTTGCTCATTGATGACGCGTTGCATATTCCGTGAGAACAGGGGCGTCAATACCTTGCCCACAAAGTAGTAATTCTTCAACTCGACCGGCCTTACTTCGGATACCACCACTTCGACGTCGCCGTGAAGGCTATTCATCCAGCTCCCCATCTCCTGGGCGTTGGAGATGGTGGCGCTCAACCCCACTATCTTGACGGTTCGGGGCAGCATGATGACTATCTCTTCCCACACAGGCCCCCGGAACGGGTCGTGCAGGTAATGGACCTCGTCGAGGACTGCCACGCCCAGACGGTCCAGCAGCGGGCTTTCCTCGTATATCATGTTCCTCAGGACCTCGGTCGTCATCACCACGAGCTGGGCTTCTCCGTTGATACTGTTGTCCCCGGTAAGGAGCCCGACCTCGTCCGCGCCGTAAATGCGCGAGAAGTCCCTGTACTTCTGGTTTGACAGTGCCTTGAGCGGGGTGGTGTAGAAAAAACTCCTCCCCTCGGCCCGGGCTTTCTCCAGGGCATACTCGGCCACAACCGTCTTGCCCGAGCCGGTCGGCGCCGCCACCAGAACCGATCGTCCCCGCGAAAGGTGGCCGATGGCCTCTCTCTGGAAGTCGTCCAGTATAAAACCGCACTCCATTTCAAACTCTTCCGGATTCATGGGCCTATTGTAACAGGGGAGCGCCGTGCGCACCGTCATCGGTTCCGGCAAGCATTGTCGCGCGAGCCGCCGTCACCTTATAATGACTGCACACGGGTATTTGAAAGAAACTCAATCGACCTGGATGGTGCTTGAATGGAAACAACCTGCACGGGGCCACCGAAAGCGACCGAACCGCCCGTGGACGAAAGCGGCATCGAGTGGCTTCGCCTCGAGCGACCCGGCCTGCGGGAACGGCTGGGCAAGGATGGCGCGTGGCTTTTCCTGGTCCTGCTGGGGCTGGGTCTCGCGTCCGCAATGCCGTACCTGCAGTCGAAGGGGCTGTGGATCTCGATCCCCTGCTGGTTCAACAAGGTGACAGGACTTCCCTGCCTGACCTGCGGGATGACCAGGAGCCTGTCGCTCTGCGCCCACGGCGAGTGGAACGCAGCCTTTCGGATGCACCTGCTCGGCCCCCTGATCTTCGTGCTGGGCTTCGGGTACGTCCTCTTCATGGTAATATCGATGGCCGGTGGGTTCAAGCTGAAGCTACAGCTTTCACGGCGGGCCCGCAGGATAGCATTCTGGTCTGTCTTTGGGGTATTCTTCAGTTGCTGGATAATAAAGCTGGTGTTTATGAGAGGTACATGGTAACGAGCCCCCGTGGGGTTTGAGATGAAAGGAGAGGCGCTTGGACCAGCAACAGGAGTCCTTGATACAAAACCTCTACTACTACATCCAACAGAGGGTAACCACCGACTGGATCACCGAGGCCGGCATGGCGGTGCTGCTGACTGTCATAACCTGCGGCATCTACGGTTTCTACGTGTTCTACAAGCTGATGGAGAGAAGGGACCTCCACTTCGCCCGCATGGCCAACATGGTGAACACCAGCGTCGCGCTTCTGAAGGAGAAAGCGGCCCGGGAGGGCAAGACTGCGCTCATCGGCCAGGAACTGGCCCAGTTGGAGATGTTGCAGGGCGAGATCTACGAGCAGAGCAGGGAGCGGGGAGCCGTCCTCTGGCTGGTGCTGGCGATCGTCACCGGCATATGCGCATTGATCGGTTATTACCTCATTATGGACGACTTCGCCCGGCACGACGTCCTGGAAGCCCAGTACTTCACCTTAATGTCCGGCGCTATGGCCAAGTTGGGGATGTCTTCGCAGGCCACGCAGGCCGCGCCCACCATCCCCGAGCGCAACCTTGTCACGTTCATAATCCTGACCGTCGTAACCTGCGGTATCTACGGCTTTTACTGGCTGTACGTTCTCGTGAATGACGGGAACCTCCACTTCGAGGCGCAGGTCCAGTGGGAAGATTATATCTACTCGGCCCTGGCGGCATAGTAGCAGGCGATACTCAATATGGAGGTGCCCCATGAAGTTCTGTAGCCAGTGCGGTCAGGGTAACACGGATGAAGCCACGTTCTGCATCCAATGCGGGGCTTCCCTCGAGCCCGAAGGGACTCCCACCACGGCCGCCGCTCCACCGGCCGGCGAGGTCCCTCCGACTCCACCCGCGGGAGCAGCGCCACCTGCTCCGGGTGTGGTGCCACCGGGAGCCGCTCCACCTGGTGTCGTTCCGCCACCTCCGGGAGTTACGGGACGGCCTATCGGGACAGCACCCGGTGCCCCTTACGGTGCGAGGCCCATCAGGCAGCAACAGCCCACGGACGGCATGGCGGTCGCGTCCCTGGTCCTGTCCATCTCCAGCTTCATCTTCTGTCCCGTGGTGACGGCGGTACTGGGCGTGATATTCGGCTACATGAGTCTCACCAAGATAGAGGAAAGCCAGGGGGCCGTCGGCGGCTCTGAACTGGCGCGTGCCGGCATAATCATCGGATGGATAAACATCGGGCTAACGGTACTGGTCGGGATCTTCATACTGGTCATGGTCCTGGTGGCCTCAACGCAGTAAACACCAGGCATACCTCGAGGGGATGCCGGCAGGATGCCTGCCGGGTGGTTGGAATCGGGTGCCGGGGTTGGCGGGCTCCGTGAGGGACGAGCGGGAGCGGAGGTCGTGGATTACTCCTCTTCGTCCTCCCCGGAATCCTCCAGTGGTACGCTCTCTATCTCTCCCTCCAGCGAGCCCACCAGCAACTCGACTTTTGCCTGGGCCGAATCGAGGCTGTCCTGGCAGTACTTGATGAGCTCCACTCCCCGCTCGAAAAGCCCAAGGCTCTTCTCTAGTTCCAGCTCTCCGCTCTCCAGCGAGTCTGTTATCTTCTCCAGTTCCTCGATCGCTTCCTTGAAGGTGGGTTCATCTTCCACCATGCATCACTCCTTCCCAGTCACGTCCGCTTCCAGGGTGCCGCGGCCCAATCTTATCTTCAACGGGGTGCCGGGTTCCACCTCGCCCGACGAACGCACCACCCTGCCGGTGTCACCGTGGAACGTTATAGAGTACCCTCTGTTCAATACCGCCAGCGGGCTCAGTGCCTCCGCGCGGGCCTTCGCTTCTGCCAGTGAGCCGGCTTTCATCTCCACGTCACGCGCAATCCCCCGGGCCAGCCTCGCGCCCAGCGCCTCCAGTCCCGCCCGGCGCCGGGCCAGCAGTTCCTCGGGCCGCCTGAATACCGGGTGCCCGGTAAGGAGCGCCAACCTGTCGCAGCTGCGCGAAATCCCGCGCCTTGGGCTTTGCGGAAGCGCGACCGCCGCACGCTCCCAGCGCTGCATAAACCTGCCCAGGAGAAACTCGGGACTCTTGTAGAGAGGTCCTCGCCTGACCCCGACAAACTGCCTCACCCCGGCCTGAATGTCCCGTGCCATATACCTGTGAAGGGAGCCCACCACTTTCCCCAGCATTGCCGCGACCTCGCTTCGGTCGGGTACCGCCGCCTCGGCCGCCCCGGTAGGGGTGCTGGCCCTCCAATCCGCCACCAGGTCCGACACCGTTATGTCGGGCTCGTGGCCAATTCCCGTTATTACGGGCACGCTCAGGCGGACGATCGCCCGCGCCACCTCCTCGGTATTGAACGGCTCCAGGTCCTCCATAGAGCCACCGCCCCTTGCCAGTATCACCAGGTCAACCGGGAACGAACCGTCGAAGAAGTCCAGGGCGGCACATATCTGCTCTACCGCGCCGGATCCCTGGACGGTCACACCCCGAACCAACAGCGCGGCCGGGGGGAATCGTCGGCTGGCGGTAACGGTCACGTCGCGTATGGCGGCCCCCCTGGTGGAGGTCACCACCCCAATGCGTAGTGGGAACCGCGGCAACGGCTTCTTTGCCGCCTCCTTGAAAAGCCCCTCCGCCTGCAGCTTTCTCATCAAGGCTTCTATCCTCCGCTGCAGGTCGGCCTCCCCGAACAGCCTGAGGTCGTCGACACGCAGTTGGTACTTGCCACCCTTCTCATAGAGACTTAGCGTCCCCCTGGCCAACACCAGCGCCCCGTCTTCCATCTTGAAATCGAGCGCCTTGAACTGGCGCTGGGTGAGCAGTGCCGGTATTGAAGCCTCCGAATCGCGCAGGCTGAAGTAAACGTAGTATGAGTAGCTGGAACTCAGACCGCTGATCTCCCCCTGGACAAGCACCGTGATGCGCTCCAGGGACTCCCTGGCCATCCGGTTGACCTGGCTAACGGTAAGAGCCACCTCTTCGGCGGAATCGCCTTCCCGCTCTTCATCCTCGTCGGGCCACGGCAGGGTCAATTCGTCTTCCATATCTCCTCCCGGGGTTATTATAGTCGGAACTTCTATGTCATTCTATTCCCGACACCAATGAAGCTCTTTGGGCTTTGCCGGACGAGTAGAACGTCCGGGAGTGAACCCGCAGCCGGAGTGGATGCATTGGCGTTCGAATGCCAGCGTATTAATTTAGCGGGGTACTAAACTCGAGATCCTGGTGAAGATGGCCACTTTGTCAGATAATACAGCGCCAGAGAGCAACTGATAGTCCCCTGATACCTCTCCTCGGTGAAACTGGTTCCAGGCTGTTCGGTACTGGACCCTTACTATTTCAGCATATTCAACTAATCCCATGGTCCAGCCGGTAACACAATACCGATATATGCTATTCGATACTGTTTGTTGGATGAAGTTGTGTCAATACAACCGTTTAGTGACATCACCCGGGTCGTTGTTATTGACCGACCCTGGCGTTATGATTTCCTGTGACGGTAAACGGCGAGCGAAGGTGTGTATATTGCGTTTCCTGGTAATGGGAGCGGGCTCCATAGGATCGGTGGTGGGCGGTTTCCTCCACCTGGATGGCCACCAGGTGTACCTGCTGGGTAAAGGCCCGCACATCGAGGCGGTCATGTATGACGGGCTCCGGATATCCGGGATATGGGGGAAGCACTCCGCGCCGGACATCGATGCGGGAACCAGTGTGGACAGGATGCTCTCAGGCGGCTTCAAGCCGGATTGGACGCTCCTTACCGTTAAGTCCTACGACACCCGGAAAGCCCTCGAGGACCTCGAGCCGGCGCTCCCATATATAAGCGGTGTAATCTCCCTGCAAAACGGGCTCGGCAACCTCGAGGCGGTGGCCGATGCGGCTCCGGGCAAAGCGGTAGGCGGGCGGGTCATCTTCGGGGCACAAACTTTAAAGCCCGGCGCTGTCGACGTCACGGTATGCGCCGACGATGTCTTGCTCGGTCCCGCTCCCGGCGGTCCGGATGGCATTGAGGAGGTCTGTGACGCTTTCTCCCGGTCGGGTATCCCCTGCCGCTACGAGGAGCGGATACTCTCCTACGTCTGGGACAAGGTACTGTATAACGTATGCCTGAACGCGCTTGCCACGCTGCTGGGGACCGATTACGGGCACCTGGGGGACGATGTCCAGACTTGGTCGGTCATGGAAACGCTCTGCAGAGAGTTCTACGCGGTAGCCGCAGCCGAGGGCGTCGACCCGGTCTCCCCCGACCCCGCCACTTATCTCGATAGATTCCGCCAGGACCTGCTCCTGCCGACCCGGGACCACCGCTCCAGCATGCAGGAGGACATCGAACAGGGCCGCCGAACCGAGATAGACGCCCTCAACGGCGCCATCTGGCGCCTGGGCCGCGAGCGCGGCATCGAGACCCCCGCCAACGAACTCCTCACCCGGATAATCCACTTCCTGGAGCGAGCGGCGCCGTAGAGGCCTGTCCCCCTTGTTGCGTTTTGCAACATTGGGGCCAGGCCCCATTGTTGCGTTTGATGTTTCGTTAGCGGGGGTCGCCGTACATGGAGCGCTCGGCGATGACAGGCTGGGTCGAGGTTACCATCGTGGATACCTCCCAGGCACCGGGCACCGTTTCCGCCACGTTGTACGTCTGGCGCGAGTTGGCCGGCAACGTCTCGGATGGGCCGGCGATAGGGCCATCGGGGGTCATGTACGTCAACGTCACATCGGTCGGAACGGCGTTTGGGTTCTGTACAAGGACCCAGGTCTCGAAACCGGTATTGGTACACCCTTCAGCCAGGTACCACTCAGTCGAAGGCACCGATACGCCTTTTGAGTCGTGGCCCCAGGTGCGGTTACCGCCGTACATCGACCTCTCGGCTATAACCGGCTGATCGGAGCCCACCACCGTCGATACGTCCCAGCAGTTCGGCACGGAATCGGCTACGTAGAACGTCTGTCGCGAGTTGGCATCCAGCGTCTCGGTCGGCCCTGTTACCAGGCCATTCTGGGTCATGTAGTTCAGGGTTACGGTCGCCGGCACGTTATTGGGATTCTGTACCAGCACCCAGGTTTCAAAGCCTCCGTTGGTGCACCCTTCGGCCAGGTACCACTCCGTTGCAGGCGTCGAAACACCGATGGAGTCGTGTCCCCAGGTGCGGTTGCCGCCGTACATCGACCTCTCAGCGACCACCGGCTTGTCGGAGATTACCTTTGTCGACACGTCCCAGCGGTTCGGCACGACGTCCGCCACGTTGAACGTCTGTCGCGAGTTGGCCTTCAGCGTCTCGGTCTGTCCCTGTATCGCACCATCCGGGGTCATGTAGGTGAGACTCACGTTGGCAGGTCCGTCGGTGGGATTCTGTACCAGCACCCAGGTCTCGAAGCCGCCGTTGGTGCACCCCTCCGCCAGGTACCACTCCGTCGATGCCTTGGACGCGCCGATAGAGTCGTGGCCCCAGATGCGGCCATTGCCGTACATCGACCTCTCGGCGATAATCATCTCGTCGGAGGTGACCATGGTAGACACGTCCCAGCGGTTCGGCACGACGTCCGCCACATAGAACGTCTGTCGCGAGTTGGCCGCCAGCGTCTCGGTCGGCCCCTGTACCGCACCATCCGGGGTCATATAGGTGAGACTTACGTTGGCGGGGAAGTTGTTGGGGTTCTGTACCAGCACCCAGGTCTCAAATCCCCCGTTGGTGCACCCCTCGGCCAGGTACCATAGCTGCGACGGGTTCGGCACACCCACCGAATCGTGTCCCCACGTTCTGGAGGTGACCACAGGGGCCGACGACCCCCCCGACCCGACACCGCCGATCCAGTCGCTGTAGCCGGGGTAATCGCTGGTGTTGCCGAACACCGTCCCGATCGCGGTGACCTGGATATCATTGGTGCTCCCGGCTTTCAGCGCCCTGACCGTCCAACTGGCGGAGCCGGTGGAGCCGGTGGCGCCTATACCGCTTATCTGCGTGGTGTCCAGGCCGCCAACTACGACGTATCCGGACGGATACTGCAGCGTCGCGGTGGCGTCGCTGCACGGGTACTGGCCGCTCATCGGTTCCGGCCCCCCGTACGACACTGACGCGTCCACGGTGAACTCCTGGCCGGCGTAGACGCTCGCCGGCTTGGTCAGCGAGACCGACCACGGGGACGCTATCATCCCCCAGCGGTCGGAGTAGTTCCACAGCGTATCGACGAGGAACGCCTGGTTGAAGTGCTGATCGGGCCCACTCCACGGCGGGGTGTACCACGGGTCATGCACTATGAACTCGTCCAGCGTGTCGTTGTATCCCTTGACCACCCTGAAGTGACCGGGCGATGGCGGGGTATCATAGTAGGAGAGAATAATGACCGGGTAGTTCTGCGACACCAGGTTCTTGAGGTCGGTGTACCGGGAACCGTATAACGAAGAGCCGTCCTCCCAATACGCGTAGGCCCCCCCGTAGCCAATGCCCCTAGCTGTATAGCCTTGCAATAACGGGTCCTGGATTGACGTGCTGTCACTTGAGAAATGCGCGCCCCTGAACAGTTCGGTGTTGTAGCACCCGTAGGCGGGATCGGAGTTCACTACCCCGGCTATCTCGGGCTGGCTGATGTCGGGCCCGTAGTAATCAAACACCATTTCCAGGCTGGCGGCCCCGCACCAGTAGCTGGTGTCCTGCACGTGATAAGGGACGCCCTCGATGTCGTACGCGGCCGGGGCGCCACCCGCCGTGGCCGGCGGTTCGGTCGCTACCGCGCCACTCCCTTCCCACGGAAGCCAGTCGTTAGCCCCATTACTCTTCTTGGGCTCCTCCATGCTGGAAAATGCGGGGTCGGCTAGAGGGGTGGATTCGGAGAAGGCAGGCAGGTAGACATCGTCTATCGGCAGGTCACCGGGGAGTTCGAAAAACCAGTAGATAACCTTGTCCGGCGCGACCCTTGCCTCGGGCGCCGGCAAATCGATCTCGATTCCCCGCCGCATCAAGAAATCGCGTACCTTGCCGGCCGCTTCACCGGCGTCCACCAGCGGGAACTCCGGCAGCCCATATGCGGGAGAGTACCTGGTCCACTCCCCGGTTGTCGCGCTTACCCCTATGGTGGAAACCACCGCTCCCTCGCCATCGAGTACCGGCACCAGGTACTGCGAGGGATTGCCAATGTAAGAAGCAACCAAAATAGGTTCACCTGGAACCGCCCCTTCCCAATCCGGGGCCGTTCCCATCTGTGCGGTACCGTTCCTTGAGGCACTGATCACCCTCGAGATAAGGTCTGCAGCCTCCGCCCTGGCCTCAGCGGGTGACACCGCTACCCCACCTTCCGCCGCCAGGGCAAACGCCCCGGCTGAAAGAACCATCGCCAGCGCAACCACAAGCACCAGCACTGTTCGCGTCCTCAGGTTCGTCAAGACGGTCAATTCCATCGCCCCTCTCTGGTACCTACACTGCCTTAACGCCCCACAGAAAAATGCACGGCAAATTCCCTTTCACCTTTCCCGATGACGCCCCACCGGCAAACACCGAAACGGCGCTCATGACGTCTTCCTCGGGAACCCGTCGGCCCAGCACCTTCTTTGCTGCCATCTCGCCGGGCAAGTCGTGAAGGTACTCACCGGCTATCTCCTCCGCACACATGCCCTCGAACGTTACTCTTTGGTGGACCACCAGCGACTCTACGCCCCCGAACCGTTCGGCGAACGCGCGCCTTAGACTCTCGCGGTCCGGTGCCCGTGGCTCCCGCTCCTCGGAAACGATTCGCTCCAGCCTGAGGAAATCCTCTAGCGAGACACCCTCACCGGCCCGCCATGCCGGCTCGCCCGCCAGCGGCTCAACCACCGAGAACCGTCCCCCCGGCGCCAGCACCCTGAACATCTCCGAGGCCGCCGCGTCCAGGTTCTCCGTATATATCAGCGCCGAACGGCATACCACGGCTTCGTACTTACCTGACTCCAGCGGAAGTTCCTCCATGCATCCTTCAAAGGCCATTACATTCCTGATTTTCATTATATCACAGCGCCGCCGCAGCTCTTCCAGGCAACCAGGGTCGGGGTCCACCGCCACCACAGTGCCGCCCGGCCCCACAGCGCGCGACGCCTTCGCCGCCAGCAGGCCGTGCCCGGCGCCCAGGTCCACCCCGCGGTCCCCCGGCCAGAGCTGCGCCTTATCCAGGACCCGGTCCGCTATCCGGTCGAGCCAGGCAACCGCCGGTGTCCCCCGGACATCTCCTTCCAGGCGGTGGAGCCACTCGTTCCAACCGCCGTGCCTGCACTCTCGAGTCATGTTATCAGGCTGCTCACCAGCATCGCCGAGGCGGTCGCCTGCTCGGTGCCCACACCCCTGGCGCCGGCGTCACACCCGACGGCCCACAGGCCCTCTATCGGGAGCTTGGGATGGGGCTTCCGGGAGCCGACCTGTCCGGGGATCTGTGCAAGGCCGATGCAGTCACCCTTACCCTTGCGGGTGATGCGGTCAGTGTCCTTGTTGGTTATCCTGCTCTTCCACAAAAGGTTCCTCTCTATCTGGGGGAAGAACGAGAACAGCTTCTCCTCGCCTATGTCCAGTATCTTCTGGCTCCTGTCCTCCTGGTCCACCTCGTTGGAGGTCGGAACGCCTATGATTATCAACTGGCGCCCGCAGGCCGCCAGGGTCGGGTCCCACTCTGTAGGAATCGGCACGAACAGGAATGGGTCCTCGGGAAGACCGTCCGGCTCGTCGCAGTAAGCGAATATCTCATCGGCTTCCACCCGTGGTATCGGGAAGAACGATGGGGCCTTCAGATCCACTACCCTTCGCTCGAGGGCCAGCTTGGTGGCCAGCCACGAGTAGGATAGCTTCAGCCCTTTTACGTACTCCGCGTACTCGGCGGGAAAGTTGTCCTCCCCGGCAAGCTCAACGGTCCTGTGGAGCCCAGCGTTGGAAACCACCGCGTCGGCGGTGTACGTCTCTCCGTCAGAGCCAGCGACCCCGGTCACCCTGCCGCCCTCGACCAGTATCTCCCTGGCCGCTACTCCCAGCAGCAGGCGTCCTCCATCGCGCCGGAACGCCCTGAGGAAGGAGCGCGGCACACCAATCGCCCCACCCCGGGGGACCCCCAGGGTACCGTTTCTGAATATACCGGAGACAGCGTAGATGAACTCCCCCGCCGACGACTTGTCGTACGGCAACACCAGCAGCAACATGCTCAGGCAGTTCATCGCCCGGTGCACCGCGCTGTCCTCCGTGAACTGGTACAGGAACTTCCTGGTCGTGACCTCGTCGTACTTCTCCAGGAACGCCGGGTTGGCCCTCCTCATCCCCGCCATCTCTTCCAAGAGGCCAATTATCCCGAAGGTGTTGACCGAGCGGCGAAGCGTGTTCAGAATATCGATCCTCTGTCGCCCGGTAATCCTCGCCTTGACAAGCTCCCCCACCCCGGAGAGGCTGGTGTTCTTCTGGTACAGGTAGAAGACCCCGTTCTCGTTCAACCACATCGACTCCGAAGGGTTTCGGATCATCCAGGGCTGGGCCACCCCAAGCTCGCGTGCCACCTGCCCATGCGGGCCCGAGGGGCCACTGGCGAACATGTGCACACCGGTGTCCACCATGAAGCCGTTCTCCTCGAACGTGGAACACCTGCCCCCGATAAACCTGTTCTGCTCGAGGATTGTTACGTCCATCCCCCTGCTCTGTAGCAGGGCCGCGCAGGCGCTGCCCCCCGGTCCGGTCCCTATAACCACGACTTTCTTCCGCATTTGACCTCCTCGCATGACAACCGCCGTGCTAGGCACTATTCTCACAGTTGCGCCAACCGGGCATCGCCCGCTTCACGACATCCGCGGCGGCCGGGGACTCGGACAACCGGGGAATACCCTGAAGCAACATCAACCGGTGCAACCAGTGGGGAGTCAAGTTCCCCATCTTATTCAACAAGTATGCGCCCTTGAACGAGGACGTGGCGAGCTTGAACTCCTGATAAGCCCTCGCCTTGTCGCCAACCGCCATCGCCGCTATCTTCCCCGAGACCAGCGCCCCCAGCATGCCGAAGAACATATACGACTCCATGCACCCGGCGAGGGTCCCCGCCAGTATCTTGTCGCCGGCGAACAGACGGGGGTTGTTGATTGAGGCCGCAGGGACCGGGAACGTGAAATGCTCCCACTCCCCGAACTCGATCCCCTCCGAGACGAACACCTGCTCGGTAAAGGCGTGAAGGGTATCCTTGCCGATCGGCCTGCGCTGGAAGACGTGGGCGAACTGAATCCCGTTCACCGAACAGGTGTAAGCGTAGTCTGAAGTGAACCGCCCGTGGTAGACGGTCACGTGGTTAGCCTCCTCGTCGGGGACCTTCCTCCGGGTCACAAAATGGAACGAGGTGAGGTACGGGACGCGAAGCGCGTCGAACCCCTCGAAGTAAAGGCCGGTGGCGATTACGGTATCCGGAGGCAGCTTGGCCGTGTCGTCGTTTGAAATAACGAGGTGATTGAACTCGAACTTCACGCCCTCCTTCACCGCCAGCTCATACAGGTAACTGTCCAGTGATGTCGATCGCGGCCCTCTCTCTATCACCACCGAGGAGATGGCGTCCATGTCCACCGGTATCGTCTCCCCGTATACCACAACAGTTCCCGCTTTGAAACGGGCCACCGCCGGGGAGATATCAATCCCCGTATAGTCGGCCAACCGGGGCAGATCAACCGGGGTCCCCTCCGGGGAAGGGTGATACAAAGGAGAGCCGCCGACCCTGGATTCCCTCTCGAGCACCACCACGTCCCGGCCCTCCCGCGCCAGGTTGATCGCGGCCACCAATCCCGCAAGCCCGGCGCCCACCACTACGTTCTCAGCCACTCCCACCACCTCGCCATAGTTGATAGTGCGATTGCACTGCCCGGTCATTGACAGTTACACTATATAATAATAACCTGTATGGCGCTGTAGGTAATGCCGATTCGCTTCCTTAGAAAGAAGCGTCCGACATTAGGGTCTTATTGTCCCGGCAAGGTCATATTGACCGAAAGGAGAGTGCCGCAATGCCGTACTTCGACAACATCGAGGACCTCTACTGGTGTCTCCAGGAGCTTTTCGGCCGCCTCTCGGACGATCCCGACACCAAGAAGAAAGCCCTGGCTTCCAAGTTAATAGTCAACTTTGTCTATGCAGACCCTGAAGGCGAGGTGTGGATAGACTGCACCGGCGACGAGATCGTGCTGACACCGGGGAAGGCGGACCTGACCGCCGACTCCACCCTCACCATGGACTGCGACATCGCCCACAAGTTCTGGCTGGGCAAGCTTAACCTGATAAAGGCGCTCACCAGTGGCGACATCGAGTCGGAGGGTTCGGTCCCCAAGCTGCTGAAGCTGTTGCCGGTCATCAAGCCCGCCTTTAAGATCTACCCGGAGATACTCAAGGAAAGAGGGTTGGAGTCGATAATAGACGTCGATTGAATCAGCGGCGATTTAGAAACGGAGTGGGAGGAGATATGAACCCAAGCGCGGCCAAAGAGCTCAAGAGACTCCTTGGGGAAGGAAACGTGCGAAGCGGCGACAGGGCCGTCTCGCCGTACTTTAAGGAGCCGGTCTCCGACACCGGCCTCCTGCTGGTGACACCGGAGAACGTGAACCAGCTTTCCGATGTCGCGGCCTTCTGTCACGAGAACGAGATACCCCTTTTCTCGCTCAAGAGAAAGTTCTCGGATAAGTCCCTGGCGAAGAAGGATGGCGTCCTGGTCGACCTGGCCAGGATGAACCGGATCAAGAAGATCGACACCAGGAACCTGACCGCCTTCGTCTACGCCGGCGTGACCTTCGAGCAGCTCCAGAAGGAACTGGACAAGGAGAACCAGCGGCTGCTGTTCCCGGTCGCCGGTCAGTCCCCATTCATCCTGCGGTCGTACATAGACCGGGATATCCTGATGGGTTCCGGGGGGTACCGGCACCCCCACCTCTCCGTCTTCCACGCCATGATGGCCGACGGTCAGTTATGGGTCTCCGGCTCGCAGCAGATGACCGACGAGGGCCACGCCGATTTCAGGGAGGACCAGGGGCCCCAGTTCTCACCGTTCTTCGGGGCATCGGAGGATATATTCGGAATCCCGTACTACGGCCTGGTGTACACCTACCCCAACCGCGAGGAGCGACGGCTGGTTGCCTTCGGGTTTGACGAGGTCGGCCCCGCAAAGGACCTTATCTACAAGGTAAGCCGCGCCGAGTGGTGCTTCGAGGCTTTCGCGGCAAACAGCCGCTACCTTTCGGTGACGCTCGCCGGAGGGGACGCCGGCAAGGTGTCCGCCCTCAAGAAAAAGCTCAAGCCGTGGACCGCGGTCATAACCATGGAGCACCACAAGGAGCTCGTGGAGCTATGGGAAGGATACATCAAGAAGGCGGCAAAGGAGCTTGGCGGCAAGCACCTTCGCGGCCAGGTCCCCGAGGGTTTGGAGAAATCGCT
>SDBS01004045.1_pt1 | contig 14378 bp, 16 predicted proteins | sample 2277091 | NCBI WGS metagenome assembly SDBS01 (sample SAMN10404972, study PRJNA504765) | marine sediment metagenome | isolation source: marine sediment core GS10_PC15, 163 cmbsf | place: Arctic Ocean: Southern Knipovich Ridge | collected 2010
GGAAGGCGCTGGCAGGCGGGAAAATCCACTTCTTCTATCAACCGGGGCTGAGCACGGAAGCCGAGCTTCTGGGGTGCACGGCCGAGGGCGAGTACGATGCCCTGATCACGGCGGCCACGTTCATTCCCAAGCAGTCGGTGTTTCCGCTCGGTGGCGTGAGGATTGGCGCCGCACAAGTAGCCCTTAAGGGATCGTCTATACAGATCGAAGGGTTGAGGGGCCTTGCTGAAGAGATCTTTCCACTTAATGACTCCTCCGAATCCGGAAGGTTCGTTGCCGATTAAAATATTTTCCCCGACACTTAGATAAGGAACCAGATTACGTTCTTGATAAATGGTGACAATCCCGAGATTATGAGCAATAAACGGGGTGAGATATTCAATATGGTCACCTTCGAAAAATATATCTCCACTGTCTTTTTCATAGGCGCCGGATAGTATCTTGATTAAGGTTGATTTGCCCGCTCCGTTTTCCCCTACGATCGCGTGTACTGTACTTTTTTTCAATTTGAGATCGATACCGGATAAAACCTCAACATTCGAGAAACTCTTTGATACGTTTTTTACTTCCAGGATTGTATCCTCATCCATAATATTTCCACTCTATTATTTCCAATCTGAAAAACTGTTCGTATTTTCCGGTCAGGTGCAGTTAATTTGTAAAACCCACTCAATTCTATTCTTTTTTTTCTAAATTGTCAATCCTTCAGAGTTTAACCTTTGAGTTTAATCGCGTCTTCTGTCTACAACTTTTATCTGTTTCATGTGTCTTTTGATCGTCCGCGGTTCAACGAGAGTTACTTTTGGTATAAAATCGAGCCGTTTTTTTACCTCTTTTGCCACTGCCGGCTCGATTTGAGCGAGCTTTTTCATTTCATCAAAGAAAAAGTCCCCGGAAACCTCGACCTGGATCTCGAGCTCGTCGAGGTTGTCTTTTTTTTCAATAATGATCTGGTATTTTGGGGTGGTTCCGATAACCTGGGTCAATATCTGCTCGAACTGCGACGGGAACATGTTCTGTCCGTTCAAAATGATCATGTCGTCGACTCTTTCAAAAACTTTATCCATTTTAACCAGGCACCTGCCGCAGCCGCAATCTTCGTACCGCAGTGTGGTCAGGTCTCCGGTCCTGTATCGGACCAATGGATAGGCCTCCTTTGTAATTGTCGTTAACACAAGTTCCCCTTTTTCCCCGGGACCTAATATTTCACCGGTGTCCGGGTCTATTATCTCCGGGATGAAGTGGTCCTCGGAGATGTGAAGCCCGTTTTTCTGATCGCACTCGAAAGATACACCAGGGCCTATAATTTCTGTCAGGCCGTAGTTGTCGGTCACAGAGATTGAAAGCCTGTCCTGCATCTCGTTTCTGAATGTTTCGCTCCATGGCTCGGCGCCGAACAGTCCTTTGCTCAAGGAAAGTTCGGCCGGTGTTATCCCTTTTTCATGCATCACTTCACAAAGCTGAGCGGCATAGGTGGGCGCGCACGTGATGGCCGTTGTCCTGTAATCTTTCATCACAATAATCTGGTTTTCAATATCAGCCTCCGAGCTCGGGATAACCGAAGCTCCGATCTTTTCAGCCCCGTAATGAAAACCGAGCCCCCCGGTGAACAGCCCGTAGGGAAAACATATGTTTATTATGTCGTCTTTTGTAACTCCTCCCGCGTAGAGCACACGTGCTGTAAGCTCGGTCCAATGGTCTATATCGTTCCTGCTGTAGCCCACAATGAGGGGCTGTCCGGTCGTGCCTGATGTGGACTGCATCCTGACGACTTCCCGCAGAGGGACAGCGAACATGTCGTAAGGATAGGCTAATCTAAGCGTGTCTTTTGTAGTGTAGGGGATCTTTTTCAGGTCGGTGAGGGCGGAAATAGCATCCGGATCAAAATCGATCTCATTGAAAAGGTCCTGGTAGTGTGAAACCCTTCTGTACACCCGGCTCAGGGTCTGCTGTAGCCTTTCGAGCTGCTCCTGTTCAAGCTCATCTCTTTTCATTGTTTCGTATTTTTCATTCCAAATCGGCATGGTTCGACTCCTCAAAGGAATTTCAACGGCGATTTTCTCATTAAAAAGAGTAGAACAGCTGACGGTGCTACTCCTTGCCGAGATACGCCCTGATCACCTCTTTGTTATTCATCAGCTCATCTTTTTCTCCGGAAAGTATTATCTGTCCTGTTTCAATAACATACCCTCTTTGACAGATTTGGAGAGCGAGTTTAGCGTTCTGTTCAACAAGGAAGATCGTAAGGTTCGTCTCCTCCTGAAGCTGGATAAGGGTTTGAAAGATGTTTTCAACGATCTTTGGAGCCAGCCCGACGGACGGTTCATCCATGAGCAGAAGCTTGGGCCTGGACATGAGCGCCCGTGCTATGGAAAGCATCTGCTGTTCGCCCCCTGAAAGGGTGCCAGCAAGCTGTTTTTTTCTTTCCCCCAGGACCCCGAAGAGTTCAAAGACCCATTCGATCTTTTTATTGATCTCCTTTTTATTTTTTACACTGTAGTACGGGTAGGTGCCCAGGATGAGGTTGTCCATTACGCTCATTGGGGCGAAAAGCTGTCTGCCTTCCGGAACAAGAGCGATCCCCTTGCTTACGATCGCGGAAGAGGAAAGGCCGCTGATCCTGGTATCTTCAAAATGTATTGTGCCGGTCATCCGGGGCATCAAGCCCAGTATAGAGTGGAGAAGAGTGGACTTGCCTGAGCCGTTCGCCCCGATCAGAGTTACCATTTCACCTTTTTTTATGTGAAGCGAAACAGCTTTAAGCACGCAGATGGATTCATAATAGGACCTGAGCGATTTTATAACCAGCACTTAAGTTTCCTTTTAAAGTTTATTTGGATAGATCAGGTTATCTTAATAAAAACAATCCTGAAAATATCTCAGGACTTTCCTCAAGGCTAACCGTTAAATTCATCACCGAGATATACGGATATCACCTTCGGGTCTCTTTGAACATCCTTTGGCGGCCCGTCGGCTATCTTTATCCCGAAATTCAGTACCACAATTTTATCGCATATTTCCATTATCAGGTCAATATCATGTTCAACAATGAAGATCGTTATCCCGAGCTCCCGTACTTTATATATCGCGTTTATAAGACTTTTTGTCTCCGTTATATTCAGCCCGGCAGCAGGTTCGTCTAAAAGTATAAGCCGGGGCTCGCCCGCTATCGCTCTCGTGATCTCGACGATCCGCTGTTTTTCAAAAGGGATGGTGGTTATTTTTTTGTCCCGCAAATCCTCGATATTCATGAACCTCATCCAGTAAAGCGCCTTTTCCCGTATCTGTTTTTCCTCTTTTCTGTATCTGGGCAAATTTAAAGCGCAGGTAAAAAGCCCGGAAGATGACTGTGTGTATCTTCCTACCATGACATTTTCAAGTACATTCATGTTTGAAAAAACATTGAGCTTTTGAAAAGTCCTGGAGATACCGAGACCGGGTATTTCATGGGGTTTGAGCGAATCGATCCTTCTGCCCATAAAAGTGATACTGCCTTCATCCGGAGTGTAAAGACCGCTGATCAGGTTGAACAAGGTGGTTTTTCCGGCGCCGTTAGGGCCGATGATCGAGGAAATGCTGTCCTTTTTGAGATCAAACGACAGTTCTGAGATCGCTTTTACTCCGCCGAAGGATTTCGAAATTTTATCTGCGCTGAATATATTTTCCATTCTTCCCGGCTCTTTGTCCTTAAAGCGGACACGCCACTTTCCCGGATAAGATTTTTTCCTGCTATCGGGCAGGAAAATCCGTTCAGGTAATAATATGTCAATTCCGTGCACGTATTAATTTTTTTACAGGTATTTTAATCCCGTACAGCCCTTCAGGTCTTAAAAGCATTATTGTCATAAGCATGACACCGTATATTAAAATGTCATAATCCTTAAAAAACCTGAGATATTCCGGTAAAACCGTCAAAACTGTTGTTCCGATGATCGCCCCCCAGATATTTTCCATTCCGCCGACGGCTACCATAGTTACAAGAATGATAGAAAACCCGAGACTGAATGTACCGGGGCTGAGAAACGTAACGTAATGGGCGTAGAGAAAACCCGCTATAGAAGCGAAACCGGCGCTTAAGGCGAATATGTAAAGTTTTAAGCGGGAAGTGTTGATCCCCATGGTGGCGGATTCTTTTTCCGCTTTGTGTATAGCTTTCAGGGCCCTGCCCACCCTGGAATTGACCAAATTCAGGGAGAAATACAGAATTAATGCCACTATCGCCCAGACGAACACAAAATACTTGTAATCGTTGTCCAGTTCAAATCCGAAAAACCTTATCAAGGGTATGTTCCCGAACCCGGATGGGCCGCCGGTCAGTGATAAAAGCTCGTTGAACACAATAAAAACTATTTCACCCAGGCCGAGTGTAGCCATTGCGAGATAATGGCCTTTGAGGCGAAGCGTCGGGAGACCGACTAAAAAGGCAATCGCCACGGTCATGAGCAGGCTTAGTGGAAAAGAGACAAAGAGAGGCATGCCCAGTTTAACGGTGAGAACGCCGGAGGTGTATGCCCCGATGCCAAAAAAAGCTGCCTGCCCTAAAGAGATCTGTCCGGCATATCCCATCAGCAGGCTTAACCCGATAGTTATGATGATATTTATCCCCAAAAAAATCAATATCCCTACGTAATATGGGTTTCTCAGGGCAGCCATCAGTATAATCGCGGCAATAAAAGTAAATCCGGATTTCGCGAACGAGCTTTTAAAAATGTCTTTTTTGTTTTCTCTTTCTTTCATCGTTTCCTGTTTCAAGATATAAATTAAAAAGTCTTGAGAGACTGTATCTCTTTTTTTCCGAATAAACCGCCGGGCCTGAAATAGAGCACCATCAAAAGTATAACCAGGGCAACCGCGTCTTTGTAGCCGCTCGATAGAAGACCGGCCGAGTACGACTCCAAAAGCCCGATTATAAGGCCGGCTGCGACCGCGCCTCCCATATTACCCAGGCCCCCGAGCACAGCCGTGCCGAAACCTTTGAGCCCCAGCAAGGTACCCCTGTCGTAATGCGCGAGAGTTATAGGTGTAACTATTACACCGGCGATCCCCCCTATAAAAGCGCTCAACGCGAAAGAGAACATGACCATTATTTTGACGTTTATTCCCACAATACTCGCGGCTTTCCGGTTGTAAGCGCAGGCTTTCATAGCCTTGCCCACGATCGTAAATTTAAAAAATAAAGCTAAAGCCGATACAATGAGAGCAAGAAACCCCAGTATCCAGATGCTCTGGGGCATAATCGTCGCGCCCAGCAGACGGATCGGGTCATCACCGCTGAACGAAGGAAGTACATAGACATCCTTCCCCCAGATGAACATTACACCCCCTTTAAAAAGAATAGACGCGGCAATAGTGACCACAATAAGCGTTATAATAGAGGGGCTCTTTAAAGAGCTGATGGCAAACCTCTCGAATAGTATTCCGATAACGGTCACAATGACCACCGCGACAAGCCCTGAAAGTAAAAGGGACATGTGGAGAGAGTTGTGAAAATAAACCGCTGTCATGCCGCCCAGCATAACAAAATCGCCCTGGGCAAAGTTGATTATTCCTGTTGCGTTATAAATGATATTGAAGCCGATCGCAACCATAGCGTAAAGGCTTCCAATCGTTATGCCCGACAGCGTGTATTGGAGTAGCTGCGCTCCTAAATTCATTAAGCCCCCTGGATGCTTTTAAAGGTATTACGGCTTTATTTGTCCCCAACAACGTAAGGGGCAGACACATCTGCCTGCCCCCTTTGTGGTAATGTGTTTTTGAAAAATATTGTCCCCGCGGACTTCATTTTGCAGGGGAATATATACACGGTGTTATAACGGTCTAATCTTCGAGAACAACAAACTGTCCGTTTTTAACCGTGAGCATTTCGAACGCGTCTTTTTGCAACCCTGTGTGATCGGTCGCTGAATAGTTAAACACGCCTCCCGTACCGGCGAAACCGGTTATTTTTTCGAAAGCATCGCGTATACCGGCTTTGTCCGCGCCAGCTTCCTCGATAGCTTCCTTGAGCAGGCATATTGCATCCCATGCGTGAACGGCGAAAGGGCTTACAGGCTCGTTAAATCTGCTCTCGTAAAGAGACTTATTCTCCATTAGCACCTTTTTTTGCGGATGGGATGATGGGACCGAATCCACGGCCAGCAGCCTTCCTGCCGGGAAAATAATTCCTTCGGCAGCCTCTCCGGCCGCCTGGACATACTTTATGTTCCCGAATCCATGGCTCTGATAAAGAGGTATGTCCATACCCAGCTGGCGCATGTTTTTAGCAACGATGATCTGGGCCGGGACTATCGACCAGTTGACCAATGCCTGGGCCCCTGTTCCTCTGATCTTTGTAAGCTGGGCGGTCATATCCGTATCCGCAGGGCCGTACGTTTCGTCTGCAACGATGGTCAGTCCATAACCGTCCGCAAGGTTTCTCAACTGCGCCCTCCCGGCGCTTCCAAAGCCGGTGGTTCCTGATATGATCGCAATATTTTTTATTCCGCTGTCTCTCATGTGGCCGTATATCCTGTCGACCGCGTGTCTGTCAAGCTGCGGTGTCTTAAACACCCAGTCTTTGACAGGGTTTACAATTGCTTCAGCAGCGGCGCAGGAAATCAGCGGTATCTGTGCCTTTTCAACGATCGGGATAATAGCCATTGTCGAGCCGCTGCGCGATGGACCTATGATAGCAATGACTTTATCGCTGTTTATGAGTTTCTTGACCGCGTTTACTGTTTTTGTTTCATCCCCCACAGTGTCTTCGATAACGAGCTCGATCGGTATTCCGTTGATACCGCCGCTTTCGTTTATCATCTCGGCAGCCATAACAACGGTGTTCCTTTCAGGCTCCCCCAGCCAGGAGGCGGGGCCGGTAATGGCAAAAACCGCTCCTATTTTGTAACTGTCAACCACTTCCTCCGGATCCCCGGCAGCTATCAGGAGAAAAAGGGCGATCAGGGCGGATGCAACCGCCATAATTACAACTGTTTTTTTCATGTTTTCACTCCTTATGATTAGTTTGAATTAGTATATTAATTATTTAATTTTTGTCAATATATAATTGTTGGACAATGGACTGTTTTGTGTTATTTTTTTAAAAATCAAAATATTTGGAGCAGGTGAGATGAAAACCTTTGTAGAGACCTCATCCATTCTATTGGACGGCATAGATCAGATGATCCAGGATGGGTATTTCAATGATAGAACCGAAGCTGTCAACGAGGCGATCAAAGAAATGCTGGACCGCTACAAACTTGGAAAATTGAGACTTAAAGAGCAGCACTACAGCAGAAAGGAGGCCCAAAAAAAGGCTTAACCGGTAAGAAAATATTTTTTTTACCGAAAATATTGTAGTGCCGACCGAGAATACGGGAGATCAAATCCGTAAATATTTACTAAAAACTAAATGAGAAAAAAATATATACAGGTTCTTTTTATTGTTATCTTTACCGTTGCTGCCTTTTCGGTAAATGCCGGCGAGGTTTTGGAATCGGATATCAATAATGACGGCGAAATCGACGGATGGACGTATCTTCTTGACAGCGGGAAGCTCGATAAACAGGAGATAGACATGAATTTTGATGGAGAGGTCGACTCTGTTTATATATACGAACCGAACGGAAAGATCAGGGAAGAGATCCTCGACACCGATTTTGACGGCAGGATGGATAACTGGAGAATGTACAAAGATGGAAACCTGGTGCTCGACAAGGGTGACAGCGATTATGATGGAAGGGTGGACATTTGGTTCCATGTGGACCGGAGCAGGATATACAAGATAGAAAGAGACACAACAGGTGACGGTAAACCCGATAAGACGATTGACTACAACCTGTGATTTGATTCTGCACATGATCATGTAATTTCTTGACGAATCAGGCCGCAATAAATATATTTATCCGTGAGCTTTGCTGGCGTAGCTCAATGGTAGAGCAGCTGATTTGTAATCAGCAGGTTGCGGGTTCGATTCCCATCGCCAGCTCACGGGGAGGTTCCCGAGTGGTCAAAGGGAACAGACTGTAAATCTGTCGGCATCAGCCTTCGAAGGTTCGACTCCTTCCCTCCCCAGATTTTATTTTATTATTATATTTTAAGGAAGAACTTGGGAGGAAATAAAAACTGTTATAATTATTTTTTAAAAAGGTTCACAAATTATCAATTTATTTTACCTGGCATATATTGGACTAATGTTTCGAGTTTTGCTCTATAAGTATTTTTTTCTTTCTCTAATAAACCAATCTTTACTAAGAATTCTAAATCACTATAAAAAATACGTTCTGAGAGACCAAAATATAATTTTACGATAAAAGTATTTAGATTTTTAATTTCATTAGGTTTAAGTCCTTCTTCAAAAGGCATTTGTAACAAAAGTTCTCGTCGCCGCTTATTAGCTTGAATAGATTTACCAATAGCATTTTGCTCCTCAAATATCCCATATATATAATTATTCCATGTAATCATCAGTTGGTCCTTTTGAATCTGATCTAAAATCATAAATAATCCATCCATAAAACCTTGAACTGCATATTCTATGAATCCTGTTATATCACCAGATTGAGTCGCCATGCCAATTTGCCGATAAAATTCACTTCGACAGACGCAATGGAAAGGACCGGAAGCAACAAAGGAAAACTGGGTTTCCCTCTTTATAGATCAAGTAAAAACAATGAGCTGGTCGAAGGTAGTCGAAGATGTTCGGCCGTTCATTGAGCGGGCATCAGATTTAGAACTACTTACAAAAGAAAACATCATAAATCTTTTAAAATCACGGTAGAGAGTTGTTTTTGACGGGTGAACAAATAATTCATATACTATACTGGAGGGTCAATAATGATCACAAGTTAATTATTGCAGTGCAATTTAATTAGTTCTATTGCTGGATTGTAAAAGGCTTGAACTGCAGGTAGCTGTACCCGGTGTTCTGCTTTATCACCTGCGAGCCCGGGGATTGCACAGATGGAGTGTGAAAATATCATATGAAAAGAAAAATATTTTTTATTTTATTACTGTTCGGTTTTTATCCGCATTTAATTTATGCTTTGAAAGATGAGGACGAAGATAAAAAATCGTTGGCACGGACACGATTTAGCGTACAAACGCTGGGGAAACATAAAACAACACCCTCCAGTATCGACAGTGCCAGGGATGTGAATACCGGTGTCTCGATATCAATCGAATTTTTTCAAAGATTCCACAGGTTTATCGAGGTAGGTGCAGGGGTTGAATATCAATTTGCGAGAGAACTGGAAAATATTTCCGGGGGCTTTAATTTTATTCCGATTTATGCTGCGCTGAGAATACCGGCCGGTTTTAAAAAGGTAAATCCCTACCTGATCGGCCGAATAGGCTATAATTTCTTTCGCGGCGATGACCTTTACGTGGCAAATGACAAAGACCCTAAAGGTGGTTTGTACTATTCCTTTGGCGGTGGTGCTAACCTTTTCAGCTTCTTGTTATTTCAATCTAATAATTATATATTTACGGAAATAATTTATTCTGTCAACAGATGGAACGGTACATTCGAGGGCAGTCCGATGGACGTGGATTATTCCAAGGTAGATATTATTATCGGTTTGGAAAATTATTTTTAATAGTTTTAGCTATGAGTGCGGGAGACGGTCCATCGGGAAGCAGACAAAACGGCAAGTTAAAGTTTATGTTCGTCTTATATTTCTTTGAAGGTGTCTGGCTTTAGTATGAATGATTTAGCTCTTCTGCGGGATCAAGTCATCCAACGTGGGTTCCCTGAATTATTTGCCGAGGACATCCAGGTTGAATACAACCATCTTGAAGATGCCCTGCTTGAATACGGCACTCTAAATCCGGAAGGATTTTATATTGAGGTCGATGAATCGTTGATGAATGCTTCTCCTCAGGTTATAATCGGCGGATTAGCCCATGAATTTTCTCACATACTGGTCGAAAAATCTTCGCAGGAGCGGATGATATCCCGGGACATGCTGGCATACCGGTTATCAAAAAGGTACAAAACCCTGGACGAGCGAAACACAGACTTGGAAGTGATACTCAGGGGGTTTGGAAAAGACCTGCTGGTTTTTTTGGAGTTTTCAGAAAAAGAGGGTTATCCACATTATAAAGAGGATGGACTGTCCCTCCGGGAACTAAAAATATTAATAGAAAAATAAGAAAAAAATTAAAGGAACAAAAGAAGTAAAAATCTAAAGAATAGCCTCCACCTCCATGTCCCTTTTCACTATGATCTGGGCTGCCGACTCGATCTGCGCTGTCTCTATGTTTATTATCCTCCCGAATATCACAACAGAGCCCCTCATCTCTACAACTGAACCCGTAACTATGTAATCCACCGAAGCACGCTCCCCGACCCTCACCGCCTCGGCTGCGTCCGCCAGGTCATTAAAGCTCAGCCTCTTCTCCTCAAGCGCGCTCTCCAGTACGCTCTTCTCCAAACGCTCCATGTTCTCAAGCCCCGAAAACTCCAGCTCTGCCATCCCGTTAATGAGCTCGGCAAGCCCTCTGGTTTTCTCCTCTTTGCCCGTAAACCCTGTGACCACTAAAACCCCCTCGCCCCTGTCTCGAAGGTCCAGACTCATCTCCCGGATCAGGTTGGCAAGATGTTCACTCAATGACCTCCCCTCAACCGGGGGCTTAATCTCCTCTTCCCTCGCGTACTCTATCCTCTCCTGATACTCCAGCTTCAGGTCCTGCCCCAGTATCGTCTCGTAATCACGGTGGTGCAGCGTGGGCACGTGGTAATATATACTGCTGCCTTCTACACGGTTGTCGTACCCCCATGTGCCCGCTATCTCCACTTCCTCCAAAAACTCCAGCTTCATGTCAAGATCCCTCGCCACGGGCACTATCACCCTGTCTATAAATATCTCAAACGACTCCTTTACCCAATCCATCTTCCAACCCTGCATTGTGCTGCTTTTGTCGATCACAAAGGCCAGGTTCATCACAGGAAGTTCCTCAAAACCAATTTCCATGCCCTGTATCCCTATCTGTATGATCCCCTCCTGGCCCCAGGTCGACAGCTTCGGGGAGTGTCTTTCTAAACTCGTCGTATTCAAGCCCCCCTATACGCAGATCTTCATCATCACTATAACAGTCATCGAGAACAGATAAAATGTCGGGGTAGGCTTTTGATATATACGCTACGCTTAACATGACAGCGTGATTGGGTGTATTGATCTCGTGCGCTACTCCTGCCGAAAGTTCACCCATAAACACAAGCCTGTCGGACTTCAAAAGCTGCTTTTCCTGTATTTTTACCTGATCTTTGACCTTGCTCTGCTCGGTAATGTCTCTAATGAGTATAGCTATCTTGGTTACATGGCCCTCTGAATCAAAAACAGGGCATATAACGATATCTTCCATGATCCCCTGATGCCCGGACACAACGCGAAGTGCCCTTCCGGATTGAACTGCCTTCTCAACCGAAACTTTTTTGTCCTTGGCAGGATCAGGCCCAAGAAGGTCCCAGAGGTTTAAACCGATGATCTCTTCGATCGGTCTGCCGAACCCCCGCGCGGCGGTCCTGTTCAGGTTAAGTATTGATCCATCAGGGTCTATCAGGATGAGAGAATCTTTGAGCGCGTCAAGAAGAGACCTGGCCATCTCTTCGCTTCTGCGAAGCTCCTCTTCGACAGCATCATTCAGTATAATATTCTCTTTTGTCCTTATCACATAATTTGTCACCGTATGAGACAGTTCACCGCTTTTTATGAACTCTAACTCTTGAAGCAGGGATATTTTACCTGTACCCGCGTTGCCTTCGGCTTCGATATAAAACTTTCCGTTCTTCTCGAGTATAAGCAATCCTCTCTGTGCCCCGGAAACCTCTATCACGATCTTCATCATCTTTTCAAGGAGAGACCCGAGCAGGATCTCACCGGATATAACCCGGGACGCTTTCAACACCATGGCCAGATCAAGCTCCTGGGACCTGATTTCCGTTGATTCAAGCGTGAAGGGTACGGTTTCTGCCGCCGCCACTCTCCCTTCATACGGGGATAATTGCAGGTTTTTGTATTTTTCCAGCAGGTCCCTCTCTTTTGCCCCGGCCCCCCATTTTCTGTAGCAATAAAGAGCCCCTTTCAAGTAATCCGCGGCTGTCCTTCCCCGTTCTCTTGAAATATAAAACTTCGCGGCAAGCTCATTGGCAAGAGCCTCCTCCTGAACGTACCCGTTTTCCCTCGCCCCTTCGATCGCGAGGTCGTAGTATTTCATGGCTCTCAGATCTCTTCCCAGCACTCGCGCGCGCTCGGCTTCCACCAGCTGCCATTTGTGAAGATAGTTCATCGGGGCGTGTTCAGCCCACTTTTCCATGATTCTGTGGTAAGATTCCACTTTTTTCATGCAGCGTTTCTGCTCGCGCTTTTTCTGCGCGGGAAAAACAGCAAGAAGAATGAGAGAATAGTAAAGGCTTAACCCGGTGCCGAATCCGAACTGCCCTCTGTTTTCATGATACTTTTCAATCTTCTGCAGGTTCTCAAGTGCTTTCCGGTGGTCTCCAAATAATTAGCACAGCATGGCTTTGAGAAAATATAAACCTATTATTGCATCCTTGTCATTTGACTCAATTAAATCCGGAAGCATTGTTTCTTCATTGAAACTTTCACCAATTAAGATAGTCCTTTCTTCGGATGCTCCCGTAAGGTTCGATGCTGTCTGCCTTATCAGTATGACGTTTCGCAGGGGGCTTTCCTGCTTCAGTTTCATCAAAATTTCGCCGTACTTGGCGGTCTCCTTTTCCAGGGTCTTCAGGTCAGTTCCTATAAAGAACAGATTGTGGCAGTAGAGACGGACAATAGAAGCTGCATTCAGCAAATCCCCTGTTTCCAACCCGGTTTGACAGGCTTCGAGAAGGGGATCGAGTGATTCTTTTAAATGGTGTCTCCATCTTTTTATCAAGCCGAAAAAAATTGAATATATCTTTGTATCAACTTTTTCAGAGTTGAATTTGTGAAACAGGTCCAGTGCGAATCTGCCATACCGGTACCCGGGCCCGATCTTTCCGAAAGACCCCAATATGAGGCCGTAAAGTGTATACGCGAAAGGGGAGAGGTACGAGTTGCCGTATTTAACGGATAGTATGACCATCTTGAACGCGATGCTGGGGAAGACGTTTCGTATTGATTTGTAAAGTGAAATTGTCACGCTCATCAGTATGCGCATTGCCGCGAGTTTAAGGGGGTCTGTCATTTGCGGCAGATTATACAGGTCGTCAGTGTTTTTGCGGTGCAGGACAAATCCGGTCCTCAGCATACCGAGCATGATCGGTATTTTACCTGTTTTCTTCGGTAAATAAATACCCAGCTGTTTCAGTATTTTTGAGGCCGCATCAATTGCTTCTTTGAACATGTTCTGAGCGTAACAGGTTTGAATTATTATTTCGTATACTCTAATCATGTCCAGCACTGTTCGGGCTTTTTTAAGGACAACATGGGTCAAACTTTCGGCACGTTTAAAGTCAGTGCTCATATAAGCGGCTTCAGCCCCTTCAATGTGCAGAGACAATGCCAGGTCATATTGATTTTGCCAGCTGTCCCCGGGAAGACTATCCATCCCCGCGGTGAAGTAGCTCAAAGCCGACTCGTACGCCACTGATGCTGTTTCTGGTTTGAAGAAAGCAGCGAATAAGCCGCCTGCTGGACCCGGTCATGCAGGAACTTGAAGGATATATCGGCACCCTGCAGAGTTTTTCCCTCCCTGAAGGGGCCATACCTGTAATAATCGTCTGAAGGTTGAACAAGGTTTTCGCTTAACGCTTCGCGAAGTTCACTCTCGGTTACCGTAACGGGCCTTTTATTTACGATCGCGAGCATTTCCAGGCTGAAACTATTTCCAATACAGGCCGCCAGCTTCAACACACTCTGCCCCGCGCTGGACAGTCTTTGGATCTTATTAGTCATAAGCATGGCTATGTTGTCTGTGATACCCGATCTTTTGATTTTAGTTGCGTCCCATTCCCAGCATCCGTCAATGTTGTCAAAATAAATGTGGCCTTCGGTGTAAAGTGTTTTAAGAAATTCGTTCACAAAAAAAGGGTTTCAGTCTGTTTTTTCATGTATTCCCGCACAAGAGACCTGACTTCCTTCTTTTTGCTGTTCAGAGTTTCAGAAACCATAAAACCTACATGCTCCTCGCTTAAAGGCCTTAAAGCTATTTCACAGATCCTGATGTTTGATTCCCTGGATTTTTCAAGCATCCTTCTCAGCGGATGTAGAGCGTCTACCTCGTTTTCCCTGTACGCGGCCATGAGAAGCATGTGTTTTATATCAGTACTTCCCGAAAGAATTTTCATGAGCTCGAAACTGGCAGGGTCAGCCCACTGGAGGTCATCAAGAAAGAGCACAAGCGGGTGCTCTTCCAGAGGGAGACAATATCCTCACTTTCCTTTAAAAGCTGACCGA
>SDBS01004046.1_pt1 | contig 14376 bp, 9 predicted proteins | sample 2277091 | NCBI WGS metagenome assembly SDBS01 (sample SAMN10404972, study PRJNA504765) | marine sediment metagenome | isolation source: marine sediment core GS10_PC15, 163 cmbsf | place: Arctic Ocean: Southern Knipovich Ridge | collected 2010
GAGCGGCGAGTTTTACGTGATGGGCGAGGTGTCCAGGCCGGGCGTGTACTCCCTGACAGGGCGGCAGATAACGATCAAGCAGGCATTGGCGGCTGCGGGCAACCTTGGCCCGGAGGCCTGGCCGTCAAACTCCTACCTTATCCGTCGCATCGGCCAGAACCAGGAACAGGTCATTGCCATCGACGTGGAAAAAATATTCCGTGGCGAAGAACCTGACATCTTTTTGAAGCCGGAGGACGTAATAGCAGTAGGCACGCATATTGCCGTGCCGTTTTTGGCAGGGCTGAGAGGCATCGTGCCGACGTTCAGTATGGGATTCAGTTACAGCCGCAGCTTCGCACCACAGCTCTTGGGCTACAATCAGGGCAAGACCGAAGAATCTCGGCACAGCGCTCGGTTCAAGCGGTGGTAAGGCGAACGTTTGGCACGGATGTTATGACGGACAAAGCAGATCAAGCTAAGGGTACCCCGCAAGGGCACGGAGGAAGTCTGGCCGACATGGTGGCCGTGCCGGCAGGTCGTGAGTTTGCCCAGAGCTTTCCCCCGGTGGTTTGGCTTAAGGTAGCCGTGCTTGCAGGCATACTGATTGCCATGAATCACCGCCAATTCCCCAGGCTCTTCTGGACATGGGTCAACGACGACAATTGGGCCCACGGCTTTATCATCCCGCTGTTCAGCGTGTACCTTCTTTACAGCCGCAGAGAGGAGATTCTGCGGGCCAAGCCCAGGATTTGCCTCTGGGGCCTGGCGGTGCTGGTTGTCGCCGCGCTGCTGGAGACATTGGCTTACGCGGACGGCAATTCGTGGGCCTGTCAGATCGGCATGCTGATGATAGCCTTTGGCCTGGTGTTTTACCTGGGAGGGCCTGAGATAATGCGCCTGACCTGGTTGCCGATTTTCTTTCTGGCCTTCGCCTTTCCCGTCCCGAATATATACTATACGAGGGTGGCGTTGCCGCTTCAGAATCTGGCGGCTTCCGTATCGGCTTCGGTGCTGCAATTGTTCAACGTCGATATTGTGGTCAAGCAGAGCAGTCTTTGGATCGTGAGCGCTACGGGCGTCAGGTACCCTCCGCTGCTGGTTGAGGAGGCCTGTAGCGGGATGCAGATGCTTATGGCGTTTGTGGCCCTGGGCGTTGCCATGGCATATCTGACCGACAGGCCCATATGGCAGCGCCTGATACTTGTGGCCATGGTCGTGCCGATCGCCGTTATGTGTAACATTCTCCGCGTGACAATAACTTGTACGATGTATGCGATAGACACCCCGCAGTTGGGACAGAAATTCATGCACGACTTCACGGGTATGCTGATGCTGGTTCCGGCTATGGCGATGCTGTGGGCGATCGGATGGCTCCTGCGCCATCTGGTTGTGGAAGTTGATGAGGCCCGCTCCGACTTGGCGGGACAAGGCCAGGAAGGTAGTCAGGCATGAGCCTTGGCGCCCAGGCGACAATTTCAAAGAGAATGACGGTTCTGTCCTGGTTCGGACAGAATGGCCATTTCATTGTCGCAGTGGCGATACTTGGGGCCGTAGCCGCCGCCGGGGCCATGTTGGGCTGGGTCGTCAAGATGCCGATACCGTGGCCTGAGGGCGTGAAGGTGGACAAGGAATTTCGCTTGATGACTTTGGCGTCAAGGTTCGGCCCGTACGCCAAGATTCTAGAGGACGGCGTACTCGGCAAGCCCGACGGCAAGCCCGACGGCGAGAGGATCTTCGATCTCACGGAGATCAAGGCACTGGGTCTTGCGACACGGCATCACAGCGATCGATATCCCCGACGGCGCAGCAACTGGTACGTTTCTGGGGTTTATGTAAACGAACGCGTCACCGACCGGGGCAATCCCTACAAGTTCTGGCGGCTCGAAGTGTTCTACTACACCGGCATGAAGGGACAGGTTCCCCACGTCCCCGAGCGATGTGGGCAGGCGGCGGGCGGGACGCTGCAGAGCAGTAAGGCGGTCGCATTCAGGGTACCGGCGGCCCGGGAGCCCTGGGACCAACAGATCGACTACCAACGCGTCCATTTTGAATACGGCAAGCCCGGGGGAGTTCCGATACAGGCAGTGGAGTACTACGTGTTCAGCGTCAACGACACGCCGGAAAGGTCATGGATACATGTGCGATTGAGGATGCGCCTTCCCAGGCCCCGCTACAATTACTTTGCGAAGATCCAGTTTGGTCCGATGGGCTTGAGTGGAATCGACAGCGTGCCAGAGGCCGACCGGGCCGCTGGGGAGTTCATAAAGCATGCTTTGCCGAGCATTGTCAAACTGTTGCCTACGGCTGCGGATATCGACAGACTCGCCAAGGCCGAGAAACCGGATAGTTAGTGACGGATAATCGAGAGGCGAACGAACAATGGCCAGAAAGAAAAGAATCAATAAGATCGCATTGCTGATTGTAGGAGCCTTGGTGGTGTTGGTGGGGCTCGGGATGGGCTGGCATTTCAGACAGCCGATTAAGGACTACTTCTTCCCCAAGGACGCCAAGGCAATCGAAGAGCGGGGCGATGCGTCCTATGAAGCGGACGAATACCAGGAGGCGATGGGGCGCTTCCGACGGGCCGCCTATTGGTACAAGAAGCTCGATAAACCGGCTTCCCGGGACAGGGCTGAATTCAAGCAGGCTCGGGCGCAACTTTACGTTGCGCTGAAGGCGCCGGATCTTGAGGATACGGTAAGGACCGAGCATTACCAGATGGCGATAGCCATGCTCGGAAACCTGTTGCGGCGCAGCCCCACGTTTGCCGACCCCCAGCGTCTCCTGTGCGATATTGCATGGTGGGACGCCTTGGCGGGCAGGAAACCGGGGACCGGCCCCTGGGCCAAATGCGTACAGCAGTGCACCAAGCTGTTGGACATTGAAGCGAAGGATCACCAGAGCTACTTCCGTCGGGGCTATGCCAACGCGCGGCTGGCACGGTTCTTGAAGGGAAAGTACTTCGTAGCGGCCGAAACCGACATGCGCAAAGCCATCGATCTTAAGAGCGACATGCCTGATTATTGGATGGAATTGGCCAGGTTTCTGCAAGCGCGCAAGATGCCCAACAAGGCCGAAGAAGCCTTCCGCGATGCAATGGCCGCCAATCCCGACAGCGGGCAGTTGGCTGTTATGTACTCGGTCTTCCTTCGCCGGGAGGATCGCTCCGATGACGCCTTGAGGCAGCTTCAGCAAGTGATTATAAACCGGCGGAAGGACACCCTCGGCTATATTGCCCTGGCCTCATTCTACAGGGCCGAAGGTGACACCGGCGAGGCACTGAGGATCCTGGCGATCGCCAAGGGGATCGACGACAGCGATTTCCGTATCTACGGGACGGTGGCCGCCATCTACTCTCAGAAAAAAGAGCCTGAAAATGTCGTGAAGACCCTGCGCGTGGGACTGGCTGCGATCCGGCGTCACTCGACGAGCCAGCCTGTCGCCACGCAGCCCGCCGCGGTGCAAGAACGGCTAAAAAATGCCAAATTGCAATTGACGGTTATGCTGGCCAACGCCCTGCTGGATATGGTCGATGCCGGGGCCAAAGATCGCGACAAACTCATAAAAGAGGCCCACGAACACTTCAGCCGGATCGAGGAAATGGCGCCCAAGAGCGCCCCGCTGGCCAAGGTAGCCGGACGAATCGCCCTGGCCGAGGGCAACATGCTCCTGGCCGTTAAGCGGCTGGAAGAGGCCTACGCAAACTACAGAACGCTCGATGCCAAAACCGTCAGCCTGCTGGTCAGCCTATACCTGCGCCAGGGGCTGCGTGGCAAGGCCGAGGAAATCCTGGATCGAATCCTGAGACTGCGCAGGAACGCCGGGACGTTGGTGCTGAAGGCAACCTTGTTGATCGAGTACCGCCAATACGACAGGGCCAAGGAAAACCTCAGGGATGCGTTGAGGATCGAACCGCGACACAGGCAGGCGCGGAACTTGTTAATGGCCTTGATGGCCACTGACGAAGGAGGGCCCTTGCCGGAGGCGCTGGAACCCACGCAGCGGGTCGTCAAGCTCATTATCAATCGCACCGCCGAGATGATGCTGGTTCAAGAGCGGCGCAAACAGGCCGTCAGGTTTCTCGAAGAGCTTTACAAGAAGACCCCGACAAACCAGACGGTCATTAGACGCCTGGTGAATACTTATCTGGCGATGGGGACACCCGATGAAGCCAAGAAAGTTCTCCAGCAGGCTATTGTAGCGCAGCCGGACAAGGCAGAGGCCTTCACGTCAATGCTTGAGAACATCGGGATCACCCCCCAACAACGGTTCGAGACGCAAATGGCCAAGGCAGAGAAGATCGAGGACAAGCTTCAAAGTGCCTTGGCAAAGGCGGCGATCAGCGCCGCGGCGCGGGACGCGAAGGGATGGCTCAGGTACCTCGACGAGGCAGCGGCAATCGCCCCCACCGATGCGCGCGTAGTAGTGCAGAGGTTCCGGTACGGCTTGGCCGCGAAGAATTGGAAGATTGTCGAGGACTGTGTCGCCAAGGCCAAGGCAGCGAATCTGGACGGATGTGGTGGGAAGCTTTATGCGGCAGATTTGGCCATTGCAAGAGAGGAAATCCCCCAGGCCATTGCCGAACTGAAAGCGGCGCTGAAGGTCAAGCCGGGCATGAAGCGGTCGCGGGTGATGCTTGGCCAATGCTACCTGCGCATTAGGGATGTGTTACAGGCCAGGGAGGCCTTTGAGGCAGTGGCCAGGGACGACCCGGGATACGCCTCTGCGGCAGTCGGGATGGCCAGGATCACCGAGATCCAGGGCAAGTGGTCTGAGCATGCGGATTGGGTGAATAGGGCACGCCGGCTGGCGCCGGCCAATCCATACGTCAGGGAGCGGTACCTGCAGCAAATGGCCGCCGATCGGACCCAGCCCGAGGAGATAATCAAGCAGAGGGAGCAGATTCTCCGGGAAAGGCCGAGGGACATGCAGAACCGCCTGTACCTGGCAAACCTGTATGAACGGGCCAATCGCTTTCTGGAGGCAGAGAACTCGTACCGCGCCATCTTCAACAGCAACATTGGCACCCGACGTTTCCGGGCCAATGTCCTGGCCAGATTCTACGCCAGGCAGAGGCGCTTCGGTGAGATCGACTCGATCTACAACAAGATGCTGGCCGAGACCACCGACACCACAGAGAAGATTGCGATGTATGTTGAGTACGGGTGGCTGCTTTCGGGCCACAGCACGGAGCTGCCCATCGCGGCCTTCAACGAGGCCATCAAGGCGAACGAGAAGGATCCTCGCGGCCATCTTGCCATGGGTCAGTATCTGGGCCAGCGGCGCCAGTGGGCAAAAGCAGTGGCGGCCTTCGGCCGCTACCTGGAACTGCGTCCCGATGATCGGGCCACACAGAGGCGACTGGCTGGCTTTCTCATTGAGGCAGGGCGATTCAAGGAGGCGGCTGACCGTCTACAGAAACTCATCGCCTCCGACGCCTCCGACGCCATCGCAATGACGCTGAGGGGCGTTCTGAAGATGCGGCAGGGTGACATGGACGCGGCGGAAAAGGCCTTCAACCAGGTCATTACCGAGAACCCGAACTACGGCGCGGCCCTTGCAAACCGTGCGCAGCTTTATCTCTTCAAGGGCGAGCACGCCAAGGCAAAGATGGACTTGCGGACCGCCGGCAGGCTTACCAGTTCCCCGACCGTTCTGATGCAGTTGGGCAGGTTCTACGTGGGCTTCCGGGACTATGACAGCGCACAATTGGTCTTCCAGGACATCCTGGCGCGCAATAGTAATTACGCCCCCGCCATTAGGGGGCTGATGGGTGTTTACATGGCCCAGAAGAGCTGGGCGCGTCTTGAACCGCTGATTGCCGACGCCAGGAAAAACAACCCCAAGAATGTCATCTATGTCTTGGCCGAGGCCGATATGTGGCGTCTGCGAGAGAACATTCCTCGTGCGGTGACCGCCCAGGCGGAAGCCTTGAAGATGGCGCCGAACTCCTCAACGGTCGTCAGAGTCTATCTGCTGGGGCTGCTGTCAGCCGAGCAGTACGAGAAAGTCCTGAGCGTCTCCCAGCCCTACGCAAACAAGGAGGACTTTGCCTCGCTGGTTGCCGCGATCAGCGCCCGTGCGCTTGTCAAGCTGAACAAACCCGTCGAGGCCGAAAGGCTCTTCCTCGCCGCCTTGCAGCGCGCCCGTGCGGGCGAGATGAAGCTGATAGTGCAACAGGTGCGAGAGACTTACGGCTTGACAGATTCCATCGTGAAGTTGACGGGGTGGCTGACGGCCAGACCGAAAAGCCGGGATTTCCATCTCTTGCTTGGCGATCTGCACGTCCAGGCCAATCAGGCGACCGAAGCCATTAAGATGTACGTGAAAGCCTTTGAACTTGCCGACAAGCCTGTCCAGAAGGCCGAGACCAGGGTTCGCATGGGCCTGCTCTATCACAGGTATGGCAAATTCCCTGAGGCTGAAAAGTCCTACCTGGAAGCCCTGAAGATCATCCCGAACCACTCGACCACGTTGAATAACCTGGCGTATTTATACGTAAGTCAGATGAACCAGCCCGCCAAGGCGCTGCAATATGCGGAGCGGGCCTTCAAGCAGAAGCCGAACGACCGGAACATTCTTGATACCTACGGGTGGGTGCTGGCGGCCCTGAAGCAGTACGACAAGGCGGAACGGTTCCTCAACAGGTCCCTCCAGATGGGCGAGGCATTGGCACCGAACCTGTACCATCTGGGGTGGGTGCATGAAAAGACCGGTCGGGTGACACAGGCCGCCCTGCGATATCAGCAGGCCCTGAAGTTGCTTGCCGACAGCAAGGACACCCAACTCCAAAAGGCTGTCAAAGAGGCCCTTGAGCGCATCAAGAAACCAACGGCTGAAGGGAGTGGCTCAAAATGAGCGTAGTACGGACACGTGAACAAATTCCGCAGATTGCTCCGGGCCGGGTCCCTGCGGACCGGCGTCCCGCAAGCTTCGCCACTGCCAGGCAGTCCGCTGCACCGGGTGGAATCACAGCCGCGGACATTCTACGCATTCTTCGGAAGCGCAAGAGGCTGATTATCGGCCTCATCGTGCTGTTCACCATGATGGCCTTCGTCGTGACCCTTCTGTGGCGCATATACAAACCCTACTACACTGCTGTGGCATACCTGGGGATCAATCCGCTGCAGCCGGGCGCCTTTAGTACACAGCAGGGGCAATTTGTCGAGGTCCGTGCCGCGGGCCTCAAAGCCGCACACGCGAGGATGCTGAAGAGGGAAAGTATTTATATCCGGACCCTGGACAGTCCAGAGGTGAAAAAGACCGCCTGGTATCAAAAGGATCGCGAGGGGTCCCTCGAACGTCTTCCCGAAATTCTCAGTGTGACTCCAGCCAGTAAGGCAAGCCTGATCTCCGTTGAGATAACGGAGGTAGCCCGTTACAAACAGGATCAGGTAGACTTAGCCGAAATCGCCAACGCGTTGGCCCGGGCATATGAGGAGGATGTGCGTGAGGCAGCCAGCCGGGCCCGCACCAGGCATATCAAACGCCTGCGGGACAAGCGGGCGGACTTGCGGGAGATGTCCGACGCCATTCAGGCTGAAATAAAGAGAAAGCAACTGCCTGAGGTACAGATCTTACAGGATCGGATGAAGGCTCAGGGCGCCAAACTCGAGGTATTGGCGGGGGAGAGCGCTCAATTGGGACTGATCAAGGCTCAGGTCGAGACCGCCCTGAAGGAGTTGGAGGAGCACGGCAAAGCCGGTACCTTCTCCCAGATGTCCGAAGTCACCGCCCTGGTGGAGAGCGACCTCAGCATAAGGACCTTGCGGGAGGAGAAACTCACCCTGGAGACCCGCCGTGCCAGCCTCCTGAAAAGGTTGGGCCCGAAACACAGGTCAGTGGTGTTGACAAGTACCTCGCTGGCTGCGGTCGGGGAGAGACTCGCCCAGGCAACCCAGGAAGCTGTTCCCCTTCAGGCCCAGGCACTCAAGGAGCTGCTCCTGGCCAGGCTTGAGGACGTCACGAGACAACTATTGGGGATCGTGGGGCTGACAAAAGATATCCATGACACAGTGGAGGTGGACCTGACTCGCAATCTCATTGATATGCGAGAGCTGCGGGGGAGGGAACAAAACATTTCGGGAAATGTCGAAAAGATCAATAACACACTGCTGCAGCTGGAGCTGCTCGCCGAGGCCGACAGGCCCGTCTGGCTGCGCGCCAAGGCAACCAGGCCAAAGATAATCTCCATTCCCAAGTGGACCATGACGATGCCGCTTGGGGTGCTGGTCGGCCTGGCGCTGGGCCTGGGCCTGGCCTTCTTGCTGGAGCTGACGGATACCTCGATCAAGGGCCCGGCGGATCTGGCCAACCGTATGGATCTGCCGGTACTGGGCATGATCCCCCACGGGGATGACCTGGACGAGGACTTCGAGCAGATGCCGCTGGCCTTTATGGAGCATCCCAACTCAATGATCTGCGAGGCCCACCGGCACATCCGAACGTGCCTCTTGTTCAGCGGGCCGATCAGCGAGCAGCGGAGCCTGCTGATAACCAGCCCGCTGCCGGGCGATGGGCGAACCACGATCAGTATGAACTTGGCCCACTCGATCGCTCAGGGCGGCAGAAGGGTCCTGGTGGTCGATGCCAACTTCCACCAGCCGGCTATCGCGCGACTGTTCCCACAGTGCACCGAGCAGGGACTCAGCAACGTCCTGGTAGGCCAGAGCGGCTGGCGCGAGCATACCGTCGAAATCGAACCGAACCTGACGGTTCTGGCAGCAGGGCTGCTTCCGCCCAATCCCGCGGAGCTGCTCGGCTCCGAAAAAATGCGCACCACCGTTGTCGAGATGATGCAGTCCTATGACCAGGTGCTGATCGACGGGCCACCCTGCCTCGTGGTGTCCGATCCGGTACAACTCAGTACCCTCGTCGATGGCGTGGTGCTCGTCGTGCGGGCAGAGGCAAATACTTTTGGCATAGTCCGAAGGGTCAGGGATATGTTCCCAGGGTCGGCGGGCAAGTCATCGGCTTGGTGCTCAACGGCGTGCGGGTGATGGCCGGCGGATACCTCCGGAAGAGCTACGATACCTTCTACGAATACCGCGAGCAGCAACAGTTACCGGTGCAGCAGGAGTGATGTCGGCCGCCGCAGCGCCCCTGGCCACAACTTGAACGGGTGGGCTTGTGGTGTTACAGTTACTGTAGGCCGGTGGCGAGCGATTTGCAGCTACAGCGATTGCCGGCAGCCCGGATGGCCGGTAAGTCCCTTTAGAATAAATACTTATGCCGACCTAGCTCAATGGTAGAGCACAGCTTTCGTAAAGCTGAGGTTCAGAGTTCGAATCTCTGGGTCGGCTTACGAGGCCCACGGATTACTATCCGTGGGCTTTTCTTTGTGCTCGCAAGGAACTATTGGAAGTTCTTGAGGTCTAATCATTATGATGGCAGCGGCCGCCATCGTGCAGCTCAAAGAAGCTCGTGGAGAACCGCCATGCGCAAATCGTTCCTGATCCTCACGGTGTTCCTGTCGGTTCCGCTCCGGGCCCAGGCCGGGACCGAATATTACTCTAAATACAAAGAGTTGCTCATGACAAAGCCTGAGCCGAAGCAATCGCAGCCGTAGGCAAGACAAGCGCAGATAGTGGGAGACAGACCTAATGCAAGAAGCGAACGATGGCTCTGCGAAACTGTACCGAAAGCCCTATCCCCGGAATGCTCAATCCGCACGGGTTGGGGCGATGGTTCTGCTCCAGTTGCTTCTGCTCGGTGCTTACGGTTGCCCGAGTGGCAGCGAGAACGAGGTCCGCCCGCCATCGTCGCCGCTGGTCTTTAGCGGCCCATCAGACCAACTGACCCGCACCGTGATTGTCCCGGGTCTGCAGACGCCCATGCCGAAAGGCAAGAACGTTGTCTGGTGTGCGTCATTCCAACTGGCGTGGAACTACCTTCGAGATCGCATCGTGAAGGAGCCGATTCGGATTAAGAACGCCGAAGTCATCGCGGATCGTCTGAACTCGTCCAAGCTTACCGAATCGGACCTGCCGGATGGCTCTTTCTATTCGAACGCAGGCTTTGGGAATACGGCTCAGGAAACGGCAGCTCCCGGCACGATTGACCCGTGCGCGTGTACTGGTCCATCGACTTTGAACCCGCCTTCGCCCGCAGGGCTATGGCGTGGCAAGCGGCGGGAAATCCGGCTTCGTCTTCTGGGGACCACGCAAGACAAGACGGCCGACCCAGCGAGCGCAGTCGCTGGGCTTGGCCGGCAACATTCGGCAACAAAACAGGGCAACGATTGGCTGCCGATTTGGGGGTTGGAAGAAAGCCGGGAGCTATAAGTTGTTTTTACACAAGAGCTTACGTTCGGTTTCTTGCGACGGGCCGGCCGGGAGGGTGTTGCGAATGGTTGCGTTACTGTTGCCACCTGATTTGGGCCTCCTTTCCTGCGATGAACCTGTCGATGAAGCATCGACAGACGCGGAAGGCCGGCGTGAGTTGCGGCAGCGATGATTCTCTGGAGATCGGCGGCGACTTGGTGATCGCGGCCTGGATCAACGTCAGCCAGCTTCCCGGAGCGGGCCGTCAGGTTGTTTTTGCCTGTTGGCCGCGCTGCATCGCGATAACGCCCGTGCGGGCAAGCTCCTGGATGCCGTACGGACGGACCAGGTCGATGAAGGCCTCGAGCTTGTCCTCGGGGCCCGCCAGTTCGACAATGAGGCTGCTTCGAGCCACGTCCACCACGCGTCCGCGGAAGAGGTTCACCAGGTCCACCACCTGCGGGCGCTTCTCCGAGGAGGCATGCACCCGAATGAGCATCAGATCGCGGTCCACGGAGGCTACATTCGTGAAGTCGCGGACCTTTACCACGGGCACTACCTTGGCCAGTTGTTTGCGCACCTGTTCCAGCACGCGGTCGTCGCCGACGACCACGATCGTCATTCGTGACAGGCTGCTGTCTTCGGTGCGCCCGACGACCAGCGAGTCGATATTGAAGCCGCGCGCGGCGAACATACTCGCCACGTGCGCCAGTACGCCGGGCTGATTCTGAACCAATGCGCTGATGACGTGCCTCATGAGGGTTTCTCCAAGCTCACCCGGCCTCAGGCCAGTTTCCCAAGGTTCATCTCGTGGAGGCCCTTGCCGGCTGCCACCATCGGATAGACGTTCTCTTCCGGCTCAACGTGGGCCACCAGAACCACCGGGCCTTCGTGCTTGAGCATCTCATTGATGGCGTCGCCGATCTCGGATCGCTCGGTGATGCTCATGCCCTTTGCGCCGAAGCCCTCGGCAATCTTGACCAGGTCGGGGCAGGGATGCTCCACGGCTGAGTACCGCCGCTTGTAGAACATCTCCTGCCACTGGCGGACCATTCCGAGGTAGCCGTTGTCCAGCACCACGAACTTCACCGGCAGGTCGTTTTGCGCGGCGGTAATCACCTCTCCCATCGTCATGGAGAAGCTGCCGTCGCCGTCGATGTCCACCACGGTGGCGTCGGGGCAACCGAACTGAACCCCGATGGCCGCCGGCACGCCGAAGCCCATCGTGCCCAGCCCGCCCGAGGTGATTATCTGGCGCGGCTTGCGCCAACCGTAAAACTGGGCCGCCCACATCTGGTGCTGGCCCACGCCGGTGGCGATAATCGCGTCGTGGTCCGTCAGCTCGCCGAGTTTTTCGACCACTTCCTGAGGCTTGATCTTCCCGCCATCGGTCGCCTCGTAGGTGAAGGGATAGTCCTTCTTCCACTTGGCGATCTTCTTGAGCCACGGCGAGCGGGCCGGCGCCTTGATGAAGTCGATCATCTTTTCCAGGATGTCCCGGCAGTCGCCGACCACCGGTATGTCCACCTGGACATTCTTCGATATGGAGGCTGGATCAATGTCAATGTGGATGATCTGGGCGTGCGGAGCGAACGTATCCAGCTTGCCCGTCACGCGGTCGTCAAAACGCGCACCGACGGCGATCAGGCAGTCGCACTCCTGCACCGCGTAGTTCGCCGGCGCCGAACCGTGCATGCCCAGCATCTTCAGAGAAAGCTTGTCCGTCTCGTCAAACGTGCCAAGGGCCAGAAGCGTAGTGGTCACCGGCACCTTGCCCTTGTGGGCGAGTGCCCGCAGCGCCTCGGACGCCCCGGCCAGAACCACGCCCCCGCCGACGTAAAGCACGGGGCGCTTGGCGGCGTTGATGACGTCGGCCGCCATCTTGATCTGGCGGTCATGCCCGGAGTGGCGCGGCTTGTAGCCCGGCAGGTTCATCTCGAGCGATACCTCGTCGGTGAGCTTGTTGACCGTGGCATCCACGGCTATGTCGACCAGAACCGGCCCGGGCCGGCCCGTGCGGGCGATGTAGAACGCCTCCTTGATGGTCCGCCCGAGGTCTTCAACCCGCTTAACCAGGAAATTGTGCTTCGTGATCGGGCGGGTGATGCCGGTCATGTCCGCTTCCTGGAAGGCGTCGTTGCCGATCAGCTCGCTGCGGACCTGTCCCGTAAAGGCGACTATCGGCGTTGAGTCCATGTTGGCCGTTGCCAGCCCGGTGACCAGGTTCGTGCCCCCCGGGCCGGACGTGGCTATCACCGCGCCTACCTTGCCCGTGCTGCGGGCGTAACCGTCGGCCATGTGAGCTGCGCCCTGCTCGTGACGGCTCATTATGAACCTGATCGGCGAATCGTAAAGAACGTCGAATATCGGCAACACCACTCCGCCCGGAAAGCCGAACAGAAGTTCAACACCCTCATCACGAAGCATCTGCTCGAATATCTGCGCGCCGCTGAGGCCTGCGCAGCCGCGACTGGCGCTGCTCTTTCTGGCTATCTTTCTGACTATCTTTCTGGCTTTCTTTGACTTTGCCATGGCTGTGCCCTTTGGATGTATCTTGGGAATATTACCACGATTAGGCGCCGAGTGACAAAGCAAAACCACAAGCCCCAAGCGAGGCGCATTGGCGCGCGTGGGGCTGTTGAAAAAGTCTACGAGTCCACGAATGTCGAAGATCCGCCGTGGCGGGTCACGAGGATGTGGCTGTGGATTAAACCCAGGGGTTCCCCCGCACCTACTTCGCCAATGTTCGCCCTGATGCTTGCGAGTCACCACGGCGAAGTAGGTGCGGGGCCCTGGGCTTTCAGACCCATCCAAATTCATCCAATTTGTCCAATTCGTCCAATTCGTGTAATACGTCCAATTCGTGGAGAATCGGTGCGCCAATCAGAGAACGCTTTGGGGTTTTTCAACCCCCGCCCGTTCCCGGCCCCTATTGGGGCGGTGAACCACTTTTTTCATTGTCGAAAGGGCCATTTGCCGATAAGTTTGGTAGTAGCGAAGGGGCGTTGGCATGATCGGGCAACGCTGCGGTACGAGGAGATTGGCTCGGTGGCCAAAAATCTTTCTACTTTCACCATCGCACAGATGCTTCACGTTGATCCGGGCTCAGTTGCCAACTGGATTGACCGGGGCCTGCTGCGGGCCCATCGTACTCCCGGCGGGCACAGGCGCGTGGAGACCGAAGACCTGATACAGTTTCTGCGTGCCCATAAGATGCCTATTCCCGAGGAGCTGGCCCCTGCGCCGAAGCGCATCCTTGTGGTTGACGATGAGCCGCCCATCACAGAGCTCATTTCGCGTGTGATCAAAGCCGCCTATCCGGAATGCGAGATCGTGCAGGCGCACGACGGGTTCCACGCCGGAACACGGGTCGCGACCCTCAAGCCCGATGTCGTCATACTGGACCTGCGAATGCCCGGCATGGACGGTTACGAGGTCTGCCGCCTGATAAAGAGTCAGGAAGCCACTAAACACGCCGAGGTTCTGGCCATGACCGCATATCCGTCGGAAGAGAACATCACTCACATCAAGGAATGCGGCGCGCGTGTCTGCCTCATCAAGCCGCTGGACATGGACCAGTTGCTCAAAGAGGTAGGGGCCTCCCTGTGATTCTCAGGTTGCCCGGGTCAGCATCTACTTCGCAGAGCAGGTTTCGACGGGGGGCAGGTCTGTGTCGAAAGCCGTGACGCGCGGGTCGTGCTCGGCTCTCGATAACGGCGCAAGACTTTTGGGAAGTGGCTCAGCAGGCGGCTATAGATCCACGTTGTCGAGGCACCACCTGACCGATTTCTCGATCCCCTCATCGTAGCCGACCGTCGCCTTCCAGCCGAGTTCCCGGCGGGCCTTCTCGGGCGAAAAGAAACACTTGCGCCCCATCAGCCACACCGAATACCGCGTCACCAGGGGAGGATCCTTGCGTTTGAGCATATGCCCGAACAATTCCATCACGAATGCTGCGCTGCGGACGACACCGTAGGGGACCTTTGTGGTCACCGGCTCGGCGCCGAGGCACTCGGCGATCTTGTTCCTGTATTGGCCCTGTGTGGTGGGACCATCGCTCGAGGGGTGTTAGGATTGCCCGGCGGCCTGCTCGGTGGCGCCGGCCAGGATGCAACCTTCGGCCCTGTTGCCG
>SDBS01004047.1_pt1 | contig 14375 bp, 8 predicted proteins | sample 2277091 | NCBI WGS metagenome assembly SDBS01 (sample SAMN10404972, study PRJNA504765) | marine sediment metagenome | isolation source: marine sediment core GS10_PC15, 163 cmbsf | place: Arctic Ocean: Southern Knipovich Ridge | collected 2010
GAGCTTAGTTCCGCATAGGACAAGGCTGTGAGGATCGCAATCATTCCATTCAGAGAAAAAGTCAGGAGAAGGCCTCCTGGCCCCGCCACGGAAATGGCGTTACCAATACCGATAAAAACTCCGGCACCGATCATCATCCCCAAGCCCATCATCGTGAGATGGAAAAGATTGAGTTCACGGGAAAGTTCAGCAGATATCCGTGTCTTATTTTCGTCCATCAATATCCTGGATAATTTCACGAGCGGATTGCTGTTTTTTCTTTCTTATTCTTTCGATGGTCTTCCGGCTCCACAGAACAGTAATGAATATGAACACCAGTGATCCAAATATAATAACCATCCCGAATATCAGATCTTTAGACATAATACTTCTACTTTAATTCAACATTCATATATATTATTTATTTCTTTTCAAGCGTCAAAGTATAGCCCTATTAAAAGATTTTGTCTATTTGAAGTAATCTTTGTGGCAATACTTTTTAAGCCTCGTTTTCTCTCTCATTTTTATCCACACGGATCACTCGGATACCGAACACCGCAGCAACAGTACTCCCTTCGGCAGCTTCAAAGCGCACAGTGATTTTATCTTTGCCCTTGATGAGGCCCTTGTCGATGGAATACTCGACATCAATAAAGCGTTGGGGGTAACTTTGGGAAGGGATGGCTCCACAGGCAGATCAAAAGATAACCAGCTCCTGCTCCTGCGTCCTGGACCTGCTTGAGGGGACCGCCCAACAATCTAACTTTGCTTAAATGTAGGGGTCGTGCTTTAAGGATTTTTTCCTCAAAAGCTCTCACAACAGGATCCTGGCCCTCCGCAAGAATATTAAGGCTTAACACAAAGACCAAAAACAGAAGAGAAATTTCTTTTGCTTTCATCATCTCCACCTTATAGAAAAACTTTCACAAAAGGCTGGTCAGGAAAGTCGATGGCGAGCACTGCAAGCCGAAATCCTCTTTCCGGTTTAGTGCCATTATTCCTCCATTCCGACCATGAATCTATTTTGCTTGGGTAAATTATCTAATCAGACGAAAATGAAAGAGTCAACAAAATTAGTGATAAACTTTAACAACTCCTTCTATTGAGGAATTTTAAGCTGCAAGTCCTCCAAAGAAAATTCATAACCGAAAATGACCACTGGAATCCCGACTTCAAGAATGGAGAGGTCAAAAATTTCGTCCATATCTGTGTTCCGGAGAGAAATACAACCCCATGTCCAATTCCTTTGAATACTTCCCCAGCGAGAGTGCTGGCCGTGGATCTGTATCTCTCCTCCGATGCCTCGATTTTCAGGGACCAACCCCTCGGCCTTCATGAAATCGAATCGGAGTCTATCTTCAGCGTTTGGATAATTGATGTCGATGGCTTTGTAAAACGTGGCTTTCGCCTGCAGGTTGATTATTCTGTAGAGGCCTTCCGGAGTTGTCTTGTTGTCCTGGTGGAGTTTTCTTGTGAAAGGATCTCGTCCCAGGGAAATTGGATACCTCTTCGCTGTTCGGCCATTGGTTTGGATTTCAAGGTAATAATATTTTTTGTTGATAAGGATGACGGGTTCGTTTAGTCCTTCGATTAAAACATCGGGTGTCGAAATTTCGACCGTGTTGCTGGTTGCAAGGATATCATTTCGATCTTTTTGCCGGATAAAGGCAAGATAGTGATAGATCACATTATGGGCAGTATAATGATCAAGAAATGTTATAGGATTTTGTTTGGAATTTATCCGAAATTCGGCGACAGGATATCTAACTTTGTCGATATTTGGACTGGTCAATTTGACAGTGCTTCGGTAGAGAAAAAGCTCTGCACCGAGATTGCCTTCTGGAATTTTGAAATCAATACGAATAGTGTGTTGGTTTTCAATGTGTGCAGAGATTAAAAAGTCATCAGCCGGAAGGAACCTAGGTAAGAAAAGAAAAATGAAAGCCAAGACAGCATAGTAAAGAGTAACCGTTTTTTTTGATACTTTTTCCATCACTGCACTTCTCATTTACAAGTTTAGTGCCTAAATCAAAAAAATCAATGAAGTAAGTAATTATTTTTTAGTAATTCTAAATTTTTTACTTCAAAATTTTTTGACCTGACTTTTTTATCTGTGATACTCTCATTCCAGGATATCACGGAACGACAATTATGGAAAATAGAATAGGATTTGTTGTGAACCTTAATCAGTACTATTGAGGAACAGAAAACATGGAACATTTCGTAGGGTTTCAATGGCCTCTGCATCTAGACATTTTGGTTTACTTCGGATTGCTGTTTTTGCTGAGTCAGGCAGCAGGAAGGATTGCAAATTGGCTGGGTGCACCACGGATTATTGGCTATATGATGGCCGGCATCCTCTTCGGACCTTCCGGTTTCAAGTTGTTTTCTAAGGCATTGATTCACGATCAATTGGGACTGGTTACGGATATTGCACTCTCCATTATCGCATTTTCTATTGGCGGAGCGCTGCAGCTTAATATGTTGAAAAATTTAAAGAAAAGTATTGCTTGGATTACTATTCTTCAAGCCTTGGGTGCATTCGTCGTAGTCTTTATCCTCGTCATCACCTTCCTGCCAATCCTGGTTCCCCGGGCTGTTTCTGCGGGATTTCAAAATACGTATTTAGCTGCAGCCTTAATTCTGGCTGCCGTTTCGGTGGCGACAGCTCCGGCTGCTATCTTAAGTTTGGTCCACGAATTGAAAGCTAAAGGGAAATTTACCACAGTTTTATTAGGAGTTGTTGCTTTAGATGATGCTGTCGCGATTATGATTTACGGGTATGTGATTGTTTGGATTCGGACATTGATGGGTGGAGAATTATCGAGTTGGTCCGATGCCCTTATCCGTCCATTCATATCCACGGGGATTTCAGGAGTGATTGGATTGATCGTTGGATTTTTATTCATCAGAATCATCAAATATATTGGGCCTAAAGATATCATGCTCGGATTTATTTTAGGCGCAATTCTTTTGACCAGCGGCCTAGCCAAAAGTTTTGGAGTATCTCCGCTGTTGGCGACAATGGTTTTAGGATTTATCATTGAAAACTTTGTGGCTCATGAACATGCCAGCGAGGCACATGATGTTATCGAGGGTATCGAGGAGCCAATTTTTGGGATATTCTTTTTCCTTGCCGGCACGCATTTGAGTCTGGACATAGGATTTTCGACATTGGGAATGGCTTTGATTATTTTGGGAGGACGATTTTTTGGGAAGTTGATTGGAAGCAAAATTGGAGCCATACTGGGTGGCGCCCCTCCAATCATCAGAAAATACATAGGATTGGCTTTGCTGCCGTCGGCTGGAGTGGCCATAGGTTTGGCCTTGGATGCAAAAGATTTGATGGATTCAATATCTCCCATACTCGGCAGCCTGATTGTGAGTGCAGTCGTAGCTAAAACACTGTTAAACGAAATCATCACTCCATTTTTAGTGCGGTTTGCACTGATTAAAGCTGAAGAAACAGATGTAATAAAAGCTCATTTTCGTCTACCGTTAGCTCTACATGGACGAAAAGGTCGTCTTCTCGGTCATAGAAAGAGAAAACTTTGAACCATCCAATCTTTTGAAATCTAACTCCTATCACTGAACCGAAAACCACTTAAACTTCTTTACTCGAACCTAAGTTCACACTGCAGGTATCCCTTTGTTTTATCCCTAAAATTTTACATTTGACTTCATCATCTAGATCTTACTTAGAACATCCTCAAGGCACGTATCTCCGATTTCTTCCAAATCATACATTACTCGTGTGGACGGCTTTTCGATGTTACAGATTCTTCTCAGATCAATCGGTGTTCCAATGACCACAGCATCGCAGGGTGTAGCGTTAATCGTCGCCTCTAGATCTTTTACTTGCTGGTCTCCGTAGCCCATTGCCGGAAGCAGGATGCCGATATTCGGATATTTTTTGAATGTCTCACCGATTTTACCCACGACATAAGGACGCGGATCAACTATCTCGGCTGCGCCAAACCGCTGTGCTGCCACAACACCTGCACCGTACTTCATTTCGCCATGGGTTAATGTCGGTCCGTCTTCAACGACCAACACCTTCTTACCCTTGATCAGGGACGGATCTTCCACGGTTAACTTAGAATTGGCCTTGATAATTGTGGCGTCAGGATTAATCTCTTTAGCGGTTTTGATAACCGCTTCCACACCGGCCTTGTCGGCAGAATCGATCTTGTTGACGATGAGCACATCGGCCGCGCGCAAATTGACCTCGCTGGGATAATATGTTGTCTCGTGGCCGGCGCGGTGCGGATCGAGCACGGTTATATAGACATCGGGCTTATAGAAGGAAAAATCGTTATTGCCTCCGTCCCAGAGGACGACATCCGCTTCCTTCTCGGCTTCACGCAGAATCGCTTCGTAATCAACACCTGCAAAAACAGTTACGCCACTCTGAATGTGAGGTTCGTACTCTTCACGCTCTTCGATAGTGCAATCATGAAGGTCCAGGTCTTCAAGAGTGGCAAAGCGCTGCACACGCTGCTTCACAAGGTCGCCATAGGGCATCGGGTGTCGTACTGCAACCACTTTCTTCCCACTCTTGATAAGGATCTCGGCAACACGACGGGTGGTTTGGCTCTTGCCACATCCCGTTCGCACCGCACAGATAGCGACTACCGGCTTTGAAGATTTCAGCCAGGTCTCCGATAAACCCATCAGCCTGAATGACGCACCGGCAGTATTGACAATCGAGGAAAGGTTCATCACGTAGTTATAGGGGACATCACTGTAAGAGAACACGACTTCATGGACGCCATGCTTTTTTATCAACGATTCCAGTTCCGATTCTCTAACGATCGGAATCCCGTTCGGATAAAGACTTCCGGCGAGCTCCGGAGGATAAGTCCTGCCCTCGATATCCGGAATTTGGGTCGCAGTAAAAGCAACAACCTCATAATCGCCATTATCACGGAAGTTTGTGTTAAAATTGTGAAAATCACGCCCTGCGGCGCCAACAATAATAGTCTTCTTCATGTTTATATCTCCTTATAATAAAAATAATGCATTAAGATTCGGTTCTAAAAGCCTACAGAAAATATGTCAGTCTTAGCTTATTTGCTTCCCAGTTTGACCTCCGGATACAAGAGTGCGTTGAGCAGGAATTTGTATGTCCCATGAGATTGAGCTCTGTGCTGACTTGGGAAGCCGATCAGAATGATGTGCCCGTTTTTGCGCTGAAGATCAACCACTGCGGCTTTGCGTGCAATCACATCTTCCCCAAAGAGCCAGCCGCTTAAAAGGAGATCATCTTCAGGAAATCTAGCCACGACTTTTCTCTCCCATCCTACAGATGGGATCCGCGTGCTGAGAGCCATACTTCGATAAAACATGATGGCAGCCTCTCTTGGCATTCCATATCCGAGAGGAGATTTGTTATCAACTTTGACTCTTAAGATAGAACCGGGACAGAAAAATTTGCTTCGGTCAATTCCTTCTATGGCATTTCCAGCAGGTACTTGGAACTGATCGAAAGCCAATTCGCAGGCACTGTTAAGGGTAACAAGAATCCCGCCTTGTTCGACAAAGGACTTCAATCTTTCGACTCCTTCATTTCCAATGCCGCCTTCATACTCAGAAGGAATGGCTCCATATGATCCTCTGTTGCGCGATGATTGCCGTCTTCCCTCAATGATAATTGTTGCGTTCTCATCTGCAAAGACGATCACATCAAACTTTGCTCTTAGGTTGACTTTCTTTTCCTTCGTTCCTTTAAAATCCTGATTGTGAAGTGTTGTGTAAGGGATTCCCAAATCATCAAAAACATATCGCGTCCAGCCTTCATCCATATTGGATCTCCAGGATTGATAAAGTCCGACTCGATTCCTCTTTAATGAAGCTTTTGGGATTTCAGCGATGTTCTCAAGCGCATGGGCTTCGACATGCCATTTTTCCAAAAGACCGGGAAGTATCTTTTGGACCCGAGCATTGTTTTTGATGATAAAACTTCCTGCAGCCGCTTCGAATTCTTCACCTTTGACGGTGTCCAAGGAACGGTAAATTTCAACGTCCCCTTTAAGTAGGGAAAAAACGACTGAAAAGGAAGTATTGAGTCGGGAATCAAGGATGACAAATGACACATTTTCCTGAGGTGGTGTTAGGGAAGGGTAGGAAACTTTTTCCAGCTTTAAAAGATTTGTCTCGAAGGGATGATTGATCTGATCACATTTGATCCCCATCTGTAGGGGAAGAGTCCAGCCTGCATTGTCGTAAGCCAGTGGAATAAAAGGACCGTTGGGATATTGGCGGATCGGATCTGGATGTTTCTGTATTTCGAGCAAAGCTTGTGCATAAGGCCTGTAAGGTTGAGACATCAGAATCACAAAAGAGCCGGCAGAATAGACTTTATCGTCAACTATGAAGTCTTCCCTGGCTTGGCTAATCTCAACACCAGCTTTCATCAGGATTTCGAGCATTTTAAGTGTAGTGGGGTAATCACGTTGTTTTTTTGGTAGAACAAAAGCAAAGGGCTGTCCTTCCTCTCTTTTTTCGATGGAGTCCTTGTTCATTTTGTAAAAATTGTACAAAAATTCTTCCTTGTAAAGAAAAGCTGTTTTAATCAAACTCATGGACAGGTTTAACTCATAATCCACCAGGTCCCTCAGTCTCCACCAGCCACCTGGCCAAGGATCAGGAAACTGCATGCTTTTTTCGATAAATGACTCGGATATTTCTGAGGAATCAATATTAATCGGACTAGCTATATTGACTGACGCCGCTTCGCTGAGCAGACATATCGTGTTGTGAAACCATGGAGTATTATCACAGGCTCCATCCCACCATCCTGCATATTCCTTACCGTATTGGACACCCTTGAAGCCATTTTTCTGGAGGTCATAGGCCATGTTCATTCCAAATAGAGCCACTCCACGCCAGATAAGAGGATGGACATTGGGATTGGGAGGATTTGCAAAAGGCGGGATCCAAAGACGCGCACCCGTTGCACCCATCTCGTGCTGATCGATATGGATCTGTGGAATCCAGTCATGATACATAACTTTTGTGACGGCTTTAGTTTCATCAAGGTTTAACATGAACCAATCACGATTGTTGTCATGCCCGGCATATTCTTGATATAGCCAGGGCATACGGCCGCCTTCATATTTGGTGCCCACATATTTTCGGTACCAATCGGCCACCATTTGCAGTCCGTCCGGATTAATGGTTGGTGCGAGAAGAATAATGACATCTTCCAAAACTTTGTCAGCATCAAAGGGTGTTTTTCCCGTCACCAATTTGAAGGCAAATTCCATGGCCATCTGAGAGGAGCTGACTTCTGTGGCATGAAGATTACAAGTTATAAAAACAATAACCTTGCCTTCTTTGGCCAGCTTTGCAGCTTCCTCAGATGTCAGGTCTCTGGCATCTCTCAATTTTTTATTTATGTCCCGATAAATATCAAGTCTGGCCATGTTTTCTTCGGAAGTGATAACCGCCATAATCATCGGCTTGTTCAAGGTCGAATTCCCAATAGTTAACACCTTGATTTTTTCCGATTCCTGGTCGAGTTTTTCAAAATAGGCATAAATTTGGTTATAATCCGCCAGTTTCCGGTCTGCTCCTACTTTATGGCCTAAAAATTCTTCAGGTGGAGTCTGAGAGACGAGAATCAAAGGCAATGCTAATAAAAGAAAGAAGACAGAAATGAGATGTCTTTTATTCATTAAATCCTCCAGTTAATTAAAATGATCTTGGTTAACGGATCAATCAGACACTATTTCCTCAGCTTTTGAAACCTTAAATTTTTAACGTTTCCCGACTGAAGTACGAAACCGGAAATAATTTTATCTTTATCTCTCATAAAATTCAGATTACGCCTGCCCCAACCAAAGCGTTCAGTGGAATAGGACGTAAGCGTGCTTGAAGTTTCCCTCAGTTTCAAAACCAATTTATGGTTCTCCACATCAAGAATATAGGTAATGTCGAGTTCATCACTGTAATAGTCTCCGGCATATTTCTGCAATTGGGAAGAAAGCAGAGTGATGGGCTTGGGCCTTTCTTCAGAAGAACGTCCCCTTTGCCTTTGAGTTGGGGGCTCAATGAATTGATCTGCAAGATACAAATCTGCGATTTTCCTTGCGATTTGTCCCGTCCTAAAATCGCTCAGATTTGAAAGGATCACAACCGAAAACCGCTGGTCTGGAAACTGCAGGTACTGCGCCTGGTATCCGACCGCAGATCCTCCATGACCTACGGTCCTTAAACCGCCATATTTACTTATATTCAGCCCCATGGCATAGGGAAGGACTTCACCGTTATTCAGTTTCCCTGGAGTTAACATCATTTTGATTAGATTTTGGGTACCTTTTCCAAGTTTATTCTCATAGAAATTCTGGTCCCACTTAAGGAAATCCTCTATGGTTGTAAAAACTCCCAGGTCGCCTATCACTTTAAGACGAAGTATATCCAATCTGAATCCGCCTTCTTCCTTCGGAGAATATCCATACGCCCTGTTTTTCACAATCAAATTGGGCTCATCATGAAAATGAGAGTTCTGCATACCTAGGGATTCAAATAGGTATTGCTTGGCAAATGCACTGGTTTCCATTCCACTCACTCTACTCACGATTTCTGAGAGCAAAAAATACCCCGAGTTTGAGTAGGAATACATCTCTCCGGGTTTAAAATCGAGTTCTTTCTGCCGCACCAGAGTTCTGACAAGTTCATTGGGAGTATAGATATAACCACTTCCTTCCGGTTTCCCCATTAATTCCACAAGAGTTAAATATTCTCGCACACCGCTGGTATGATACAGGAGGTGTTTAAGTGTTACCGGCCCACCGTATTCGGGCCAATCAGGGAAATATTTACGGATATTATCATCCAAAGACAGCTTTCCCTCTTCGGCAAGAATGGCAATAGACATGGCAATAAACTGCTTTGAAATAGAGCCGATGCGTGATGGATTCTGAGAAGACCAGGGAAGGGCATATTCAAGGTTGGCTATCCCGTAGCCCCGGGCGTAAATGATTCTTCCATCCTTGAATATTCCAAGTGCTGCTCCCGGAGAGTCAATCTTATCCCATTGTTTAAACAATTCATCCACTTTGTCTGTAAGAGCACTGTGTGCGTACGCTTGAAAAGCATCCGCCTGCTGCATGGAAACGCCAAAGACAATAAAAAAAGAAAGCCATAATACAAGCCCAACCAAGATTTTCTTGCCGCTATTCATGATGTCTTACTCCTTGCGTTTCCAGGGTTCCCATTCTACACCGCAGATGTATTTTTGCATCCATCTGATCTCCTCTATATCACGCCGCCGCTGATGTCGCAGTTCCCGGAATCCGTGAGGTTCTCGAGGAAATTTAATATACCGAACTGGAGCCTTGCCGATCTCTTTGAGTGCATTGAAGAACATCATGGCCTGGTTGGGCGTGCTCACAACATCTTCAGTACCGTGGAGCAGCAGGGTAGGAGTTGTCACATTTTTAACATACCAGAGAGAAGAAACTCTGCGCCATTCCTCAGGATTTATCCAATGGGCTCCACCTATATAATGAAGCTTGAGATCAAAGCTGAGGCCTGGTCCTGAATCTGCTGTCCAGCTGCCAACCATAGCACCCAGGGAGGCCGCCTTAAAGCGGTCTGTCTGTGTGATAACCCAACTGCCGAGGATTCCTCCCCAGCTCCAACCTCTAACTCCCAACCTATCGGGATCCGCTATACCTTTGCTTATCAAATAGTCAACTCCCGTCATTACATCATCGTATTCGCCGCCTCCGACATCTCCCTGCAAAGCACAGAGAAGATCATCGCCATAGCTGTCACTGCCGCGAATATTCGGGCCGAGCGAAGCATACCCAAGTCCCGCATAAATATGGAACACAGACCTGAAACTATTAGCAAAGCGTCCCGGTGGACCTCCGTGAATAGTCACAATAAGAGGGAGCTTTTCTCTCTCTTGGGAGTTTCCCGGAACATAGAGGACTCCCTCGATATCCATATTGTCTTTGCTTTTCCATCGGACGACCTCACTCTTTGCAAGCAGTATCTCTTTTTCGATCCAGGGGTTTGCATTAGTCAGGCGGGTAGGATTAAATTCACTCAGATTGGTGACATACAGATCCGGAGGAGTGTCAAAATCGCTGTAGGAATAGACCATCTTGGTCCTGTCTTTCGAGAAAGCGTAAACACGGATGGAACCCTCAACTTGAGTGATGTCAGTAATCTTTCCGGTTTTGAGGTTTAAACTATGGAGATTGAGATCGGTGCGGCGGGTCTCCGTAAATAACAGATTTTCACCATCGGGTGTCCAGGTAAGACTGGAAAGATTTCCCTTGTTGGGTTCTTCCAGTTTCCTTTTCTCACCCGTATCAGGATTCATAATCCATAGGAAACCGTGAGTCAAATCGAAATCCTCGTCCGTTGGGGCATGATAGACAAAAGTCTTTCCGTCAGGAGCCCAAAGGACATTACCTTCCGGAGCATTGTTATTGGTGAGGCGTACTGTATCTGGATGACTCACGTCAACTAAATAGAGTTCGGACAAAAAGAAAAAATTATCCGTATCTTGTTTTGTGGCTGCGAATACGACACGCTTGCCTTCCGGAGATACATCGAAATTGTTGATAATGAGCTCTTCGTTGGTTAATCTCTTTTCTTTTTTGGATAAAACATTGAATATCCAGAGGTTTCGCCAACGGGCGTCCTCTTTTCCATTAGGTCCTTCAAAAACAAAAATTGCATCATCACCCAAATCATATTCTTTCTGCTCTTCTTCACTTCTAGGTTCTTCGGCTGTGAAGAATATTTGGCTTGCATCAGCAGACCATTTGAAAGAATCAATGCTGTTTTTGTGGTGAGTAAGCTGAACGGCTTCACCGCCATCGAGACTCATGATGAATATCTGGCTGTTTTTATCGATCCTGCGTTTAAATGAAAGATATTTTCCATTAGGAGAAAATTGAAACGAGCTGCCGCCCGCATCACCGATATATGGAATGGCCTCACCGCCACTTGCAGGAACCATAAAATATGTCATTTTTCTTGTGTTCTTTTCCCAATCCGGCTCCGATTTTGAAAAGAATACCCATTTTCCGTCAGGGGACATTTGAACATTGCCAATACGAACCATATTCATGGCATCATCGACAGTCATGGGACGCCGGCTCACTTCCTGGGACCAAAGTGCATTTAGACAAAAAAGAAAAAGAACACTAATAAAAATGATTTTTTTCACAAAAACCTCCTTTTTATATCTGACTGGTTTATGGTTATTTTGTTAGAAGCAGCAGTTTCCCATTTAAGGCTCCATTATATTTCCCATTTTCTATACTGATTTTTCCATTCACAATCACGAATTCAGTTCCGGTGCTGTACCGACGTGCATCGGTAAATGTAGAATTGTCCTTGATTGTATCAGGATCGAATATGGCAATATCAGCCTTGTATCCTTTCTTTATCAGCCCCCTGTCCTTCATCTGAAGTACCTCGGCTGGAAGAGAGGTTATTTTTCTCACAGCATTCTCCAGTGTTAAAACTTTATCCTCCCGAACATACTTACGCAGCACTCTAGCCTGGCTGCCAAAAGCACGGGGATGGCCAATCCTGGGCATGTCAGGCTCTTTTATGATGGGCATTGCGCCTCCATCGCTAGAGAACATCAACCAATCCTGTTTCATGGCATATCTCATATCCTCGATCGACATGACTCCAACAGCCACCCACATGTCAGGTTCATCGATAACTAAATCTGCAAGAACATCAAAGGGTTCTCTCCCTTGTTCCACTGCAATGTCGGAAAGGATTTTTCCATTCAAATCTGGATTCTTCTTGGACGCAACAATACCATAACTATCCCAACCCACTGAGGCGACTTCACTTGGCATTTCAGGAGTCCCGACAAGTACAGCCTGTTTGATCAGTTCCCGCTTTGATTTATCAGACAAGGCTTTGGCAAGTTCATCTATATACTGCTCTTTCAGCTTTTCCCTCTCCACATCCGACAGAGATTCATCTCTCATCTTTGTTCTCATTTCTGCAAACGGCTCCATGTCCTCCGGCACCCGGAAAGGAATCCATAGGCCGGCATTCCTGGTCATCGACATAAGTCGCCCGCCTCCGGCTCTGTCATAGGGATACATATCGGCAGTCACATAAACTCCTCTCTCCCGGGCTTCATTTATCAAGTCTACGGCTTCTTTTAACGTCCCCCAGTAATCCTTCCGGCATGCTTTGAAATGAGCGGTGTTGGCCCTCACACCGGCTTCTTCTGCGATTCGTATGGTTTCCTTTGTGGATTCAGGAGTACGATCAAACTCATTGCGCTGGTGACTGGAATAAATCCCTCCAAATTCGCCCACAACTTTTGTGACTTCGATGATTTCTTCGATAGTAGCATAGCGGTCGGGAATGTATTCTAAACCTGTGCTCATGCCCCAAGCTCCTTCCTTCATCGCCTGCCGAACAATTTCCTTTATTTCCGCTAGTTCTTCTGGCGTGGCTTCGCGTGGTTCTCTCCCCATCACTTTTTGCCGGACAGTTCCGAATCCAACGAGATGAACGGCATTTGTTCCAATGCCTTGCTCTTCCCATTTTTCCTTGATCTCAGCAATTTTGAATGTCCCATCACCACAGTTTCCGGTCACAACCAAAGTAGTACCCTGGATCAAATAGTTTAAATTCGCATTGGAATCCGGATTGCCCAAACTCCCATCACAATGGGTATGCATATCGATAAATCCGGGGGAAACCACCAGTCCTTTGGCATCAATGACTTTGGCGGCAGTTTTCCCTGAAAGGTCGCCCACCGCAACGATAGTGTCGCCCTTAATGCCAATGTCCCCATTAAAACCGGAATCTCCGGTTCCATCGATGATTGTTCCGTTTAAAATGATAATGTCGTAACCTTCGGCAGTCTGACGGCAGTTTGAAGTGCATAAGAATATGGCTGCGATCAGACTAATAAAGATTAAAAATTGAATTCCTTTCATAATGATCACCCTTTCTTTGGCTTTTTGAAGTCTTCATTTTTCTGACGCCGTTTCCAGTAAAAGTAAGCCGGAATTCCCATGACGGTTAACAGAATCCCCGCCAAAGCTTCAACCGGTTTTTCCAGCAGAGTGTTAAGAAGAATCCCGCCCGATGCGAGAATAAAGACAGCGGGGACTATCGGGTAGCCCCAGGTTTTGTAGGGACGGGGTAGATCAGGGCGTTTTTTTCTAAGCGTAAAGACGGCAGCCGTGGCAGCGATCCAGAAAGCTATAGCAATAAACATGGTGAAGGTGAATATCTGCTCAAAGGTACCCAGCATCACGAGCACAGAGGCCCAAATTGCCTGAATCAGGATGGAAAATCCCGGAGTGTGGAAACGGGGATGGACCTGCGCTACCTTCCGAAAAAAAAGACCATCCTTGGCCATGGCATAATAGACCCGTGGTCCGACCATGATTGAGCCGTTAATGGACCCAAATACCGACACCATGACCAACACAGAAATCAGGGATCCAGTGGAAGTGCCAAATAGAGCACCGGTGCTTTTTTCCGCGACTCGAACAACTCCTTCAATTTCATGAATGGGGAGAGCATAAAGGTAGATATAATTGACCAGCAGATAAAGGACAGTGATGACTAAGGTTCCCAGGATAAGGGCTAAAGGCAGGTTGCGTTTGGGATTTTTAATCTCGCCGGCAATGACATTAAGGTTGTTCCACCCATCGAATGCCCAGATGACAGCCACTAGAGCCACTCCTATACCGATGATAATACTTCCAAAGTCCATACCCTCAGAATTCAATCCCAGCTTTGGGTGAACACCTTTTCCGATAGCGAAACCCAGGATGATGATAGCGGCAATGGTTCCTATTTTAACAACGGTAAATAGATTTTGAATGGACTTGCCCAGACCGACGCCAATAAAATTGAAGATGGACAAGATAATTATAAGTACAATCCCGGTGATCTGACCCGCAGAAAGGGAAAAATGTAACGGACCCTGAAAGAAGGGAAGATTGAAAGCCAGAATAGTATTCTCCATGCCCAGGGAAGGGAGAAAGTGCCCGACATACTCGCCAAAAGCGAGTGCCAGCGCGGCGATTCCACCGGTCCAATAGACCAGAAACAGAATCCATCCGAACAGAAATCCGGACATGGGCCCGTAGGCTTCTCTGAGATAAACATATTGTCCTCCAGCCTCTGGCATAGCCGCTCCCAGTTCGGCATAGGTCAGCGCTCCGGCTAAGGTCAAAAGCCCTCCGATCAACCAGGCAAGCAGGATGAGACCGGCCGAGGGGATACTTTTGGCCATGATTCCGGTCGAAAGGAATATGCCTGATCCTATGACAATTCCGACCATGATCATGGCAGAATCGAAAAGTCCCAACTGCCGGACCAGACCGACAGGTGTTGATTTTTTTGGGTGGTTATCCGGATTCATGGTTTTA
>SDBS01004048.1_pt1 | contig 14373 bp, 19 predicted proteins | sample 2277091 | NCBI WGS metagenome assembly SDBS01 (sample SAMN10404972, study PRJNA504765) | marine sediment metagenome | isolation source: marine sediment core GS10_PC15, 163 cmbsf | place: Arctic Ocean: Southern Knipovich Ridge | collected 2010
CTTGAGGCCTGGGAGAACTTTTATAATTATGATAGACCTCATATCTCCCTTGATGGGAAAACACCTTATGAAGTTATGAGGTCTCTATTAACTTAGATAGTTATTTGTCTCGCAGGGTATGACTTATTACAAATGGAGTTAGATTTAGATACCGTGCAGACGAATATGATCAGGGGAAATTTCAGCCCCATTTGGAGTGATGGAAAAGACCTGAGTGATTTTCTGGCTCGAAAAGGGATCCTGGTCTGGATTGCCCCTGATGGAAGCTGCCGCCTGGTGACGCATTACTGGATCAATTCAGAGGATATTGAGAAATTCCTCTCGGCTTTACGAGAATACGCTCATCGCTGATATATTGCTATTAATATCAGGATAACAATAATCTTAATTCCTCTCCAGTTAGAGCTGGAGGTGTTTTCCTTCCCCAAACTCGAGAGCTTGATCATAAACCAATTTAGCAGTTACCATATCCGCCAATGCCAAACCGAGATTCATGGTGATGGTCCGTTCTTGATCGTGTTCCCTGCCAGGGATTTTACGTGACACGATCTCACCTAAATCCCCGTATGGATTCGGTGTGTCTTGGAAGTATCCATTTTTCTGGTATGTGTCCCATTGTGCCCGATCGTCAGTAGAAAATTTATCCGCTTCCCGCAGCGCGGAACCCTTCCAGTAGGAATCGAAATCGACCAGACTGGCAAAAGACCCTTCAGATAGCCAGCCGGCATCGATTACCGGGTTTGGTTTTTTCAGGATCGGGCCGCTGGTGACCACCAGATCCATACCTTCTACCGCATCCCTGGGGCTGTCGACGACCTTGAACTCGCCAGAAACTATTCCATTCATGTCTTTAGCATACTTCCTGGCTGCATTCGGGGAGATATCATAGACATGGACCAGTTCGATATCAAACAGGTAAGCCAGGGCTTCCAGGTTGCTCCTGCCCTGGACGCCGCAAGCCAGGATCCCGACTGTGGAACTTTCCGGCCTGGCTAAATATCTGGCCGCGACTGCCGTGGCAGCACCCGTTCGTTTGGCGGTGATCCAGGTAGCATCCATCACAGTGACAGGAATGCCAGTCTCGGGGTCGTTAAGAATGATTAATCCGCTGATGTATGGCAACCCTAGCCTGGGATTCTCCGGAAAGGCGGATACCCATTTCAAGCCAGCCGCCCCAGCTTTGGGAATGTAGGCCGGCATGGCGTGGATGAAAGCGTCTTCCTGGGGGTGGATGCCGGGCTTTGGCGGCATCTCGGTCTTACCAGAGCCCTTCTCATGAAACATTTCGTCCAGGGCGTTGATGATTTCAATCATCGGGAGATCGATCGATTCTACATCCTCACGGCTGAGATAGAGTATCTTCTGGGATGTCATACCTCTTTCATCCTTCTTATATAACTTATTAGGTCAATTGTTATAAATCTATGGTGAGTATAGCATATGGATCTGGGAGGATAATATAGAGTTGTGCGCTTCAGTGTCCTGATGAATTTGTGAAGAACCAAAAGATCAGATACATGCTAGATAAGGGTTGATTTATCCTGAAAATCGAGTCGCCTTTTTAGTTTGACAAAGCAATTTTTTGGTGCAATTGTGGTGCAATTGGCATGGAAAGGATGGATTTTGTGCTCTTGATGGAAGAGTATTAGTCCATTTCATCGAGAGGATGGACGGATTTTATCCCCATGGAAAGGATGTTCAGTCCTCCCGTCCAATTCGAAGTCAGACGCTCTATCCATTGAGCTACGGGTGCGCGGTAAAAACTATTATACACTAGGTGTATTTTTCGTCAATTTTAGATCTTTGTTGGCTCCCTGGTGCAATTAAAAGGAAAATGGATCAGAAAGCAGGGATTAGTTGGCGATAGATCCAAAAAACGCTTAGAATTGTCCTCTAAAAGGGAGAAACCAGGGGGATTTTACAGGGGACGGCTGATAAACAGTCAGGAGAATTGGCAGAGTCGCTAACAAAGGTCAAGTATTATTGCGAGCTCACTTCTTTTTTTTGTTTAAACTTGTTCTCTTGTTAATCGGACCATCAGATATGCGACAACGCGTTTTATTGCGATCATTTCTGATTCAGATAAGATCCTATTTTCAACCAGGAAGCCATCAAAATCGCTGCCTATGTGTTTTTTGTTCATATTCGTTCACCTATTGGTTTTCCATTCGACGCTGCTATTTAAACAAGTCTGAATGTGTTCCCGTGCGGACAAGGAAAAGTTCGCTCTCGGTTAGCTCGTAGATAAGCAGCCAATCCGGCTCTATATGACACTCGCGAGTTCCTTTATATTGACCAGTTAATACATGATCTCGATATTTGGCATCCAGTGTTTCCACCTCTGCTATTTTCCCGATTATCTCTTTGAATTCTTCAAACTTCTTCCCGCGCTTTCCCATTTGCTTGACATCTTTCTTGAATTGTGAAGTCCGAAGGATCGTTCTCACTGGATTCCCAGATCTGCGAAGAGATCTTCTGTGGTGTTGAAACTTTCTAAGTTGCTCCGCGATCTGGCAGCTTCTAAGGTTTCCGCAGTAAGGTCATTTGGAATTTTAACAATGAAGGGCAATCCCTGTTGAAGCTCTACTTGTTTATAGAACAGAGTTATTGCCTGAGAAGAAGTTAATCCCAGTTCTCTAAAAACCTGTTCAGCCCGTTTCTTTATATTCGGGTCAATTCTTGCTGAAATTGTAGATGTTTTGGCCATATTACCCAATCCTTAGACTATTATGTACTTCCGTTGTGCATACATTATAACACATTATTTCCATACTCATACCTCTTCTTACACTTCAAACCCATAGACCACCGGCAGATTCACAGGTTGATACAACTGATCACAGCTGCTGGCATTGATGAAAGTGGTCGCCCCGCTGGAAGTGATCCCATAACCTTCATGAATGTGACCGAAGATATGCACTTTCGGTTTGATCTTTTCCACCACTTCTAGCAAATCCTGGCAGCCGGCTTGATCTCCCTGCGCTGTAAAATCTCCAATTCCAAAAGGCGGACCGTGGGTGATCAGGACATCTGGTCCCTCAGGGATAAGATCCCACTTGGCCCGGATATCGGGTCCACGTTGCAGGTTAAAAGCCCAATCGTAGAACCAGGGCTGCCAGGGGCTGCCGTAGAATCTCACGCCATCTATGGTAATTTCCTGGTCTTGCAGATAGATGGAGTTGGTTAGAGCTTCCTCACAGGCTTCTCTATTTTCCTCAAAACAAAAATCATGGTTGCCGGCGATCACTATCTTGTGAGGGTGGGGAAGAGTGCCGAGGAAAGTGTTAAATTCCCTTACTTCTTCTAGAATGCCGCGATTGGTCAGATCTCCTGCGTGGACCAGGATATCTCCAACCGGAATATTCAATGACCAATGCAAGCCGTGGGTGTCGCTGATGACGATGATTTTCATGGAAGGGACTTTAGTGTATCAGGTGGAGCAGAGGGGATCCGACGAGCTATTAAGTAGTTATTCCCTCTGCCATTCTGCCAAGCAACATTAGTACATCAGTACATCTCTGAACCCATGGGGCGGATTTTGCATAATTGCATCACAGGGAGGTTGCCCGCCGAGTTCACGTTGGGGACTATGGAGAAAGGTCATCCGGTCCGTTTTTCCAGGATAAAGAGCCAGAAGGAGAGTGGTTATTTGAGTCAGCTGCTTAATTGTTTCAACATGGATATCCTGCATTTTTAGATGCTCATTCTTGAGTGATCGTTCCCATCTATTTATGGTTTCTGGCCCGACATTTCCAAGAACAATTCCTGCTTGGATCTGTGTGAAGCCAAGAATATTTCGTGCCTCTCGCAAGTCTTTAGGATTATTATTCTTCACTGTCGCCATCCCATCTCTTTCTACTTTTCCCAATTCATTTGTATAGTCGTAAGAGACTGGATCAATATTAGAATTTCTCCTATATTTATCAAGCCTCACGGAAGAGCTCACCTGCACTGAGCGGAACGTAATGGAGACGAAGTGTCGGGTGGAGCGAGGATTAGTTCGCAGGAGAATAGATACGTACTTCTTTCTCGAGCCGTTCATTGAGACGATCCTTTTCGACTTCTAAATCATATCGACTTTGTAATCGAAGCCAAAAACCTTCCGATAAACCGAAATACCTTTCCAGGCGCAATGCGGTATTGGCGGACACACCACGTTTACCATGGACTATCTCGTTGATACGGCGAGGAGATACGCTTATATCTTTAGCCAGACGATACTGGCTAATCCCCATAGGATTTAAGAATTCTTCTAGAAGGATTTCTCCAGGATGAATTGGGTCAAGTTTATCTTTAATCATATTTTACTCCCTGTGGTAATCGACGATTTCAACATTGTAAGCATCGCCTTTTCTCCAAACAAAGCAAATACGCCAACGTTGATTAATCCGGATGCTGTGCTGTCCAATACGATCACCAATCAATTTTTCCAGACGATTTCCAGGTGGAATTCGCAAATCATTAAGAACTTTTGCTACATTGAGGAGTTCGAGTTTGCGACGGGCATTCCGCTGAATGTCAGGCGGAAGCTTAAGAGAAAAAACTCGGAAAAATATCTTCTCAGTCTCGCTGTCCGAAAAGCTCTTTATCATTAATAGTATAATAACGCATTGCAATAATAACGTCAAGCGTTATTATTGGGAAACTCAGGAGATAGAGATTTTTCCAGTATGCTAACCTAAATATAATGGGCAATATTTCCCGTTTTCTGTTTATATAATATAGTTGAATGATGGACCAATTTGGGTATTTACCGGCTTTCTGGTGCAATCTCGGTGCAACCAGAGCAAGAATAGATCAGATATTAGGGAATACGATGCCAATATAGCCAAAAATTGCTTAGATTTATCCTTTAAATGGGGGAAAGCAGGGGGATTATTCAGCCAGCGTCTGATTAAAGATCAGATGTTTATATTGGGCGTCTGACATCAAGTAGTCCAAAACCATTGCAATATTTTGCCATTAATGGCAAAATAAGCGTATGGAATTTAATGAGATGCTGAGTATTGTGGGCGAGGAGCCTGTTTTCCATACAGGGTTGCTGCTGGCCGGAGATGTGGATTCGGTCCATGTTCGGCGACAGCTGGGGCGCTGGGTCAAGGCCGGCAAAGTCTACCAGCTCCGGCGGGGATTGTATGCCCTGGCACCGCCGTATCAACAGACCAAGCCACATCCCTTTTTGGTCGCCAATCAACTGGTGCGTCCTTCTTATGTCAGCCTTCAGTCCGCTCTGGCGTATTATGGATTGATTCCTGAATATGTCCCGGTAACCACCAGTGTGACCTCAGATAGGCCTCATGTGTTTGCCACGCCATTAGGGAAATATCAGTTCCAAAGAGTCAAAGCGGAGCGATTTTTTGCGTTTAATCTGGAAGACCTGGGAGATGGACAAAATGCTTATTTAGCTCTTCCGGAGAAAGCGCTCCTTGATCTTGTATACCTGCATCCGGGCGGAGATTCTTTGCCTTACTTGCGGGGATTGCGGATGCAGAATCTGGAACAGATCAATTCCGCCAGTCTCAAGGAGATTGCTCTAAAATTCGACAGCCAAAAAATTAAAAGAGCCGCGGAGAACATCATCCAAGTCATGAGGGAAGAATAGGTATATGAAGACTTATTTGAAAAGACAAGTTGACCGAGCCAGCTCCCCGATCCAGGCTGGGAATGTTGCCCGTGAATACCTCCAGGCACGGATTTTGGAATCCCTCCAGATTGCTGGAGGGATGATACCACTGGCGTTCCAGGGTGGTACAGCTTTGCGTTTTTTATATGATTTGCCCAGATTTTCCGAAGATCTGGATTTTGCGTTGGAACGTTCGAAAGAAAATTTCGATATCAGGAAATTCCTTGATAAGATCCAGCGTGAATTTGAAAAAGAGAGCTACACGGTTCAATATAAGGTGAATACCAAAAAAGTGGTTCACTCTGCTTTTATTCGATTCCCGGGGTTATTGTATGAGCTTGGATTGTCAGCCCATCGGAATCAGGTTTTGTCTGTCAAGTTGGAAGTTGATACAAATCCCCCAGCAGGCGCTGGGTTGGAAACCACTGTCATCAGACGCCACGTTACTTTACAGCTGCAGCACCATGACAGATCTTCCCTTATGGCGGGAAAGCTGCACGCCGTATTACAAAGGGACTATGTCAAGGGTCGGGATATTTATGACCTGTTCTGGTATCTGAGTAACCGGCGCTGGCCGGAGCCTAATCTGGATTTGTTGAATAATGCCCTGGAACAATCTGGCTGGAAAAGGGGGGAAGTGTTTAGGAGCAACTGGAGAAAAGTAGTCCAGGCGAAAATTGAAGATATTTCCTGGGAACGAGTTGTTGATGATGTTGCTCCATTCTTGGAACAAGAAGCAGAGCTTAATATACTGACGCGGGAAAATGTACTGGGTCTATTGAAATAGGTGAATAAGGATCCTGAAGGAGTTATGGAATCATAATATTTATCCTGGGGGGATAATTGTTTGCATATAATACCTGACAATCAATCAGGTATTTATGGATATTGTTGGAATAGCCAAGAGGAATGGGTAAGGCGTCTGACTAAAGATCAGATGTTTATATTGAGCGTTTGATACCAAGTCAGATAAACCTCAGCTTCACGCAATTTGGTGATGATCTGCTCCGGTGTATATCGTATGCGTTTTGCCATCTTTTCTGCCTCCTGTGTGTACTGATCCTAACATAACTTCTGGATCAGTTTTTGGGGGGCAGGTCATAAGAGTTATCTAACGTATATAATCTTCCGGGTTTTCCCCTGCCCGCTGGAACAAATCCCAGATCTCGTTATAGTAATAATCATTGATCTCAATTAATTTGATGGGATTTGTTGAATGGAAAAACCCGCAAATTATAGATAAATTATCTAATTCCGCAGAATTGAGGAAAAAGGTGATCAGCTTTTGGGAGAGTTCGGGTTGAATGATTTTACTGAAACTGATGTTTGATTGGGGGACAGAGGTGGTAGTAGATAGTATGATGATCCTTTCCTCGACTTCGTGCAAATCTACAGCTTGGCGGGCATCATAATAGGCTGTTCCTGCATCGCATAACCCACCAATATAAACTTCCTCAATAACCTGGACATGGCCTCCCATTTCAATGATCTCACCAAAAAAGGAATCAGGAGCCCTATTAATAGATGCCTGAATTTCCAAGGAGGGTAATAGCCATCCGGATGTGCTTGAATAGTCAGGGATGCAGAGCGGAAGACCTTCCAACTGTGAGATCTCAGTAATCCCGCTGTGTGCATGCGTGAAGATCATACCTCCATATTTTATGTCACTATAAGCGCTCCAGATTAATTTAGCTTCAGCACAATCCCGACTTGAAGCAGCCATGAATGCGAAGGCATTAAGTGATCCGATGTGCGCTTCCCCGTCACAGAGTGCGTCAATAATTATGGTTTCATCGGGAGCGGGGATAATCTTTATGAATAATCCTGGATTTAATTCTTGAAACTTGTTAACGATTTCATCGGATGCGGCGCTGACATCGTTAAAATCGATATCATATGGGGGAACGTACATCCATACCAGGGGGTTTTCTGCGCTGCCCAGGGTCGGGAGATCGGGTGTGGGAACGCTGGTGTCGGTGGGAATAATCGCTGTCGAATGAGAAGTTTCAGTAGGTGGCAATTCTGTGGAGGTAATATCTGGTGGGCTAAACAGCTTTGGGATACCAAAAATTGCCGCTAAGCCGACAACAACAGCGGTCCCAGCAGCCCCAAACAACCATAGTTTTCTTTTTTTCGGTTTTGAGGCTTGACCAAAAGATCTGACATAATCACCCGCTGCGGTGCTTTCGCCGGTTTCCAGATTGGAGGAAACGCTATTTACCAGGTTATCAATGTGTTTTTCCCAGGAGGGCACGAATGCATCCAGCCAATGCCTGGAAGAAAGATGCAGCTGCATGGCGCCGCTGGGATCCAGTTTTTCGATCCGGAACGGCAGAATAACTGCTTCTTTAGCTATGGCCAGATTCAGCTCATCCAGCACCCGTTGAGACTGGTTTGCGTTGTTGGAGAAGACCAGCAGAAATACCGAGCTGGAGTGGATGGCTTGGGCGATCTCTTCCCCCCAGTCTGCCCCGGGTTTAATATCTCTGGGTGCATACCAGCAGCGGATTTGTTTTCCCTCCAGGGCGGCTACAATCGTATCAGCCACAGTTTTATCTTTGGTTGAGTAGCTGATAAACACATCATGAACCATAGCCAAAACTCCAAGAGGTCCAACAGATATCCAGAATCTTATTTTGTGTAACTATTAGATTATAGCAAAATCATGGGATTTGAACCTGAAAATCAGCAACTTATTCTACCCGAAATGGGATCAAGCTAATAAAGTGAGATTAATAAAGGTGATTCACTAATGGTGTCATATGAAGATGCGCATACCTTATCTTTATATTGAAGAGCGAAAATAATAAAATGTCCAGTACGTATCCTTCCGAAAACCATATTATAAATTTTCACAGAATCCTTTTTCTGAGCACAGGTAACCAAATGGTTATCAATATGCAAGTTTTGCCAGCGTGCTGTTAATTATCTTTCAAATGCGGGATAAAAACTTATCCCATTAAGTCTCAAATTGAAAATAATACAATAAGACGGAATCCCGCTTAATCGTATTATCGCATGATGATTTATTGGCACGAGTCGCCTTTCTTTGATATTGATTTGATATTTTCGGGTGCAGTTGGGATGGAACTTATGGAAACAATGGACTTCATTCCCCCTGCCGAGTGGAAACAATGGGCGCTATGTAACTCCTTGTAAAGGGTGGACAATCCCCCTATTGATTAAGAGTCAATTGCAAGCAATAAAAACCAGCGATATTCCTGAATGAAGAGAGTAGGGGGATACTGAAGATTTATTCGAAATCGAGCCGCCAACCAAGTTAATACATAGATAGATTCTGGTGCAATCCTGGTGCAACTGGCATGGAAGGGATAGATTTTGTGCTCTTGATGGACCAATTCTGGTCCATCTCTTCGAGAGGATGGACGGTTATTACCCCCATGGAAAGTATATTCACCATCTCCGTTCAATTCGAAGTCAGACGCTCTATCCATTGAGCTACGGGTGCGTGTGGAAAACTATTATACACCAGGTTAATTTATCGTCAAATCAAGGCATTGAAAATTCATTATAATGCAAAAGGTCTTTGCGTTTCCTGCGTTCTTTTGGCTATTTACGTGGCCTTGATGACCTCAATAGTCTCGCTCATAAGGCGGGACGCTTCTTTGGTATTCAATATCGGCAGAGTGAATTCCTGCATATCATACCGATTCATGAGTTCCTGCAACTCCGATGAACATTCCTGAGGAGTACCTCGAATGACAAATGGATCAATCCACTCATCCTTGATCAGTTTTCCAGCAACATCCAACCCCTTCGTCATGGCGTTTCGAACAGATTCAACATCTTTGGCCGTCATTCCGATCTTTTCCTTTACCGCAGAAGGAGAATCAACAAGGCGATAGGTCATGTGTGGACGGATCTCCTCAAGTGTCTCTTCGCTGGTAACAATTACTGTAGAAAAAGCGATACGGGGTTTATTCCCTGAACGAGTTGCCCCCTCACGAATAAGGTCAGTCCAGTATTTCAAGTCTTCTTTAAGAACGAAACTTAGAGTAACACCATCAGCAAGTTCTCCTCCCAACGCTAGCATCTTGGGCCCACGTCCAGCTAACCAAATTTCAATTGATGGCCGCGCATATTCGACTTGGGCAGAAGTGAATTGAACTGTCTTACCTTCATATGTCAATTTCTTGCCCGTGAACAAACGCCGGGTTGTAACAATGAACTCGCGCACTGCTGTAAGGGGTTTATGCATTTTTATGCTAAGCGGAGACAGTGTTATTGACCCTCCTGCACCAACACCTAGAAGTGCGCGCCCATTTGAAAGCTCATCCAGGGAGGCAATACTAGAAGCGGTTATACCCGGATGGCGCGTATACGGGTTGGTGATGCCAGTCCCCAAGCATATCTTCCTGGTATTGCAAGCAATTGCCGACAGCGTGACATATGGATCCCGGGTGATCAATCCCTCATCATAGACCCAACATTTAGAAAATCCGAGGTCCTCAGCCTCCTGGGCTATCTTGACCAAGCTGTCTACTGGTAATTCAAGAAATATGTTGATTCCGGTCTCTATCATCGTAATCGCCTCTGAGTTGGAAAATAATCGAACAGTCTAAGAGTCGATCTGACCACTGAGGTCCAATCGCTCCAATGTCTCCTTCATGGAAACCCCTCTTCGTCCCATCTGTTATACACCAAACAATGTCAGACATATTTCTATCTACGTTAATAGAGATCTCATAATCCCATAAGGAGTTTTCCCGCCATGGGATATATGAGGTCTGTCATAATTATAGAAGTTCTCCCAAGCCTTAAGACGTGCCCCCATTATTTGTACCACTACTTATGTTAGTCCAACCAGCTAAAATTGGGTAGAAGGAATCAATATTGCTTCTGGGGCAGGCGGTTGAGACCTCAAGGAACTGTGCGGTCTGTTCGTATTGTAATCCTTCCTCCATATTTCAATTATAATTCTTGCCTCCTTCAAAGTATAAAAGATCTCTCCATTTAGCAGCTCGTCTCTCATTTTTCCATTAAACGATTCGATATAACCATTTTCCCAGGGGCTGCCCGGCTCAATAAACAGGGGCTTGATTTGCAGATTGGACAGCCAGTCGCGCACTCTCTTGGCGGTGTACTCAGCCCCACTATCACATCCCGGGAACCCTGTGTGCAAAACTATTGGTAAGTTCAATTCCCTATAGTCTGATTGAATCCCTGGATTAATCTCCAGTGTTGGAGGTGGAGGGTGTAGAGACTGTTATCATTAGTGAGGATTTTAAGAAGCGTGTTTCCTTAGGCTGGCCAGTCCGTGATGCTCATGCCCTGGCCTATCAGAAGGTTCGTTATGTAGGAGACTCGATTGCCGTTGTGGCGGCAGAAACACCGACCACTGCTACTGAAGGCGAGGTGGGCTTATCCCGATGCCTTGAATGGGTCCGTGACTATTCGGATTGGAAGGATAAAAAGTCGAAATTTTCACAACAAAATAAGTCCAATACATATTTACGCGGCGGAGGTGTGGACTATGCCCGCACTACCATTGTCATAGCACGAGATCACACCATAACCCTGCAATCAGGATTGACAGATTATAGACATGGAAGCCGGACTGTTTTTACATTGGTTGCCTCACAAGTCCTTGGTGTAGCGCCTGAAAGGATCTACATGTTACGTCCAAATAACCAAACAGCACTTGAATCTGGACCGACTGTGGCTTCGAGAGATTCCATAGTGGGGGGAATGCTACTAGGGTTACCGCTGAGAAAATTGAGAACATACTACAGATGGCGGCTTCGGGACAGTTGAGATGCGAGCCTGATCAAATTCAAAGATATGGGGAGTTTTTATTGGACCTGATGAAAATAGCTTGATTTTGATCAAGTTGTGGATTATGCTCATGGGGTGGGGCTTCAGCTCTCCTCCCAAGGCGATTGGCAGACCCCGGAAATACTTTGGGATTTTTCACAGGGAAAAGGTACCCCCCACTATACTTATAGTTATGGAGCCCAGGTCGCCCATGTCCGGGTCAATCAGAAAAATGGTACCGTAAGGGTTGAAAAGATCTGGACTGCACATGATGGTGGGAAAATTCTTTTCCCCAAAGGGGCTAAGGGCTATTGTTGGGGGGGATCGCCCAGGAGCTGCAGTTTTCGAAATACCACATTCCCACTGACCTTGACGTTCCGGATATTGAGACTACATTCATTGAAGCTGAGCTTTCAGATGGTCCCTTTGACGCTAAGAATTTGGCCGAACCGGGGATGGTCGGAACAACACCTGCGATTGCCAATGCCATTTATGATGCAACTGGTGTTCGTTGCTACCAAATTCCTATTCAAGCGGACTGGTTAAAAAGTCAGCTAGATGCTGATTAGGAGTAAGTACATGGCAAGGATTGTCATCCATGGTGGTGCGGTCTATGATCAAGGAAAGTGGGTTGATCCCGGTTATCTTGTCATTGATGAAAGTAAAATCTTCCAAATTTCCTCCGGTTCCCCGCCGAAGAAGCTGATTGAATCCTGTGATGAAGCAATTCCGGCAGAACATCGAGCTGTGCTGCCAGGGTTAACAAATGCACATACTCATTTGAGTCAGACTTTTATGCGTGGATTGTCCGGAGGTCGCGCGTTGCTACCTTGGTTGAAAGAGGTTATTTGGCCCCTTGAAAGTGAGATCACTCCGGAGGAGTTAAATCTGGCTGCTCTGCTAGGCCTGGTTGAAAACTTGCGATGCGGGACGACGAGTGTAACTAATCACCACAAAATCACCCGAACAGAGGCTCATACTGATGCCGTCTTTGAGGCTGCAAAAAAAGTCGGGTTGCGTTTTACTTTGGCCCGTTCTTGGGCTGACCTGGGAAAAGGGGCGGAGAAGCCAAGGGTGATCACCGCTGATCTAAAGCGCTTGCATGATCGTTGGAATGGAGAAGAACTGTTGCGAGTAGTCAACGGTCCATTGGCTTTGTGGCGATGTTCAGCCGAGACTCTTCAAAAAACCCATCAATGGGTGAAAAATATTGGGAGTAGGACTCACTATCATGTATCCGAGACGAGGGATGATGTTGGAATGTCCTTGGATGAATACGGCAGACGACCGGTGCAGTGGTTGAATGATATAGAAGTGCTAGATGAAAAAACAGATGTGGTCCATGCGGTTTGGGTGGAAGAGGATGAAATCGAGCTTCTTGCAGAATCCGAGGCAACGGTAGTCCACTGCCCAGTGAGTAACGCAATCTTGGGATCAGGTGTCTCTCCAGTTACGGAAATGTTATCCGAGAAGGTGCAAGTTAAATTGGGGACGGATGGTCCAGCTAGCAATGGCAATCAGGATATCTGGGAAACTGCGAAAAGTGCTCTGAGCATTGCAAGGATTCACAATATGGATGCCACACTAATGACTCCCGACCAAGTTCTTAGGATGTTATTGGCAGGGAAAACGCTCGAACCAGATGCTCCAGCGGATGTGATTATTGTAGACATGGACCACCCTAGGGTTGTGCCTGTTCATGATTACACCGCGGCCCTGATCTTGGGCACACATGGTTGTGATGTGGAGACTGTGATAGTTGACGGGGAGATCTTAATGCAAGATCGAAGGGTGACCAATGTGGATGAGCCAGCACTGCTGGAGGCCTGTCGTTCATCTGTGAAGCAGCTCCGAAAAAGGGTAGGTTTGGATCAATAAATACACAGGATCCCACCACAATGCCTCCAATGCCAGGCTGGTATGCTAAACCGGACACTTTGGAGGATCTTATAGATTTTACTGCTCGTAGGGTACTTCAACGGTTTGGTGCTGTGCTTTCTGGAACTTATGAATGGGAAGGGGGAGTGCAAAGATGATCTGCCCACGTTTAAGTCAATAAAAAGATAAAAAGAATATATAAATCAACCAAAACCGGAGCATTAATTTACTTTCGGACTCTGGACGGTTGGCAATATTGGAAGAGACCCTTTTGGAGCACCGGTTCGGGATTAACGGTCACCTCCCGAACTAGTGCATCTATTGGCAGAAGTCGGACCTTATGGTGTAAACCTTCACGATAATGACTTGGTGCCAATCGCTGCTTCTCCCTCGGAAAGAGATCAAATCGTAAAATCGTTTAAATGAGCTCTGAAGGATACTGGATTGGTAGTTACCATGGCAACTACTGACCTGTTCAGCGATCCGGTCTTTAAAGATGGTGCATTCACTAGCAATGACCCCAAGGTAAGAACCTATGCATTGCAGAAAACTATGGCTGCCATCGATCTGGGTGTGGAAGTGGGAGCTTCCGTCTTTGTATTCTGGGTAGGGCGAGAAGGCACAGAAACGGATGTCTCCAAAAACCCCATAACTGGTATCCAGCGCTACCGGGAGGCGATGAATATGATAAAGAAGATCAAAAAGTGGGGGAATAGTCTGGCAATACGCATTCCAAGCCCTTTTGCCGCGGAAATTGGCCTGGAGGAAGACTCGCCTGTGAGTTAGCCATTGGTCAATAACCAATTTGTGATCATCCCCAGACAGAAAGAGCCTGTAGAGCTCGAGGCCATGCTCGAGCAGGTCACCGAAGAAAACAAACACAACGAAGTGAAAACAGGTCCTACCCTGGGTTATCGACCGCCAGTGCCAGAGGTAATCATGGTTCCCTATACTCAATTTCAGCAGTTTGCACAAACATAGAGAGTGGTACAAATAATGGGGACACGTTTTGTCAAGACCTCGTTCGCAAAAATGACACGCTGAAGACACAGCATCAAAGACATCATTTGATCTGAAAAGAATATCTATCATTGGAT
>SDBS01004049.1_pt1 | contig 14371 bp, 12 predicted proteins | sample 2277091 | NCBI WGS metagenome assembly SDBS01 (sample SAMN10404972, study PRJNA504765) | marine sediment metagenome | isolation source: marine sediment core GS10_PC15, 163 cmbsf | place: Arctic Ocean: Southern Knipovich Ridge | collected 2010
GGCCGCATGATTGGTTTGACGGCCACTCCGGCTGATTTCATCGATCGTAATACATTCCGTGTCTTTGAGTGTGATGGTGAGCTGCCTACTGCCCTTTACCCCTACGATCAAGCAGTCGAAGAAGGCTATCTTGTTGATTTTATTCCTTACCAGGCTCAGACTCATTTTCAGCGCAAGGGTATAAAGGGTGTAGACCTTGATGAAGAATCTCGCAATCAATTGATTGAAGCTGGTATTGAACCTGACCAAATTGATTATGAAGGGTCTGAACTCGAGAAGACGGTCAGCAATAAAGATACATTGCGAAAACAATGGCAGGAGATCATGGATCAGTGCTATATGGACGAGTCCGGTCAGCTGCCAGGTAAAACTATTGTTTTCGCTTTAACTCAGGAACATGCCGTTCGCCTGGAACAAGTCTTCGAGGAGATGTATCCCCAGTGGCCTGACCTTTTAAAGACCATTACTTATAGATCGGAATATAAGGGACAATCGATAAGGAAATTTAAAAAAGAAGATAAGCCTCGCATAGCCGTCTCAATCGATATGTTGGATACGGGCATTGATGTGCCTGAATGCGTCAATCTGGTTTTCATGAAGCCGGTCCAATCCTATATCAAATTGATGCAGATGATTGGTAGAGGCACTCGCAGCCAGGCGGCCTGTAAACATTTAGAATGGCTGCCAAATGGTGAAAAGAAAGATTTCCTGATCATTGATTTCTGGCAGAATGACTTTTCTAAAGATGCGCCTGATGAAAGAGAGCCTCAAAATGTGCCGGTCCTGGTCTCTCTTTAATATCCGGCTTTCACTTCTTGAGGAACTGCTAGGCGAAAAAGGTTCTTCTGAGTATCAACAAGTCGTGGCTGATCTACGCGACCAAATTGCTCAAATTCCTCTAGATTCTTTCAGTGTGAAAAAGGTCTACCATGAAATAGAAGAGGCCTGGCTGGATTCATTTTGGAACTATTTAACCAATACAAAAATTGATTTCCTTCGTCTAAAAGTGGGTCCGCTTCTTCGCTACGCTCCGGGTGTTGATGTTCAAGCTTCAACTTTTACCAATAAAGTGGAGCGCCTCAAGCTTCAGCTGATGACAGGCAAGAATCCGGCTGTCACTGCCCAGTCCATTGCCGAAGATGTCAGCCGCTTGCCTGATTTCGTCGCCCAGTCACCACAGCGAAAGAAGGCTATTGGGCTGTGTCTATCGGAAGATTTAATCCAGGCCAAATCCCCTGATTTAACTGAGGTCATCATTCACCTGTCCCCGCAGATGAAGAATCGACGGGACAAAGTCAATCCGTTCCTGCTGCTAGACCTGCCCGACTTCATGGAAACCAAAACTTACATCTTTATTTACGATCGGGGGCAGCCGGTCTATGTTGATGAATATCGTCGACGGGTAGAGGACAAGATCCTGGAGGTAGTGGCTGTCCATCCAGTGATCGGCTCCATCGAGCAAGGTTTACCTGTCAGCGACGATGATTTACTCAATTTAGAACGAACATTGCGAGAAGAATTGGGTGGCGAAAGCATCCAACTAAGTGAGGAGCGGATACGCCGGGCTTATGGCGTCAAAGTAGACAGCTTCATGGCTTTTGTTCGCCATTTGCTGGAGCTTGATAGCATACCTGATTATGCCGATGTAGTTGAGAATAAGTTTCAGGATTTCGCGGCCGAGCTGCAATTCAATGCAGCCCAGCTCCGATTCTTACGAGCCATCCAGAGCGTCTTCCTCCAGCGTCGCCGGCTTCAATTGGCTGATTTATACGAGGAGCCCTTTACACACTTCGGTGCGGATGCTGTGGAACATTTCTTTGACCAAAGTGAAATTGCCGATGTGCTTGTATTTACCGAAACGTTAACCACCAACTAACAAGAGTGCTTGATTATGTTAACTGACCCCAAACTCAAATCGCAGGTTGATAAATTGTGGGACATGCTTTGGACAGGCGGCCTGACAAACCCGATGGATGCTATCGAGCAGCTGTCCTTCTTGATATTTTTGAAACGCCTGGACGATGAAGAAAATCGCCGTCAGAAGCAGGCTATCCTGCGCGGCGCAACATTTGTGCCCCAATTGCCTGATGAAATGCGCTGGGGAGCCTGGACCCATTACCAGGCGGCCGAAGCTTTAAAGCATGTTCGTGATGTGGTCTTCCCAGCCCTCCGTGAAATGGGCCCGGCTGACAGTTCTTATCGCCGCTACATGGCCACGGCCGAGTTTAAAATCAATAAACCTTCGCTGTTGATCAACGCCTGCAGCATCATCGACCAGATTGGGCTTTCGGGCCAGCAGCAGGATGTCCAGGGTGATTTGTACGAGTACCTACTCAGCCACTTAAATGTCGCCGGCCGCAACGGCCAATTTCGAACACCGCGCCATATCATTCGTATGATGGTCCAAATGGTCAACCCTCGACCGATGGAGCGCATAGGCGATCTGGCTGGTGGTACCTGTGGTTTCTTAGTCAACGCTTACCAATACATTCTGGAGCAAAACACATCACCGGACATCCTTGAATACGACGACGATGGTTGGCCTCATAATTTAATCGGTGACCAGTTGGACCCGGAGGCCAGGGATTTTCTACATAATGGCGCCCTGCGCGGGTTCGACAACGATTCTGGAATGGCCATGCTGCGCATTGGCTCGATGAACATGATGCTTCATGGCGTCAGCAATCCCAAATATTTTTACACTGATACGTTGTCTAAATCCTATGAAGAATCGGCCGTCTACGATGTCATCTTGATGAATCCACCATTCAAAGGCGCTGTCGATAAGAGCGATGTTAACGAGACCTTGCCCAACAACACGACAAAATCGGAGCTTCTGTTCCTGCACCTGATATTACGCGCTTTGGATATGGGCGGCCGCTGCGCGGTTATTGTTCCTGATGGTGTGCTTTTCGGTTCCAGCCGAGCCCACGTCGAGATCCGCAGGAAGCTCATCGAGGAAAACCAGCTTCAAGGTGTGGTTAGTATGCCATCGGGTGTTTTTAAACCATATGCTGGGGTCAGTACCGCTATATTATTCTTCACAAAAGGTGGAACTTCAGACCGAATTTGGTATTACGAGATGGCCCACGATGGTTTATCGTTGGATGACAAGCGTCAACCTGTTCTTGATAATGACATTCCCGACATCCTTGAAGATTGGCAGCGTCGTTTTGACGAAGCGTACCAGGATGAACAGAGAGCCCAAACTGAAAAACTCAAAGCTGAATTGGAACCACTTCATGTAGAAAGATTGCGCCTGGAAGGCGATTTGAACGGGCTCCAATTTGAACAGGTTATTGCCGATGACGGTGATGAACCATCGGCTGAGGCACTTGAAACTATCAAGAAAGAGTTGGAAGCCCTCCTAGCTCAAATAGGTCCACTTAAGGCGCAACTTGACCAGCTCGGCCGGCAATTTTGGGTGACCAGAGGCCAAGTCAAAGCCGATAATTATGTCCTTTCTGCCAATCGTTATCGTGAAGTTGAACAATATCAAATCTTTCATGAATCGCCTGATGTTACACTTCGTCGATTGCTGTTACTGGAGTCTGAAGCCAAAAAAAATATATCACGACTACGGGAAATGATCGGATGAATCTGGTGTCGCTTGCCTCCGTATCCGATATTATTATGGGCCAGAGTCCTCCTTCGAGTACATATAACAATGACGGCCTTGGTCTGCCTTTTTTCCAAGGAAAGTCTGATTTTGGAGATATCTTTTCCAAGATCAGGATGTTTTGTGTTGAGCCGAATAAAATTGCTGAAAAGGGAGACATTCTGATATCTATTAGAGCTCCTGTAGGTCCAACAAATATTAGTCCGGAGCGGTCATGTATTGGCCGTGGTCTAGCGGCCTTAAGGCCTAGGGAAAAACTAAACCAGCGTTTTCTACTATATTATTTGCGCTGGTATGAACCGCAGTGGGTTTTGGCATCAAAAGGGTCAACATTTAAAGCAATAACAAAAAGTGATTTACTGGGTGTACAGATTCCATTGTTACCAATTGATAAGCAGAACCATATCGCAGCGATATTGACCAAAGCCGACCGTCTGCGCCGCCTGCGCCGCTACGCCCTCGAAATCAGTGACACCTTCCTCCAATCCGTCTTCCTCCTAATGTTCGGCGACCCCATCACCAACCCTATGGGCTGGAGAATTGGTAAACTTGAAGATGTATTAACTGATGCAAAGGACGGGCCGCACGTGAGCCCTGAATATTCAGAAACAGGTATACCGTTCCTATCAACCAGAAACGTTCGCCCTGGTGAGGTGATTTGGGATGACTTGAAGTATATTTCAGCTGAAGAAGCAAGGCGCCAATGGAAGAAAATAAAGCCAGAATATGGGGATATCCTATATACAAAGGGTGGCACGACTGGCTTGGCAAAAGCAGTTGACTTTCATAGAGATATCGCAGTATGGGTACATATAGCGGTGCTCAAACTCAACAAGGAATTAGTTCATCCAATCTGGCTCGAAAATATGTTGAATTCGAACTTCTGTTATCAGCAGTCTCAGCACCTAACAAAAGGCATAGTAAATCGGGACCTAGGGCTTAGGCGGATGCCGAGGATTAAGATGTACTTTCCTCCGCTAAGCAAACAAGAGCATTTTGTTCGGTTAGAGCGGAAATTCCGCCGTACGATAAGGCAGCAAAGAGAAGCCATCCACCAATCGAACATTCTATTTTCCACCTTGCTCCATCGCGCTTTCCAAGGCGACTTGTAAAGTAAATGAAAATCAGGCAAGTTTTTTTGCTCAGATTTGGAGAGAATTTATGATTCCTAAAAAGAAACTTGACCAGCTTGTGGCTGAATTCAGAGAACACCAGGAACGTGGCAGCTATGAACAGCAACGGGCTGAGTGGTGGAGCGGCTTTAGCTTTGATGTGACCGAGCAGTGGATTGAGGATCTCTCGGAAGATGAAGCTCTTCAGCTATACAAGAAAACTGGCTGGGGCGTAAAGCTCTATAATAATACATTTCGTGAGAATGGCCTGGACAATATCAAGAAGTCGCTCCGATATCTTCTATATGGAACTGATCCAATAGAAAAACGCTTCTACAACGTTGTAGATGGAAAAGGTAAGTACAAGCTAAAGGGGATCGGCCGTGAATTTTCATCTTTTCTACTATGCATGCACGACAATCAGCAATTTGGAATTTGGAATACTCCCGTTGAAGAGGGTTTGAAGTTATTGGATCTATCTCCTCGAAAAATTAAAGGCGAGCATAGTGGCCAGACCTACGTAAGTGTTCTAGAGAGGCTCAAGGTTCTGAGAGAAAAGGGTGGCTTTGATGACCTTCAATTTGTTGATGAGTTTTTAGAGCTTACGGCCAAAGGGTTTATTGGCGAAAGTGTATTCGCTTTACCGGTTGGCCCATCGCCCGATGTCGAGGAAGAAGAACACATAGAGATATCTCCTAATACTGCAAATCAACACACCAGAATTCAGTGGATGCTCATCAATATCGGTCTTATGGAAGGACATGACGTTTGGGTCGCTTCCGGTGATAGAAATAAAATCTCTCAAGGGGAAACTTTGGGCGATAGTTGTCTATCCGAATTGCCCCACTTTGCTGGACCTAATGTGCTTGAAATAGCTCGGCATATTGATGTTATTTGGTTCAAAAAACACACAGCTACTCCTGTAAATTTCTTCGAAGTTGAGCACAGCACGTCTATCTACTCTGGCCTTCTGAGGATAAATGATGTCATTATTGACTATCCAGTCCAAAAAGCTGCTATCGTTGCGCCCAAGGAGAAACAAGACCGGTTTGAAAGACAGGTTTCCAGGAGAACCTTTAATCATAGTGGTCTCGCAGGCGTCTCTCGTTTTATGACTTACAAAGATGTAGAAAAACTCTATGAGATTGAGCAGACTAGACAGCAGCTTCTTTAATTCCATCGTGTTATCTATTAGTCTGCTAAGCCGGGTTCATCTCTAAGTCTATTTTCTGTTTTTAGTGTGAGGGCCTTTTAACCTTTTAACTTATCTCTTTGACTATTAACTTTTTTGTCGGCTAGGTCAGAACAAGCGCTGGTTGTGTCATGCAAAAGATCACAGCGAATTTAAAAGAATTACTAATTATTTTCCTGGCAATGATACTTAGTGCCCTGGTTGTAATTGGTGGTGAGGCAGGTCTTGAGGAAACCTGTACTCCGCCACCAATAGGGATCGTTAGCTGGTGGTCAGCTGACGGATCCGCAGTTGACGTTTTGGGTGGCAATAATGGGAATGCCCATAACGTCTCCTACACCTCTGGCCATGTCGACCAAGCCTTCCTTCTGGATGGCGAACTCAGCCACATCCTTGTTCCCGATTCCAACAGCAATCCCCTTGATGGCTATCAAGCGATGACTGTGGAAGGATGGATTAATCCGGACAGCTTCGGCTGGCCCAATCCCGATCCCAATTCCGATTTCGAAGCAGCTATAATTAGCAAATATGATTCTACTCTGGACACTGGTGTTAGTTATCAATTGTCCCTAAGTGATGGTCATCTGCGGTTTGTTGTTGTTGGATATGGTATTCCTCGCCCATCTGCCTCTATAGTTTCCAATAGCTTAATTGAGCTCAAGACCTGGAGCCATGTTACGGGTGTCTGGCGTGGCCAAGAACAGCTTGCGCTCTTCATCAACGGAGCTCCAATCTCTGGAACTGTTAACATAGTTAATAGCCCACCAACGAAGATAGCTGAGAATGATACTATGGTAAACATCGGCCGAATTCATTCTTATAGCGGTAGCTATGTCGGCCCTGCAGCTTTCTTTGACGGGCTGCTGGACGAGATTACGCTTTATGACCGTGGATTGTCTCCTTCTGAAATTGCTAGCATCTTCAACTCGGTCGGTAAGTGTAAGGATGACCTTTCCAATGCTACTCCTACTTCTACAGCTACAGTAGCTTTGACGATTACAGCTACGCCCACTGCCATCGCTACTCCAACCCCTTTGGAAAACTTCCTTCCTGTAGTCGTTAGACCTAAGCCAGCATCAACAACAGCTACTCCCACACCAAGTCCAACACCAACACTTAACTGGTTAGGTCACTTGAACTCCTTCCGCGACCTTGCCTCGCTCCCACACGTGACCGAGAATCCTGAATGGAGTTACGGATGTTGGTTACACGCTAGATATGCAGTAAAGAATGATCATTGGGGGCACACGGAAGATCCGGATCTTCCTTGGTATACACCTGAAGGACTAGCTTGCGCTCAGAATAGCAATTTGTTCTATAGTTTCGACAAAAACGCGACAGATCAGGAAGCACTGGACGTGCTTATGACAGCTCTATTCCATGGTCTGGGTATGATAGATCCTGCTTTACGTCAGACAGGTTTCGGCAGCTATCGTGAGGCTGATGGTGGTTATCAGATGTCTGCAGCCAATGATGTGATTAGAGGCAATGGAAAGATCCCTTCCTCGGTATCTTTCCCCATTATGTGGCCAGGGCCTGGAAGCATCACTCCACTTTCTTACTTCCCTGGTTATGAATATCCTAATCCTTTGACCAGTTGTCCCGGCTATTCGAAGCCAACAGGATCACCGATTTTCATTCAGATCGGCTCTGGCAATCGCACACCTAAAGTTTCGAACTTTTCTGTTACTTATGCTGGCACGGTCGTTCATGGCTGTATCTTTGATGAAACGTCTTATCTAAATCCAGACTCTGTAGCCCAAGATTTAGGAAGGGCAATCCTGGACGCCCGTGACGCAATCATATTTCTCCCACAAAATCCGCTCGTTCCCGGTGCAAAATACAATGTTTCAGTCTCAACCAACGGCGAGTTTTATTCTTGGTCATTTAGCGTGGCCGATAATCCGAGAAAATACATACCCGATTTTCCACTTAAACCTTATCTGATTGAATGAATCCAAGACTTCTTAATTCATTCGAAAGAAGAAAAAGAGGTTGATCTTATTGTAGAATTCCATATGTAACATCGAGCTTGGGAAATTTGGGGGATGAATTGAAGAGGAATGTTTCTCATGTTTTTTTATTATTGCTAGCCGCGCTGGATAGCAGCATTCGCTGGCTAGCCAGTGCCATACTCTCAAGGATCGGCGGGCAACAGGGGAGGCGACAATGATGGCGCTGCTGGAGATGGATATCGACGATGAAGCCGTGAGGAAGTGGATAAGCTCCTTCAAAAATGGAGCGGGCCTTCAATATAAGGAGAATTTATGGTGCAGAGACCAAGTTCGCCAGCGCTTGAGACTGAAAATGTAGGATATTGGTTTTTCCGTATCAATGGCTGTCTAATCATTAACAATTTTCTGGTTCACCATGAGCGCCGAGGCCATTTCGGAACGGATGTTGATGTCCTGGCGGTTCGCTTTCCTTTCAGGAAGGAGCTGGCTCTTTCAGAAATGCCCATGGAAGATCACCCTGTTTTCAGTTCGCACAGCAAAATTGATCTAATCATCTGTGAAATCAAAACGGGTTTGTGTGCTCTCAACGGCCCCTGGACTAAGCCGGAACGGAAGAATATGAATCGCGTCCTCTATGCTGTTGGCGCCTTTCCCCGCGAATTGGTGCCCGAAGTGGCTAAGTCGTTATACCAAAAGCAGTTTTTTGAAGACGAAAATTATAGGGTCCGATTATTTGCCATAGGAACAACAAAAAACAGGGATCTTTCTAATTCGGTTACCCAGCTCACATGGGATCAGATATTGACCTTTATCTATGAGAGGTTTAGAAAATACAGGGACGCAAAATCCCAACACATCCAATGGGACATTACCGGCCAACGACTATATAAAAAAATGGAAAACCATTGGACCGCTGAAGAATTCGCTCGCGATGTTAGGGGGGAAATGAACCAAACTGGCTGAATTCTTTATCAAAAAGATTGAGCTTGGAGTCCGAAAATGAAGAGAGCTAGAAAGACGAATCGGAGGATGGTGTTGACGGACGATATCTCCAATACGTTAACTAGTGAACAGATTTATTCCGCGATCCAGGCTCGTGAAATGACGAAGCCCAGCTTCGACGATTCACTTATCCCTTTTTGCTTAAGTCGTTTGAAAATATCTACCGCGGACGGAAACAAGATGTTAGCGATAAAACGGTTATAAGAAACGCTGACGCCGCTCTTGTCTGGGGAGGGCTAAAGGTAAACACATTCCCGGCATTAAACTCTTGGGGGTCAAACATATTCCAGATTTTGAGATCAACTTTCGCTCAACCTCAATTGGAATCGAGTTTAAGCGCGGGAAAAGTGGAGCAAGCCTAAGAAACGGTATCGGTCAAGCATTGGTCTATGCCCACAAGTATGATTTCGTAATCTATCTCTACGTTGATGTCTCTGAAGATAGGCTAACAATAAGGGCTGTGGAAAATCAATCCGCGAAAGATTTTCTTAGTTCGCTTTGGAAGCACTACAATATTCGTTTCGTTGTTGCTTGAGGTCAGAATTTTTCTGCTAGAGGATTGGCCAGGACTATGTCTGGAGTTTTGTGATTAGTTGGACAATTTAAATCGACGCCAGCGTTTTAAGAATTGTTACATCCGTAAGAGCACTTTTAGCGCCTCAGCAATCTCCACCACCCGGCCGCTATCCACAATATCGATATCATCCTTCGGCGAGTGGGTGATGTCCTACCAGTCGATGTTGTCAATGAACCAGGCGGAAGACACCGCTATGGCCGCGCGGACGGTTCTAAGGGCAATACTAAGCGATTTTATGATCAGGGGGGTTTGGGTTGGTAAGCCAAGCAAGAAATCAAGAAGCTCGACATTTAGAAGACATGGACAAACTGGTGGAGATTAGACGTAAATGATCTTCATACAAATATTCCATAGACAGAATGATACTATATATGGTACTATTTAGGCCAGATTGGTGAGCAGACGCGAAAAGGCATTAAAGAAGGTCAAACAGAATCCGAAGAATGTACGACCGGAAGAACTAGAACGACTCTTAATACGCTTTGGTTTTGAGAAACGAAGTGGAAAGGGAAGCCACGTTATTTATAAGAGAAAAGGCTTCCGACCAATTACAGTTCCGTACAGGAAGCCATTTCTGAAACCCTACTACGTTAAGCTAGCTCTACAAATAATTGAAACAATTGATGAAGATGAATAAGGTGATTCCAATGGCACAGCGAACCCTTGAAGAGTACCTCGAACTACCTTATACGATTGAGGTCTTATACGACGACAGCGATGGCGAACCCGGATGGGTAGCTAGTGTTGTTGAACTACCAGGCTGCATCACCCAGGGTGATACTTTCGAGGAGCTGGGCGAAATGATCCACGAGGCTATGTTGGGCTGGATAGAAATCGTACTCGAAGATGGAAGGGAGGTTCCTGAACCGCGGCCATTCGATGATTACAGCGGAAAGTTTGTTACCCGGGTTCCTCGCTCCCTCCACCGCGATTTGGTTAGGGCGGCCGAGAGAGATGGGGTGAGCCTTAACTCGTTCGTAAATGTATCCCTGGCGCGTGCAGTTGGTTTCCAGAAAGTCGAAACCGAGCTTGATAAAGAAGCGCTGTTGCCTCACACTGCTTGGGACAGCAAAGGTTAAAGTACCCCTCTCGGAGTTACTTGCTCCTCAAAAAGCTAGCTAGAGTCTCGGCGATCTCCACTACCCTGGCGCAATCCACAATATCGATATCGTCCTTCGGAGTATGGGTGATATCCTGGGAGTCGATATTATCGATGAAACATGCAGAGGAGACGAGCACGGCCGGACGACCGTTCTGCTGAAAGATGCCGTGTTCGACATGGTACCGCCGGACGCCTTCAGTAATGCCATCGGATTCAGCAACGATTGGATTGCCTTTACACTTGAACTTTGGCGGAAGATGGATTCCCGCCCCAGTTTATCCCCATGGAGATGGGGACGGGAATGACGAAATCGTTGCTAAATTCCTTCGTCCCGCAAACCGGTTGATCGGATGATTTCTGTCGGAGCCGGTATCTGGATGGTTAAACCATCGTAGGCGATCTCATAGCCATGTGCGGCCGCGTACTCAACCAGCTCTGGATGGACTACGTTGCTCTCATGGGAGATGTGAGTGGCAAATATTCGGGCCCGATCCGACAAGAGATCCTCGTGGCTCATCCGCCTCACCTGTTCAATAAAACCCTGCGCATTCAGGTGGTCGTCGCTGCCTTTGTAGCCGGGTCCAAAGGTGTGATCCAGGATCACTAGATCGAACAACATTTGGTGTTGGTGAAATGCGCGCCAAGTTTCTTCGGTCAGGGCGGCCGTATCGGTTCCGTAAAAGATGGTTGCGCCCCCGGCCGTGATAGCGAAAAGCAGGGGCTCGACTGAATGGTAATGATTGGCCGGAAAGGCAACTACTTCATATTGACCTACTGAAAAGGATTGCATTGGCTCGACCTGGTGAATTTCCAGGTTCAGCTGTTCACCGATCTCAGGATCGAGCAGTGACGAAGGAGCAAAATTCCGTTCCAGTATATAGGCGGCCCGCCTGGCCGTGGCCGGAGAAGCGTACCAATGGAGTTTTGGGGCGCCAACAACGCCGAACCACGGGCTGCGGGACATGAAGTGGGAGGGATCTAAATGATCTGCATGAGCATGAGTTTGGAGGCAGTAGCGGACCTTGGTCAACGGCCGGCCGTGTGCGGTCGCGGCGGTCATGATGTCCGGGCCGAGATCTATCAATAGATCGTCATTTATTAAGGCGGCCGAGCGTTTACGAAGACTTGGCCCGCCCAGCCGCCGGGCCTCTTCGCAGTTGGCGCATTGGCAGAACGCTTCCGGATACGCATTTACCGCAGATGTTCCAAGAAATGTGAAGATCATTTATTCCACCTATTGATTTCGAAAAAAGTAATTCTACTCTTTATAATAGCCATTCTTGCCGAATGGTGGGCCTCACTCCGTGATTTCGAAGTAAGCCCTCAGGAACTATTACGTTGAAATTCTACGACAAAATAATTCAGGCACAGCCGTCTAATATTTAAGTCAGAATCAGCCGATCTCACTAAGATACTGGACTGTACTGCGGGCCAGGTATCTATGCAGAATATGTGCTTGCGGCCGCATTACCCAAGAAAAGCCTTATGCACATGGCCGGATAGCGGCTCTATCTCCTGGTTTAACCCACGTCGCGTTCACTCTATTTTCACAGCTCCATAGTGGAAATTCGAAGCCTAAGCCGTTAAACTAAACGGAGAATTTAATATTTTATGTCGCCTTATTATTTGTTCCTGCCACCAGGATGGAGAACCTGGTAGGAGATACGGCCAACTGAGAAAGACCCTAATTCCAGCATTCATCGACCTAAAACTTGGGTTATGGAGTTGATTGTAACGTTTACAAAAACGTTTTCTTGACACAGTTGGCTAACACCGTTACTTAACGCCGTAAGCTAAGTAATGTTCTGAGCTAGAGGTAAGTGGAGATGGCTATTAGGACTCCTAAGATCTGGCCCAAAATTGGGAGCATAGCTGCCATAGGCATTGCCTTGATCCTTGGACTGTTATTCCTAGGGGGCACAATACAAGGCCGTGAGTCAGTCCAAGGGTCGGTCTTCCAGGGTACCGGCTCTCAGAAGAGCTTCTTGAGGGATGGGCCCACACCCGTTGTCGACGGGCCAACGCCCGTGCCTGACGAACCGGCTGACCCCCCTCCACCCGATGAGGGAGAAGTTGGCACGGCTATAGATTGGGCTAACGTCTCCATGATAGGTGCAAGCAATCCGGGTCAATCCTCCTTTATAGTTCAAGAGGCGCCGCCAGGAACACTGCCGCAGCCTCGCCCGTCACCATCCGCTCCTCAAACTAGAGCCAACGATACGCTGCCGCAGGGGCCAACTGACCCCAATGAACCATCACAAACTATCTACGTAGTCCAACGTGGCGACACCCTGCAAGAAATCTCTCTTCGTTTTGGAGTGTCGCAAAGTGTCCTGGCGGCCGCAAATGGAATCGTGTGGTTGGATCTAATCTATGCCGGCCAAGAACTGATTATTCCAGGGAACGATGCTGATCAGAACGCTTTGTCCACCTCTAATCCGCCGGCTGAACAGCAGCCAGAAGTCGGCGCTGGTGCTGCCGCTGCCCCTGCACCGTCCGCTGTAGTTGATGCGCCCGCGGAAGGAGGAACGAGCTACATTGTTCAGCGCGGCGATTTCGTAGGCAGCATCTCCCGGAGATTTGGCGTGGATATAGGCCAGCTAATCACTGTGAACCAGATTCCTAATCCCAACTATATTCAAGCTGGCCAGACCTTGATCATTCCCGAGGCAAATGCAGCCGCATCAGATTCAAAAGCACCAGTCTCTGAAAGCGTTGAGGCGCCCCCTGAGGAGGTCCCTCAGGGGAGTCAAGTTAAAGCAATACCGCCCTTGCAGGCAGTAGTGAAAACAGAAACGAACGAAGCTAAACTTTACACGGTAGCATTTGGCGACACACTTTCCATCATAGCCGGTCGTTTTGGAGCAGCACTCATTGATTTAATCACCGTAAACAATCTGATCAACCCCGATTACATCTACCAGGGCCAGGAGCTGATCATCCCGCAGCCGAGTGACCAGAGTTCGGCCGTTGAAGAGCCCTCGGCCGAGATCGCGGCCGAGACCGCGGCTGGGGCCGGGCAGGAGAGCGCTGAGCCAGCAGAGGAAATGGCGGCCGACAGCAAATTTATCTGGCCAGTTGAGAATTACGAGATTTTTAACTATTACTGGGCCTACCATCCAGGCTTAGATTTAGTCGTCGAGATCGGCTCAAACGTTTTCGCTTCGGCCGCTGGGACGGTGGAATTTTCTGGGTGGAACGGAAACGGATATGGCTACGTGGTTATTATCGATCATGGGGGCGGGGTAAAGACGCTCTATGCCCACAACAGTGAGCTTCTCCTTGCAGAAGGCGACACGGTTGGTCAAGGACAGCTCATTGGTCTGAGCGGGAGCAGCGGCTACTCGACCTGGCCCCATGTCCACTACGAATTAATATTCGACAAATACGTGCGTGTGAACCCTTGCCAATACCTTCCTGATGGCTGCAGCTAAGGTTAGTTTGCTGCCTCCAGGGCCAGGCGAGTCTTCTCGATGTCGGGCTTAGCATTCAACGACTCGTAGGCTTCCAAAGCACGGGTAAAATGGTCGTGCGCGCCTTGCTGGTCAGCTCGAGCCAGGGCTAATTCGCCAAGATCATGATGGGTGCGGCCGGTTTGCCAGGCGGCGCCCAGCTCCTCAAATAACGACAGCGCATCATTCAACCGGGATTCAGATTCCCCAAGGCTGCCATCCAATTGATGGGCTATTCCCCAAGCGCGATGGGCAACGGCCAGGTAAGGCCGGTGTTCGTCCCGCTGGGCCAAATCCTCTAATTTTGGCGCGTACACAGCCAATGCTTCGCGATCGCGAAGTTGGGCGGCGGAGTCAGCC
>SDBS01004050.1_pt1 | contig 14371 bp, 14 predicted proteins | sample 2277091 | NCBI WGS metagenome assembly SDBS01 (sample SAMN10404972, study PRJNA504765) | marine sediment metagenome | isolation source: marine sediment core GS10_PC15, 163 cmbsf | place: Arctic Ocean: Southern Knipovich Ridge | collected 2010
AGGTATGGATGAACCCGTAGACTACAATTTCGTTTTGAAAATATCTGGTAATCCCTAAAGGTATTGACAGCGTAACTAGTTGGGAGTATAAGTAGCAAAGTAACGTATTGAGATAATTGGAGTTTTGATAATGCCTTATTGCCAGAAATGTGGTAATGAATTCGATGGAAAAGACATGTTCTGCCGTTATTGCGGAGCAGAATTAGTACATAAGGTTGAACAATCAGAGCCACTCGCAGATACTTCTACGAAGCAGAATATCGGAACTACAAAAGCGACTAAACAGACTTCGATTAGAGGCGTAGTCTTCAAACCAGGTGAGCAAATCGAGAGTCAACTGGATACTAGGAGCCACCAGGTGTATCTGACAAACTTACGCCTCATCCTAGTTAGGCGCTCTAAGATAATTGATGCAGAATATAGTGATATAGAAAGAATCGAACATATTTCGAAAAAGCTGCTCTACTCAAAGACTTTGTTCTATATCGGCTTAGCTTTGACCATCGCTGGTGCTATTTTCTTGTACTCTTCTGATTACCTTCATGATTACCTTCCTGATTACCTTCCTGATGCTACAGGAATCAGTTTATTAGTGTCTGGTTTGTTTTTTTTGGTTTTAGGAATGTTCCCTCTTATTGAGACTTTGGTTATTAAGATATCCAGGCAAGTAGAAGCGATAAACTTACCAGGAAGTAGGGAAAAATTGTCGTTTATAATGAATTTCATAGGAGAGAAAAAAGGAACCATCCTCCCCAGCCAAATCAAAGAGGTTCTGCCTATCAAGAAAAAATCAACCAGGCTATACGATATTGCTAGGTACGCAATAATAGAGGCTGTGGCAATCATAGGGGGATTACCGCCCCGCCTATTCTATGATGCGGGTTTTTCTCGTAAGTTTATCCATGAGGCACTGTGGGACACTACTGGGGCACTCATAGCTTTCCTAGTAATTGCTGTTGGCGTGAACCTACATTTTATTCGCAACCAAACAACTAAAGTGCAAGTGACTATAACCATAATACTGGTTGGGGTATTACTGGCAACTGCCTTAGGTGTAAAAGCTTGGAATTGGTGAGAGACGACCAAACAGCTACGCCTAATTGGTTAAACCTCAGCCCCACGCCCACACTCCCATAAAAAACCACGCAATCCCATAACTGACTATGCCTAAAGTGTCGCATCGTCTTACTTATGTTAAGTTATTGCAAGCTGAATAATGCTTAATCCCCTATAGTTCCTGTAAGCACCCTTTAGACGCTGTTTACTAATGCTCTCGGAGCAAGAAGGTATGTTTTGTTACGGGTAAAGCGTATCAAAGTAGGTATAAAGTGGGTATAAAACATACCGAGCACACTCTCAGCCACCCGGTTCATAATGCTACACGGTTCTGGAACGTGGTAATTGTAGTTAAAGATAAGAATAAGGCAATAAAGAAGTGTGGTTAAAGTTGGTTTAAATATGGTTAAAGTAAACCCCTGGCACCAAAGGTATGTATTACGAGGGAGGGCATCTTATGGGTATTTTCCTCGTGAGGTTCCACTCAACCCACTATCAATAGGTGTAAAATGGGTTAGACCCCAGCCCCACACGCACGGTCACAGAATAAAATAACGTAATCCACATAGCTGCAAATGTTACCGATGCTTCCGTTCACGACAGCCGTGTCGCTGGCCGTGTCCTCAGTAACGCAAGATATACCTATAGTAGATTCCGCCCACAATATGTTATTGCTGATGCGGGCTATAGTAGTGAAAAATTGAGGCGGTTCATTAAGAGACAGTTCAGAGCAGAGCCTATCATTAAGGTGAACCCATCGCATAAAAAGGCTTTATTCCTTGAGACTAAGGAGTGGAAGGATATTTACAATAGGCGGACATCAATTGAACGGATTTTCGCTAGGCTTAAGGGACATAGACGACTCAATAATATTACTGTTAGACGTAATAGAAAGGTTACTGTGCACAGTTTCATTCCTCTTATCGTAACACAGGCAATGGCTCTGGCATTTCCAGATACACCGAGGAGTTGTGTTAACTAAGACGTTCGAAAGTTAGGTCTTTATAACCAACGAAGGGCATTCACCTTGACAGGCACGTATTGCCCTGATACAATTTCTCCAAATGGAAATGAAACGTGAATCAGAAAATCTTGGACGTCGCAAGCAAGGGGACATGCTAGTCTCAGACATCCTTAAAGAGTTATTTAAGTATGCGGGTATCGACTTCGATTCTGTGGCTCTGATACACTGGATGGTTGTCAAAGACGATATTATACCTCAGCTAATACATAACTTGGGGGAAATCGCCTCGTTTTGTGGAGACGGTAGTTACCAGATTGCTATCAAGAATGCAGTGATCTCAGGTATCGAAAAAGAAACCATCGAAATGCCTTTGATTAATGTGGAAGTATCGCTAAGGAATGATCAATGGTCTGAGCTAAGAATCTACACTGACATTGAGACGTGTAGCCCACAGTCTGCGACCCCTGAAGCTCTTCGGACAAGACTTGGAAAGGTTAGAGAATCCATAAAGGAAATCTTGCATCTTGTAATCCTAATTATGAAAATCGCCGAGAATTTGCGCGATCTGTCTAGCTAACCAAGTCAAATACTCAGCTCTTCTTTGAGTTCCTCAATTGCCGCAATTGCCTCTAAAAGCCTATCGTGATTAATGCTGTATACTCGCCCGGCTCGTCCCTTAGACTGGGGGGCTTCAAGAATGATATAATCTGACTTAAGTATCCCCACATCTTCAAGTATATTCAGATGATAGCAAATCGTTGACCTATCAATCGGAAGCTGTTTGTCTAAGTCACTAATGTTCTGCGCTTTCGTTGACAGATGAGATATTATACTTACTCGTGAATCATTTAGTACACTATGACGTAATTTTGATTTGTCTACATCACTCAATGGAAATCTCCTTTTCTGATTTTTGCGAAAGAAAAATAGTATAACACATCCATCAACACATGTCAAGACCTATAACATATATCAACTTAGTTAACATATAGCACACCAATCACTCTATGTCAATATATTATCTCGTCATTTTGTATCATTTTCGCAAAACTTCTGTATTAGTTTGAGCATTTCGCAACAAGCTATACTTTGTGCCGTGCTGGCGCAAGTGCTATAGAGCTCCTTTGTAATCCTCCGCATTCGGCTATGTCCTCTTTGTTTTTATAGGGCATTTCATACCTCCTTTTATTATCGTCTCTTCCTGGTTACACACAAAGTATCCTGTATTTTGATTCTGGTGTTTCTTATACGGTTTCAGGGTAGTGTCCTTTGAGTCTTAGCTTTGAATTCCTGTGAATTCCCAGTTATTAAGAGTTTACTATACCCACCTTAAATTATCGTCAGTAGAAGCCCTTTTATCGTTCATTGAAGACCCATTTAAGACCCTGCAATGGACTTACCTGCGGTCTCTTATAGCTTCTAGGAATTTCATTACCTCATCGGCAAAGTAAACTCTTATCCGTCTGTTTAGATGAACGCATGGTAAGTCTTTTTCTCGGCGTAGATTGTCTAGTTGCTTTCTGTTTACACCGAGAAGTTCCATCATTGCCTGCTCCGACCAGACATCCTTTGCTAGTTCCATCGTCTGGTTGTTCTCCATAGCCGTTTTCCCTCCTATAGTTCAATATGTAATTTAATGCCCATCGCTGGTCAAGTGTGATGTCGTCCGGTAACTCTCCTGTTTCAAGGATTCTATTTATGCACTCCTCTTCACCCAGGCAAACTGAATGTAGATTCTCAGCTAGTCCATATCCTTTGCCGTAGTTAAAGTAGACCTGTCCGCAATCGCTCCAATAATCTTTTGTCTCACTCATAACTAAACTCCTGTCTTCATAGGTAAACTAAGTTTGTGTCGCCCCTCGAGCCACTTACTTACCGCCTCAAGATGCTCATACTTCGCGTTTGGGTTACTTAATAGCTTCAAAAGGTCAAAACAGTTCTCACCAAGCCCCAAGTGAATCACCGGCGCACCAAGGGAGTGCCATATCTCAAGTGCCCTTTCAACTGACATACACAAGATGGCTTCAAGGGTATTTAGAGTATCATCTGTTTTTGGCTTTCCACGCCTGTCTTCTATCATTCCCCAAGCCCGCTTTTCCGAGTCGTGGTAGAATACTTTGCCTTTGCCATTGTGCAACGTGACGTTTACGAGATTAGCCCCGATTTCCGTACCCTTGGCAATGGCTTTGATAGCAGTTGGGCCATTAGCGTCCAGGTAGGCAATAATTCGCTCTCGGTAAGTATTTTTGGGGGGTCCTTTAATGAGGTTCCCTTTAACAGTAGGGCCTTCCCTAGTGATAGGGCTTATTCTCTCTAAGGAAGGGGGAGTTTGAGGGGGCGAAGTCCCCTCATAAGAAGTTATATTAAGTACCCTAGTTTCTTTAGTTCGTACCCTTTCTTTAGAGGTTTCTTTAAGGGTTTCTTTAGGGTATCTAGTTCTAGGCATGGCAAGTTTCCTAGTTTGGGGTGATTTGGTTTCCCAGTTTGGGGTGATTTCATTGCCTAGCTTACTAGGGTGATTTCGTTCCCTAGTTAGCCATTCTCGGTAATTGTTTAAGGAGTAGATGGTAGGTCTCGTACTATCCCTCTTCACTTGAATTATCTGCCTCTCTTCAGCCTGCTTAACAGCTGAGCGGACGCTTTGACGGGAAAGCCCGGTAGCATTGTGGAAGCATGTCAAAGATATCTTTGCCGATTCCTTTTGGAAGCCCAGAGTTTTGTCAATAACGGTTAGCAGAATTTGATAACCGGCTCCGGTTAGCTGGGCAGACATTATCGCATGAAAAAGGTTATTATCTATCTTGCGAAAGCCTGACCTCTTAGATTTTCCTGTTTCCATGTCTCTGCACCTCTCTTTTCACTCGACACTGTGGGCACCTTCTGGGTTCTTGAAGTCGTCTGTCCCGATAGAATTGCTGTTCCCCAATGCTCTAGGCGAACTCAATACCGCAAATTTTGCACGTTAGCGTTTTCGGTTTGAGAACCATCCCTTCTCGTCTCATCTCTAGCTTGACTCTCTCCCTAGCTGCCGTTACCTGAGAGTAGGACTTCAACTGCTCTGCGGCTCACAAGCAACCTCTTGCCTAGCCGAATAACATTAATTGGCAATTCGTCCCGCCTAGCGAGCTCATAAGCCAGTCCTCGGCTTATTCCCAGTGCCTTAGCGAGTTCGGTAATTGTCATTGTTAAACTATCATTGCCCATCTTGTCCCCCGTTTTGCACCCGGACACTAGGGAATAGCTTTTTTTCTGTCATCCGTAGCGCCTTTGCCAAGTCGTAACGTGCTTTTGGCCAGGGATAGCGTTTACCCAGTTCCAGGTCTGACAGGGTAGGTTCTGCCACGCCAATAATGCATGCTAGCTTGGTCTGTGATAGTCCAAGTTCCAGCCTTCGTTTCCTGATTAGATTTTGAAACATTTACTTGCCCCCCTTGACTTTTTCGCTTCTACAGTATATACTAAAGGGAACAAATAAAGTATGCAGAGTGTTGACAAATGGAATATGAAACATGCCTAGAAGTAGCTCAAAAACTCGAGGTAATAAAGGACCGGCACCTTAAGAATACACCTGTGGTTAAGACCCTAGCTGACCTCATGTACAAATATAACATAGTTGATTTGCCATATCTCAGCAAAATAGCTGAAAGCCTCCTGACGGCCGGTATTACCAAGAAAGAAGGGCTTACTATTGAGTTAACCCCGGAATCGTTGATGTATTGTGACCAATTAGGTGAAGATTTGAGACCTTGGTTTCAGAAATTGAGGAAGAAGTATTTTGGTGTTACGGAAGTACCTTTTACCGATTATAATACCGCAGTAGACTGGATAAAACAGTATGACGTTTTTGAGACACCCTGGAAGGATAGTATTATGCAGTCCCAACCATTTAGAAGTAACATTCGCTTTTTTGGACATGACGGTGAGGTGGTAATAGTACATGCTCGCATAAACTCACCGTTGGAGAAGATAATATTTGCTTCTCGAAAGCTAGTTAAGGAATTGGAAATAGGATTGGAAATTGACTCATTAGTTTTCCTCGTTTTAGCTGACATCCCACCATTCGTACCCCCAGTAGAAGTGGGCCTAAGTGCTTACATAGTCAGGTTACCTTCTGGCAGACGAATCAATTATCGTGAAGCAGAAATCACAATCCGAGAAGGTTTTAACCTTACTTGGTTGAGGTGGCTGTACAAAATACTTAGAGAAGAGATGCACTTGACGAAAAAGAAAGGGCTTAACGCCAATCACTTACAGCTGTATGGATTGGTAAAGAACAAGGGTGGAGCACCAAAGGGAAAAGGAACCGTAGATTTTTGGCGATCTGTAATGGACGAATGGAATACTACTCACCCAAAGAATAAGTACAAAACTTGGAAGGGAGTTAAGATAAACTACGAGAGGACTATAAGTAAAATTAAGGTTAATCACATAGGATGGTTACAAAAAGGGGAGGCACACCATGAGAGGTAGTATACGTTCAAAGAGTAAGAATAGCTGGCAAATTCAAATCTACACCGGACCCGGCCCGGACGGGAAGCCCCGAAGGCACTTTGAGACAGTAAGAGGTCGTAAGGGTGACGCCCAAAGGCGCTTAACCGAGCTATTATCTAGCCTTGATAAAGGGGTATATACCCCTCCAGGACGGCTTACAGTGGCCGAGCACCTTAACCAATGGCTTGACGGCTATGTTAAGACTAACTGCTCGCAGCGCACCCTTGACGGCTATCAGAGCATTATAGAGCGCCACTTGATACCGGCCCTCGGTCATGTTCAGCTAAAACACCTTAACCCCCAGGCGATCCAGAGCTATTACGGCAAGGCTTGTGAGAAGCTATCGGCCAGGACTGTTCATCATCAGCACCGAGTATTGTCTCAGTCCTTAAAGTATGCGGTAAGGCAAGGCTATCTAGGACGCAATCCCGCAGAGCTTGTTGACTCGCCATCACCACATAAAAGGGCTATGCGCACCCTGACCCCTAGTGAGGTTGAAGTACTACTCAATATGGCAAAGGATAACCGCTATTATCCAGTTATCTATACGGCAGTTAGTACCGGACTTAGACAGGCCGAATTACTAGGCTTACGCTGGAGGGATATTGATCTCGATATGATGTCTATATCGGTTAGCCAGGCGCTATATAAGAGACATGGTATATACGAGTTCAAAGAGCCTAAGACAAGCCATAGCCGGCGCCGAGTCGCCATGACCCCCAAGCTGGCATTATACCTGAGAGAATATAAGGCAGAGAGGGAATCGCTTTACTTGCATCTTAGCCAGTTGCTTACTCTCGACAGCCTTGTTTTTGGCAGTCCTGAAGGGAAGCCATTTAATCCCTCAGTATTAAGTCACGACTTCGGAAGGATGGTAAAACGGATAGGCTTAGAAGGTGTCCGCTTTCACGATCTGAGACATACCTTTGCCAGCCTGATGCTGCTACGTGGGGCTAAGCCAAAGGTTATCTCTGAAGCTCTAGGCCATGCCTCGGTAGCCTTTACAATGGACACCTACAGCCATATAATCGAGGGGATGCAGGAGGAGGCTATGGCGTTATTGGACGAAGTTCTACCGGCAGGGGTAAATGGGGTGTCTCAAAAAAATAACGCCAATTTAACGCCAACTTTGCCTGTTATGTAAAGAATATCCCGTAAATTAGCTTCAGGAGGGGTGTCCGAGTGGCCGATGGTGACGGTCTTGAAAACCGTTGTCCCCGCAAGGGGACCGTGGGTTCGAATCCCACCCCCTCCGCCACTAATAACTCACCCATCCCTCGGAGGGTCAATACAATATGCGGTTAAAAAATGACTTGGCTAAGATTTTTACCCTCCAGGCTGGAAGGCCACATCTTAAAACTAGAGAATCCAGCACTTTAGAGTTTAAAGAATCATTCAATTTCGCCGGAATAGTTGGATACGTAAAAGATTTTGCTGCCTTCACCAATAATTCTGGTGGATACATAGTCTTTGGAGTAAAGAACCGCCCTCATATTCCAGTTGGGCTTCAAAGCGACCACTTCGAAAATATTGATGAAGCAAGTATTACAGAGATTGTTAACCAACACTTTTCTCCCGCAATTGAATGGACCAAAGACACGTACATATGGAATAAGAAACACTTTGGCATCATTTATGTAGGCGAAGCCAACAATAAACCAGTCATTGCAATTAAACGTGGGGGGAGAAATCAGGAGATAAAGGACGCAGAAATTTACTATAGATACGCTGGAAGAACGGAAAAAATTCGCTATGCGGAAATGAAACAAATAATAGACGAAAAAATTCAAAACGAAAGAAGCGCATGGCAAAGACTATTCGAACGAATCGCTAAAATCGGCCCCGAAAATGCAGTCCTTTTGAACACTTTGGAAGGCGAGGTTGAGAGCGGAAAGAGGACTATACTTATAGATGATGAAATACTACCAAAACTAAAGTTCATCAGAGAAGGACAATTCAAGGAAAAGAAAGGCGCAATAACTCTCAAGCTTATAGGAGATGTACAACCCGTAAGCGTAGTTGGAGTTAAGGGGAAGGTTATACACGATGACCCATATAAACTAAGACCAAAAGATGTTGCAGAGCAAGTTGCTAAAGCAATAAACAATACATTCAGGGCACAGCCAGAGCATGTCAAATGTTGGAGATATTACAGCGTAAGAGGAACATATGATGAAGGGAAAGCGAAGTGTAATCCTAAATACTGCGACTACAAAGAGGCTTTAACCTATTTCATGTATACCCAAGAATGGGTCGAACTTCTAATTAAAGAATTATCAGAGCCCAAAAAGTACAACGAAGTCATGTCTACCGGAATATAGTTTAAGTCAAAATTCCTGAGGAAATCTCCCCTAGTGAGGTTCAACAGACACTTTATTCAACATGGCAATGCCCATCGGATTTAGCTCATACCCGCTGACATAGGGCTTGACCAGGATATAATTCTGCCCGAACCATAACGGCAGGCAGGCGGCATCACTAACCAGCTTTTGTTCCGTCTGCTGATACAGGGCCAGGCTTGTCTCACTGTCCAGCTCCACATTCGCCCTATCCAGTAAAGCATCTACTTCAGGATTGCTATAGCCACCATTATTGTTCTCAGCACCACTACGGAACAGGATATCAAGAAAATCCTGCGGGTGGGGGTAATCAGCAATCCATCCCGAAAAGTACATCTCGTCTACTTCGTCACTGAGATGGTAAAGGAACCTCTCCGGTTCTAGCTGCCTTACCTTTACTTCCACCCCCAGGTTCTCTCGCCACTCATAGATAATCGCCTCCAGGTCACTTGATATGAACCCTCCGTAGCCGGAATCGGTAATGGTAATCGGCGGTAGATCAGAGACATCGCCATACTTCGAGTTACTAATAAGCTCCCGCGCCAGCTCTATGTTATACTCCAGACCCGCTAAACCCTCATTATAGCCGGGCATTCCCGGGGGCAGGATGCCACCAGCGGGCTGCACCATGTCCCTGAAGACTAAAGAGGCCAGTTTATCCTTATTAACTGCGTGGCAGAAGGCACGCCGAATGTTCTCGTCATCAAATGGTGGCCTCATGGTGTTAAAGCCAATATAGAAAAAGCTCAGCTCCGGGGAAATTTTCAAATCCTGATAAAAAGGGCCCCGCTCATCGGTAACCCGATCAATATAGTGAATGGAGACGCCACTAACATCGATTACACCGGTCTCATACAGATTCATGGGCACACCGCTATACAATTGAAAGACAACCGAATCAACCCTAGCCATTTCACCATAGTAAAGCTCATTCCTTTCCAGAACAAATAAGCTTCTCTCCTGCCACTGCTGAAGCCTAAACGGGCCGGTGCCGTTAGGCTGGCGCCACCACTCCCTTCCCGAGGTGACATTACCCCTGTCAACCACAAAGGCGGTGGGATAGGTCATCTTGGCCAGGAAATAAGATTTGGGGGCATCTAGGGTTACCTCCAGGGTGTAATCATCAATAACCCTGACGCCGCTAATCTCTGCCGTCTCCCCAGCCAGTACCTCCTCCACCCCGACAATATCACCCAGATAGGAGGCGGCCGTTTGAGAATGCGTATCAGGGTCACAGGCTCTCTCCCAGGAATACTTAAAATCCTGAGCCTTAACCTCGCTGCCATCGTGAAACCTGACGTCCTTCCGCAGATAAAAGGTGTAAGTCCGCCCATTCTCACTGACCTGCCAGCTCTGGGCTATATCCGGCACTGGCTCCAGGTTATCACCCAGACGAACCAAGCCACCAAATATCTGCATGATATATTCGTGGGAGAGGGCATCACCGGAAACAGCCGGGTCAAGGGTATGGGGGTCAATACCGTAAAGATTAAGAACTCCCTCTCCGGTAATAGAAGGCGGTGGGGCTGGTGATGGTGCTGGCTGACAACCGGCCATAAACAGGCTACATAACAATACGGCTGAAATAATTATATATAAGATTCTTTTCATTTGCTTCATCAAAACTTTACTCTCTACTTAAGCAGTCATGTAGCCCCTCAGGTATATTTTACAGTTGGGATTACTGACTTTAGCTTGGAATTTACCATCAACCAATGGAACAATTGCCCAAGCGCGAACCCCTGCTTCTAAAAAGTAGGTTCGTTCAGCCTTCTCACTCTTGGCCCTGAGACTAATTTTTTCCCGCTTAGTGCCCTCATTTACTAGCTCCAATATCGCAGAATGTGCACTCTTTCTATATAAATTGGTCACCCCACCAATAATCGATAGACTACGCTTTTCAATCTCAGCTTCAGCAACTCTCTCTCCCAGAGCCAAAAGGGTCTCTCTAATATTCTTCATAAATGCTTCGGCTTGCTTAACGGTACTATCGCATCTCTGTTTAAGTTCATCTGTAAAGGACGGTAACGACCGATTATGTACACCGAAGGCATCAATATTAGCAAGCAGAGTATTAAACGCCTGCATATATGAGGCAGCTTTATGCACTTCACTTTGCAATTGAGGGGTAAGCAACCTAATGTAGCCAGTCGTCAAAGCGGTGTTGTAAATATTTAAATTCATGTAGAAAGGGAAAAACTGCGTTAGAACGATTCCTTTGCTAAGTGCACCCTTGATAGTATCTTGAATTAGCAGCAGATTATTCATATTAGTACATAACTCAGCTGCCAGATTTTCTTTTATCCATTTCCTGTTACCTCTATTAACATAATAGCGCCGAGCAAACCATATTCCAACAGATAACCCGATAGACACGAGAACACCTAAAAAAGTGGGTAAGAACTCTTTAACAAAATTCGCATCTAGCATTATAATATCCCAACTTAATACCCAGCCCCTACCAGCGCTGGCTCTAATTCCAAAGCCGACGGCTCTGGCTGGGTAACCCATTGCTGCCACCGAGCATCTAAGCCATCCATATCAAAGCCGTATACCTTCTCCAGGGCACCGTCGTAGGTACTGCCTTCTCTAAAGGTATTCAGCAGCTCAAGCATTCTTTCCTGCCCGTAACTCATGATAAGAAACTCGACCAGACTGTAACTCTGGGCATAGGAAAGAGCCGCCTCACCGGCGTAAGCCGAGAAGGGAGACGCTAGGCTCTGCACTGAAATAAGTCTACCTTCGGCAATCGCTCCATTAAGATAACCAGCAAACACTGGCTCGAGCGGCCCCTCACTATGCATGGCCAAACCCTCATCAAGCCAGGTCGGCAGGTCATTATAAGGGTTGAGAATCACCTGATGGATGACCAGGTGAGTTAGCTCGTGGGCAATCGTCCTCTCTCCCCAGTCAAGATTATCCGGGGCTATGCCGATTGCCATAATCCCATAGCGGGTAAAGGCGACACCTCCCGTCCACTCCTGAGGATAAATCATCGACCCCTGTAAATCCCGGGCGCTGGCATAGATATACAGCTTGACTGGCTTCTCAAGCTCGGCACCAGTATAGTCCTTAAGGTGCTCCAGTGCCCCTTGAGCCGCCGCCATTAGCTCTTGAGCAAAAGCCGCATCCCCTTGATACCAGTATAGGGTTATCTTGCCTTCGGTCAGGCTCTGCCAGGCAAAGCGACTGTCATTAAACAGGACTGTAGCCGGAGCCGTTGCTACCCTGTCATCCCTGGCATCCGTCACCGTCCACCAGTACTCCACGCTAGAACCGGGGGGGAGCCCACCGATTCTTATCATCTCCAGAGTCCAGTTAATAGAGACCGCCGTCGCCGGCACAAATTCAATATAGATTTCGCTGGTTACCGGGGCAAAGCTCATGCGGTCAACCCGGTAGTGGAGGCGAATATCAGTAATCTCGGCACTACTCTCCGCCGATAAGGTAAAGTTAAGTCTCTGGGGAAAATCGGCCTGAGCCGAGCTATCTAATATTACCAGTTCACTCTGCGCCCAAGTCTGGCCAGGGCTAAACAAAGCCAGTAACAAACAAATAGCTAACGCCAGAAAGCCAGCCTGTTTAATCATTCTTCCTTACCCATAATAGACCGCAGATAGGCGGTTATAAACCCATCCAGTTCTCCGTCCAATACGCCTTCAGCATTAGCGGTCTGATAATTCGTTCTGTGGTCCTTTACCATCCGGTAGGGGTGCAGGACATAACTTCTAATCTGATTACCCCAGCCCGCAACCACATGCTTCCCCTTAAGCCTGGCCCTTTCCTCAGCCCTCTTTTCCAGCTCCAGCTTTAACAGGCGAGACTGAAGTATTTTCAGGGCAATCTCTTTGTTCTGGCGCTGAGAGCGCTCACTCTGACAGGTAACTACCATCCCGCTGGGTAGATGAGTCAGCCTGACGGCACTGCTTGTCTTCTGCATGTGCTGGCCGCCGGGCCCACTGGAGCGGAAGACGTCAACCTTGAGGTCCTCGAGCTCTACCCTAACATCAACATCTGTTTCGGCTTCAGGCATAACCTCAACCAGGGCAAAGGAGGTATGCCGACCATGGTCAGCATCAAAGGGGGACAGACGCACCAGGCGATGAACCCCGCGCTCCGACTTCAGATAACCACAGGCATAACTACCACCAACCTCAATAACCACGCTCTTTATTCCCGCCTCCTCCCCGGGGGAAATGTCTAAGACCTTCGCCCTATAACCGCGCCGCTCCGCCCAGCGCAGGTACATCCTCATTAGCATCTCCGCCCAATCCTGTGATTCGGTGCCGCCAGCTCCAGCATGAATTGATAGGATAGCATCCCTCTCATCATACACACCACTAAAAGCTAATTCCAGCTCCAGTTCGTCAAGGTAGGAAGCTATCTTCTCTATCTCAGACTGAATCTCTGCTTCGAGCTGGGTATCCTCTTCCTCCCCGACTAAAGACACTAATTCTGTGGTGTCAGCTACCTTCTTCTCCAGCCCACGCCACCGCTCGACTACCCTTCTCCTCGCCGCCAACCGACGCATGCTGTTCTGCGCTTTAACCTGGTCTAACCAGAAATCAGGCTGGGCTGAATCCATCTCTAACTGGGGAATCTCCTTCTCTTTAGCCGCAATGTCAAAGATGCACCAGTGCTGTAGCCACTCTAGCCTGTAAATCCTCTAACTTGTCTCTTAATTCCTGCATATGTCCTCGCTATTCTAGGTCAAAAGGTGCTTTACGATTTTAGTTGACAACTTACTTTAACCACCCGTTCATCTGACGTTCCACTATCTCCCTAACCAATATCATCTCAATACTTAACCCTTCCTCTCGTTCAACACGTCTAATTTCTTTCTCAGCGTCACGACTAAAATCAAAGCCGACAAAAATGCCTCTATCCCTACCATCCCGTTTCATAGCTACTTCAAAATTCTCTATATCTGGTCTGCCTACTTGGTCAGTTCTTTTAACTTGGATTGGAATATACCTGTCTATCTCCCCGAATAAATCCATTCCTTCTGTTTTTCCCTTTTTAATATCTTCAATAGGATATAACCTACCATCTATTCCTCCATCTCTAACCTTTATCTTGCTCGGAACACCACCGAGAGCATTTATAGCCCAGTTCTGGAACTCAAAGGCGGGATATTGTCTTAATTCCTCCACAGTCTTTGGTAAATCTCTAATCCGAAAATCTCTACCTTCTTTCAATCCAAGATTACTCTCCAATCGTTTTGCCATTACTCGGCAAGATGTAGGCGATATATCAATCCCAATCCACCTTCGTTTACCTATTTGGGCAGCTTCAAGAGTTGTGCCACAACCACAAAAAGCATCAAGAACTATATCACCTTCATTACTACTGGCACTTATGATTCTTTTCAATAATGCTATCGGTTTCTGTGTCGGGTAACCAAGTCTTTCTTTTGCTGAAGGAGCTACAAAAGGTATCATAAATACATCATTGGCAGGGACACCTTTAGATTGCAAATTCTTATCACTTACTAAGAAGGGTTCTTCACCATCCTTAAAAC
>SDBS01004051.1_pt1 | contig 14371 bp, 14 predicted proteins | sample 2277091 | NCBI WGS metagenome assembly SDBS01 (sample SAMN10404972, study PRJNA504765) | marine sediment metagenome | isolation source: marine sediment core GS10_PC15, 163 cmbsf | place: Arctic Ocean: Southern Knipovich Ridge | collected 2010
ACCGCTGGAGCCTCCGCCGCCTGTTGACCCTACGCCAAACACTCCGCCACCGCTAAAGACGGCGCCAACGCCAAAGCTCACGAATCCGACAAAGCCGCCGGACCTGCGTTTTTTAGGAATTATAGTTGCTTTTTTATCATGAAATGAACAATATTTGCATGTCCTCTCTACCAGCTTCTTGCCCTGGGACGTACGGGTGGCAGCTTTCAAAATGGTTGTCTTTATCCTGAGTGCGAAGAATTTACGGCTCCTGGGACATCTGCGCTTGAACAGAAATACCCAAAATATTATAAGGAAAATCGAAAAGGGCCCAATAAAACAACAAATAAAGGCAAATGGTGTTCCAAAAGGGAAACTCCCTCCTCCTGAAGGTGCGCTTTCGGCCGGCCCCAGGGACTCATAATCTTCTTCCCCGAATATTTGAGCTGAGGCGATCTCTACAGCCTCATAGATGCCCTTGCCGAATTCACCATTTTTAAAATTAGGCACCATAATATCATTTATGATGCTTCCTGCTTCAAGGTCGGTGATGACTCCTTCCAGGCCGTACCCGACTTCGATCCTCACTTCCCTTTCTTCAATTGCTACCAGGAATAATAGCCCATTATCTTCTTCCTTTTTCCCGATTCCCCATTTTTCAAAGAGTTCTACTGCATATTCCTCGATTGTAATACCCTGAAGATTTTCAACCGTGACCACAGCTATTTCAGCAGAAGTCTCATTTTCAAGGGCGGTGATCAGGTTCTCCAGGTCTGATTCTATGGAATCATCAAGAATAGAGGCAAAATCATTAACATAATAACCAGAATGATCTGGATAATCTACCTCATCAGGATATATAAGGCCTGGAAAAATAAAAAAGCTGAATAAGGCTGATATAAAAAATATAATTAGCTTCTTTTTAACTTTAAACCAGGCTAGTTCCATAATTTATTCTAATTCCAGATCCACTTCCGGAACTTCATCGGCACCTGCATCAGCTTTAAAAAATTCTCTTGCCTCGAAGCCAAACCAGCCGGCAATTGTATTTCGGGGGAACATCTTTATATAGACATTATAGTCACCTATAGCTTCATTAAATCTTCCCCTCTCTACTGCGACCCTGTTTTCGGATCCTTCCAGCTGGACCATCAGGTCTCTTACTGTTTCACTGGCTTTCAGTTCCGGCGTGTCCTCGACTACCACCTTGATATCATCAATAAAAGAATTTATTTCACGGTTTACACCCTCAAGCTCTGCTGGCGTCTCTGCTTCATCTATTCCTGCCCTGGCATTTGCTATTGCTTCAAAGATATCTTTCTCCAGCTGCATATATGCTTTGGTGCTTTCAGCCAGGTTAGGTATCAGGTCAAGCCTTCTTTGATAAACATTTTGCACCTGGGCCCAGGCTTCGTCCACTTCTATTTCCATTCTTGCCATATTATTCCTGGAACTTATTATATAAGCAACAGCTATTAACCCGACAATAACAATTATTACAATAAGCCCTATAATACATCCTAATATTACTTTCTTGCCCAAAATATCCCCCTAATTTTTTTTACAAACCTTGACCACGGCCGGCCTTATTAAAAAATCATCGATCATATATCCTTTTCGCATGACTTCCAGTATCCTTCCTTCGTCTGCATCCTCCACTGCTTCGATTACCGCTGCTTCGCAGATCTTGGGATCAAATTCTTCTCCATGGGGATCGATGACCTTTACATTTTCTTTTTTTAGAAGTTCCATCAGCTTGCCGTGGATCATCTTGACCCCTATATAAAACTCATCTTCTTCTCTCTGCTGTTTTATTCCAGTTTCAAGGGCCATTTCAAAGTTATCAATAATAGGAAGGATCTTTTCGATCAGGTCTTTGTTTGCCCTTTTTATATTCTGGAGATATTCTTTTAAAGTCCTTTTCCTGTAGTTATCGTAATCAGCCTGCATTCTTTTTATCCGGTCAAGGTATTCTTCCTCGGCCTTCTTGCAGCTTTCCAGCTCTTTTTGAAGAAGCTTTATCTCTTTTGTGGGCCCTCCTGCTTCCGGATCTTTTTTGACCCCCTTTTTAAAAGGGTTGCCTTCCATCTTTTTTTTCATCTTTTCAAACCCGGACAATGCTTCACTATCTTCTCCATTGCCTGAACCGCTATCCGCATGGTCTGAATTTTTGATACTATTATTATCTTTTTTATCCATCACATTATCACTATATTTATTTTGAGATCTTAACAAGAAAAATAAATTATATTATATAAGGGAAGGGTCAATTTTTAAAGCTTTATTATCAACTTGGCCCTTTAGTTTTTACCACTGCTGACTATAGTAAGATCTCCTGTTGAGACTATCTCGTCTATAAAATAATATCCATCACAATCTACAACAGAAAACTGGAAGTGGACCATTATCTCTTCATCATCATCCGCTGAAATATTCTGGACTTTTATCCCGATCTTGACTTTTTCTCCAGGATCCAGGCCTTCGATTACGGTACCGGCCAGTTCAGGCCCCACTATCTGGGAAGAAGAATCACTTGTTGTAGTGACATTATCAATACCTGTTATAAGGTCGGTCGCAGTTATAGTCGTCTGGGTCGTTACCGTCATTATTCTTTTAAGATTTACATCTCCCTTTTCAGCTTTCCTCGTGGTCTCGGTAACAGTAACTGTCTTTGTAAGCCCATCAGAACTGTAGGAGGTCACTGTTTCAGTTGCTGTGACACCTCTGGCAGTTGCCCAATTAGCTATATACGTCTCAAAAATAGATTCATTTGAGTAATAATACTCTCCTGAATCATCTGGATTCCATATATGCACCTCCCATAATGGTGAGATCTCCATGTCCACATCAGGCTCAGGATCAAGTCTTAACCATACCATCATGGGCTGTATGTCAACAGTCGTATTACTGGTATTGGTCAATTCATAATATTGATAATACCACTCTCTCCTGCCTATCGAATCATCACCAAAGGGCAAGAGCTTTTCTATGGTAAGGCCGTATACCGGCTTTGGAAGTGCCACTACATTACTTGATACTGCATGGCCCGCCTTATCAAGGGTCCACACTGTATAAAAATAGGCTCTTCCTTCTTCAACATCCTCATCAATATAAGAAGTCTTTAAAACATCAGTAAAAGTGACAATAACATCATTTTCCGGATATTCAGGATTAAGACAGGGATCCTCTACCCTCACGATCTTATAGGAATCTAAATTATCATCAACGCTGGCCTGCCAGCTTAAATTATTGGCACCTGCTTCCTGATAACCGGACAGGGTGGATGGACTCGGATTTATCAGGTCTTTGACTACCAGTAACTCTGAAAAAACCGGTGCACTTACAAAACCATCAGCTGTAATGGCCCAGACTGCTATTTCATTTGATCCCTCCTTGACCCTGATCTCATCCATCGAAAAAACTCCCTCGGCATCACTCATTATTTCCCCGACGATCTGGTCATTTACCTGGACAAAAAGGTCAGCCGTCGGAAGGTAATTACCTCTTAAAAATATTGTAGGATCATTATCTTTAGAATAATATATATTTTCAATTTCTTCCATGCCTACAGAATCTTCGAACAATATATATTCCACTTTCTGCGGGACTATTAAAAAAATATTAAATTTAGTAGGATCGCTCTCATTTCCGGAAGAATTCACAGCAATCAACTCAATAATATTTTTATCTTCCAGTAGCTCCACCCCGTTTATAGTCTCAAAACCACCCCGGCTGTCAACAAGAATACCACTCTGCTGGAGTATTCCATTTACATAAATCTTTATAGTGGTCCCAATTTCAGCAGAACCTTTAATAAATATTAATTCCTTATCACCGCTTCCATATACTTCTTCACCTGAAGTATGGGACAGGACAACAGGGGGGGTCACGATCTTTGCCTTCAGGTCAGAAAGCTTGCTGTCAAGGCTTTGCCCCTCTTCTTCAGCCTGTTCCTCTGTCTTTGGGCCAGGAGGCACCACCCCAAAGTCGCCCCGGATGCATCCGGGTACATATAAAACAGCGACTAAAAGAAAAACCAGTAAAAAAATTGTAAATCTTATTTTTCTCATCATATTCTTAGATAAATATTATACTAAATATAATAACTTATTTAAATAAAACATAAATTTATTATATGAAAGTTTTTTCCATTATTATTCTCCACTTATTATGCTCTTCTATAAGATAAAAATATTTTTTATATTGTTTGGATTCACCATTTGTATAGACCACATCAAATTCTGCAACAACTTTGCTCATATCATTTTCATACCCGAGATATACCGTTTGTTCTATCTCTATTTTTTCCACATCAGACAGTATCTCATTAAACTCATTTATATATTTTTCCCGGCTGATATTATTTTTATCGCTTGATAGAAGCAGGTTTGAATAGATATAATCAGCATCCCTATTATTCATGGACCAGAGAAAATCCAGGACTGCCTTTTCGGGCTCTGTCTTGAAAAAATATGCTATATCAAATCTTCCATCTGAATCCCTGCAGCCCGGAAGAAGCAGCACAAACAATACCATGATCAAAAATAATTTATATAAGTTCCTCCTTTTTTTTATTCTAATCACAGCAATTATTACACTATAAGATTGATCTAAATTTTAGAGTAAACCTGTCACCCCACATTATAACACTATAACTAAAATTGTATTATAAATATTGCCCCGGATGACCCCATTTATTATAATTTAAAAATATTTTTCAGTCTGGAAAGAAGGCCGGGATTTGTAATTTGTGGAGAATCCATTCCGTAATCGATTTCCAGGATATCCCTCACGGCTTCTTTACTGCCGGAGTCTTTAAAATCCTCCTGGTCCAGGCATCCCCTTATGGTCTCCAGCACGCCCCCGGCAGTCGCCCCGTATTCATAACCGCCTTCAAGGAATATCCCCATCTTGCCCCGGCAGTGTATGTGGCTGATGCAAGATAAAATAAAAGCCATCTTATAATATGAAGTCCCGGTCAGGCCGAGGGATGACAGCGGATCAAGTGAATGCGAATCATAGCCAGCGCTTACCAGCAGTAATTGCGGCTCAAACCTTTCCATAAGCGGCAGTACTATTTCAATCATGGATATAAGATAATCTGGATCTCCTGTTCCTGCTGTAAAGGGAAAATTAAGATTAAAACCACTGCCTTTTCCACTGCCGGTCTCTTCAAATGAACCTGTCCCTGGATAATGGGGATACTGGTGAAATGATATATAGAATATATTATTGTCCCGGTAAAAGATATCCTGTGTGCCGTTCCCGTGGTGGACATCAAAATCGATGATAGCTATCTTTTTTAAATCTAATTCCTTCTGGGAATATTTTGCACATAAAGCTATATTATTAAAAATACAGAATCCACTTCCATAAGACGGAAAAGCGTGATGGCCCGGGGGCCTTACAAGGGCAAAGAACTTCCTAAATCCGGGATCACTGCCGGATATCAGGTCCATCCCTTTAAAGCCACCTCCGGCAGCAAGCCTGGCACACTTAAATGTATGCTGGCTGACTCCGGTGTCCGGGTCCAGAAAAGAGAGAGTCCCGCCTTCAGAGAGGCTTTTTATTTTACCGACATAATCCCTGTCGTGGACCCATTCGACCTGTTCCCTGGACGCCTCCCGGGGTTTTTCTGTAATGGTCCTGTTTTTTAGCTTCCACCCGTCTAATGATTTTTTTATCGAGAGGAGCCTGCCGGCATTTTCAGGATGGGAAGGTCCATTATCGTGCTTCAGGTAAAAATCATCATAAATAATATACATGGCCAAAATATTATTTCTATTTCTTTAGATATCCTAAAACTGCATCTACTATATTCTTGCTTGCTTCTTTCTGGTAATCCGGCTTGCTGATCTTTTGTCTTTCCTCTTTATTTGAGATAAATGCAGGCTCGATTAAAACTGAGGCCATTGTAGTATCCTTTAATATGGCATAACTTGAGCCGTGGACCCTGCAATCGGTGACCCCAAGGTTTTTCACCAATTTATCCTGGATAAGGCTTGCGACCCTGAAGCCTTCGATCGAGTAAGATTTAATTCCTTTAAAATAGGAGCAGCAGCATCCATTGGCACCAGCATCCCTGGAGTAATTCAGGTTTATGCTGATGAGCAGGTCCGGATCATTATTATTGGCATATTTTATCCGGTCAAAAAGAAGAAAACTTCCACTGCTGTCGTCGCTTACGGTCATGATGGCATCGATCCCCGCTTTGAGAAACATATCCCTGCAGTACTCTACTATATTCATGCATATATCCTTCTTATCCTTGAGATAGATCCCGGAACCTGGAATATCCTCCATGATCTCATCTTCCATCACATCACTGTAATCCAGGATTATCTTAAAACCATTTCTTTTCCTGTCTTCCCCCAGGTTTTTGACCACCGGGAAATTAGACGTCTTCCTGGATACGATTATCCTTTCCAGGTTCTTAAGATGTTGAAGTGTCACCTCACCCATTATCCCATCATCAGCTATATTCATATTATCCTGGAAAAGGACAAGAGCTTTATGGGTTTTTTCACAAAAGATCCCATTCTCATTATTGGGATAAAAGCCTAAGGTCTTGAGCCACAGCTGCAGGGTCCCTACATCATCCCCCCTGAACGGCGGATTTTTTAAATACAGTAAACGGTCCCCTATCTTATAACCGGCATCTACCAGTTCCTGCCAGGTCTCATTATCCACGACACCTGTGACGAGCAGGCTCCTGACCTGCTGGAATTTCTTGATAGCATTCTCTGTTTCCGGCCCGATAATACCATCTATATCGGTAGCCCCAAGGTCAAAACCCAGAAGCTTCAACCTTCTCTGGAGATCGATGACTTTTGAGCCCTTTGAATTTTTTTTCATTATATCCATATTAGATCAAACAAGGTCCCCGAGAAACTTATCTGCATGCATGGCAGCAATGGCGCCGTCTGAAACTGCGGTGACGACCTGCCTGAGCGGGGTATTCCGTACATCCCCTACTGCAAATATGCCGCTTGCCGAGGTCTCCATCGTGGGGCCTGTGATTATAAAGCCCTTTTTATCCACCCTGGCAAGGTCCCCGGCCAGCTGTGAATTTGGATTCAACCCGACATATATAAAGGCTCCATCCACTTTCAGCGTATATGTCTTATCTTCTTTTTTATTCCTGACAAGGACTGCTTCAAGCCTCTCTTTTCCAATAAACTTTTCAACTATAGAGCTCCACAGAAACTCTATTTTACTGTTTTCTTTTGCCCTGCACTGTAGCATATCACATGCCCTGAGCTCATCTCTCCTGTGGATCAAATATGTTTTCTTTACAAGGTTTGATAAAAATAGCGCTTCCTCTACAGCTGTATCTCCGCCCCCGATGACTGCGACTTCCTTGTCCCTGAACAAAGCGCCGTCACAGGTAGCACAGAATGATATCCCCTTGCCGATCAGCCCTTTTTCACCTTCTACATTTAATCTGCTGGGGCTGGCTCCCGTGGCTATGATCAGTGAATTGGCAAAGACTGTCCCGCCTTCTCCGGAGCATTTAAACCTGTGGCCATTATCTTTGCTTTTCTTAGAGACCTGCTCAATTAAGTCAATGGAAAAATATTCCCTGGCCTCTATCCCAAAATCCCTGCAGTGTTCAACAAGTTTCTGGGAGAGTTCAAATCCCGGTAATTTCTTGATTCCGGGGTAATTTTCCACAGATTCAGTATTTATTATCTGGCCGCCGGGCATCTGCTTATCCACTATCTCAAAACCCAGGCCTGCCCTCCTGGCATAAAGAGCTGCTGCCAGCCCTCCAGGGCCTGCACCGATTATAAGAAGATCTGTTTTTATTTCCTCCATGCCATCCTTCTCCCATTCCCATAAAATGAATCCAATAATAATATTATAAATAAAAAGGATTTAAAATAAATAAAAAAATTCGAAGTTCTCCAATGATAGTCAAGCAGTCAAATATAACAGGGGCAAATATATAGACTTATTGGGACTTTAAATATTTAGACACTATCTATATTTTTTAGCCGCTTCCTTGAACCTCAGCTCAAGCTCTTCTTCTGATTTCACTTTTGAAATATCCGGGTCCAGGGCCTGCAGTAATCTTATGGCACATCTCACGATCATGGTATTGGCGATCTTATAACCGCCTGATTTTTTGCATTCTATGCCCAGATTTTCCATATATGAGACCATCCCTGACGGCATGGTGATAGGAATCCTGAAATAATCCTGTTTTTTCTCTACCATTTTCTCTCCCGACTTTATTTTATTGTATTTTTATGTATATGAGTATATCTACTAAGATTCATATTGTCAATTATTTAATTGCTAGAATCATTACCTCTTTAATCAACAGAATGTTATAATCTTTTTTGACATTGATTCTGTATTTATTATATTATTAGTGATATTTTAAATTCAGGGATAAAAATAAATATCTTTAAGGAGCAGTCTGGTGTCTGAAACAGAAATACTTGTAGGAGTGATCACCGCTATCAGTAAAAAGCTGATCGATGCTGAAAAAATGCTCACTGAGCTTGATTCCCCTATCGGTGATGCTGACTGCGGAACCGGGGTAAAAAGGGGTTTTACAGCTGTGCAGGATGAGATAGCAAGCCTGCACGGGATGGAACCCCCGGATATTTTAAAGAAAGTCGGTTTCACCCTGGCCTGCACAATAGGAGGCACGTCTGGAGCAATGCTTGGAACTGGATTTATTGAAACCGGAAAAAGCCTTGCAGATAAAACCGACCTGTCACTCTCAAGCATTTCCACTGCCATGGAACATGCCCTTTCGGTAATAAAAAGAAGGGGCGGAAACACGGAAAAAGGGGATAAGACCCTGGTAGATTCACTGGAGCCTGCGGTGAACTCTTTCCGGGCTTCTGCAGTAGGGGGAAATACAGACATGGTCTCCGTCCTTGAAGAAGCACTTGCCCGCGCCAGGGCTGGATCTGATGATACAGTCGAGATGATCGCAAAAAAAGGCCGGGCTTCGTATCTGGGGGAAAGAAGTAAGGGCCACCGGGACCCAGGGACAGTAGTGATATGCCTGATGTTTGAAGCAGCACTCGATTATTTAAAATCTACAAATATATAATAAAAATGAAAAAAATAATAAACAGGCCGGAAGATGTAGTACCTGAAATGCTTAAAGGGCTCATAGCCGCCAATCCGGATAATCTGGGACTCATCCCCGATAAAAGGATAATCTACAGGAAAGATCCCTATGTCAATAAGGTGGGCATCATATCCGGTTCAGGCAGCGGCCACGAGCCGGACCAGTCTTTCTATGTCGGAAAGGGTATGCTCGACGGATCATGTGCAGGACCAGTTTTTGCAGCACCTACGCTGGATGCCATAGCCATGGCAGCAAAGCTTGTAGACAAAGGCAGGGGCGTGCTGTTCCTGGTAAAGAACTATACCGGGGACCGCGCAAATTTTGAAATGGCGACTGACCTGATACAATTTGAGGGAGGCCCCACTGTAGAGACTGTGATCATAAATGATGATGTAGCAGTCAAGGACAGCACTTTTACTGCAGGCAGAAGAGGTGTTGCAGGGGCAGTTTTTGTATATAAGATCGTCGGTGCAAAATCTGAAGAAGGGGCAAACCTGGATGAACTTAAAAACCTGGCCCTTGAAGTAAACGATAATGTCAGGACCATGGGATTTGCCTTAAAACCGTGTACAGCTCCTGAAAAAGGCTCGCCTACATTTGACCTGGGTGAAGATGATATTGAAGTCGGTGTCGGTCTCCACGGGGAACCAGGAAGGAAGAGGACCACCTACAAAAGGGCAAATATAATAATAAAGGAGCTTACTGATGCGGTACTCCAGGACCTGCCGTTTAAATCCGGGGATGAAGTCGCGCTCATGATAAACGGCCTCGGCGGGACCCCGATCGGCGAGCTCTATATTGCTTCGGGTATCGTCCACGATATTCTAAAGACCTGCAATATAGAAGTTTTTGGCACTTATGTAAATAATTACTGCACCTCCCTTGATATGGAAGGCTGTTCTGTGACTCTCCTCAGGCTAAATGAGGACTTTAAAAGGCTCCTCCTGGCTCCGGCAGATATTCCTATAAGATATTTTTAAATATATCATCTAAATACCTGCAGGCCGGGCTCATTTTTTAAAGCTCTTTATCAGGGAAAGATCCCCGCTCCATGCCGATTCAAGGACCAGTCCCATATACTTATCCACCGTAGATGGGCCAAGCGGAAGGGGCATGTTTTTTAATTTCATCTCTAGCTGCGGATTCCTGGCTGCCTTTAGGGCTTTTTCTATATATTCCCGGCCAAATCCACTGACCTGGCCCAGGGTAGACGGATAATTTATTTCCATGTAAAACTCCATGATCCCTCCTGCCACGATCTCACCCAGGACCTGGTCCCCTGAGGGTTTTACTATATACCGGTCAAAGATTGAAGCTAATTTAGTGAGTTTATCCTTTATGGCCGGGGCAAAAAATACAGTATAGTATGGGAGCATTACAGCAACAGCTTTACCATGGCTCATGACATCCACAAATGAGAAGCTGTTAAGATGGGGCCCATTGGTGCCACCCACCATGATCGCATATCCTCCCAGGTCAGTTGCAAGGCCTATTTTTTCCCTGAGCCCGGTTTGTTTTAAGTCTTTGGCAAGCGAAGAAAGATTATTAACAATAATGCTTATGGAAGTCAGGCAGATATCTTCAATTCTTTTAAAATCTTTGCCACCTGCCCCCCAGTAGACTTCCATGGAATGGGCCAGCCCATCCAGGGCTCCATCCAGGGTCAATTCAAGCGGTGAGCTCAAGGTCACTGAATAATCAAATACTGCTTTTTTTGGGACTATGGCTTCATCGATTATGAGCATTTTCTGCCCTGCCCCGGTATCAGTTATATTGGAATACCTGGTAAGATGTGATGCTGATCCCGCTGCAACCTGGACCGCGATAAGAGGGTATAGTTCTTTTTTTCTATCTTCTAGGGCTTCGCTGACTTTCCCAATTCCAAAATACGGCTCAAGGCTGTCCCCTCCGGGGTCCAGTGATGAGATTATATTTGCAGCCTTTGCACAATCAATGGCTGAGCCGCCGCCCACACAGATTATGCTGCGGGGCTTTTTTTCATGTATTATTCCTGCCAGCTTAAAGACATCCCCGTAAGGAGTATTTGCCCCGGCGGTACCGGTTTCCTGGAGTATCCCTATTTTGTTAACGGATAGTATATTCCTTACTCTCTCGCGCAGGGGTTTTGCCCAGCTGCTCTGTGAGATCACGAGTATGGTGCCGCCGCCGTATTCACTTGCATATTCACCCAGTTTATCCAGGCAGCCTGTTCCAAAACTGTAATCGCTGCCCTTAAATTCTTTGAGTAGTTTTCGGGCTCCTTTTTCATTTTCCATGGTAATGGTTTTTCTACTTCTTTAGTTGAAGAACATCCGGTGGCCCGTATTTTTCATATACTATTGCCTTCATTTAGCAGCCTTCCAGATTTATAATTTGTTGATCACTCTACCATTGTAGCCAGATAGGTAAACTGCCTAAACCCAGTGCTCCCCAGAGGGCTCCCCAAACTGCAGTCCAAAAAATTATTGGTACAACTATAGCTAATACAATTCCTGCAATATCCATACTTTTGCCCCTGCGGCCTGACTGGCTATTACTTATTCTAACCAGGTCGACAATACCGCAGATAATTGCTACCAAAGACAGAATCGGGATAAATGATAATATCCCAGTAATTAGTGCTGCCTTTGAAAGTCCGCTTGGCTTATCCTGTGCTATATCATTCATAAATGCTCCTTTTGTATATTGAATTATTTATTAGCTGTAAACTAGTATTATTTTATATAATTTAAATATTTCTGTGTTTCTAGATGGCTAAATCTTTTCCAGACAACTGCTCCTATTATAGTCCCAATAGGAAATGTAAATTGGGTCCTTTGAGTTATCTTTTGCCTTCGCTGTCCCGTTCTATTGAATCAGCCATTTTTGTAGACCCATCTTGATTAAATTTTAATATTTTACCATGAATCCAACTTCTTAAATATTATCCTCCGTAATAATGGCTCACCATATCTATTGTATCAATAATTCCATGTGCTATCACTAAAGGCCATAAATTCTTCTTTCCGGATAAATACCCTAATCCAAATACCAAACCGATATAACAATATTTAATAAAAAACTGACAATATTATAATTATGCCAATAAAAAATTAGAAAAATAACAGAGATGCTTGCAGAAAAAAGAGTTATTATAAGGAAAAATTTAGTAGGGATACCAATAGCTAAAACAGTACTGCCAGCAATAATAAAACCAACCAATGCAATAAGAGATATTATTATGGCGCTTAATTTTAACCAATGATCAGAGACATTGAAAGAATTCAATATTCTTGAGCCTGCAAATCCACTCCAGAACTTTCCTATTCCGGAGCCTGGCATATCAGGAAAAGGAATCAACATTATACCATATACCGATCCATGTAGAATGAACAAGATGCCTATTAAATTCTTAAGCCAGATACTTCTAATGCCCCCCTAAATGAAATCAAAATTTAAACTATCTTACCATAATATAGATATTTTAGGATATGTTTTCCGGAAGTTTGGCAAAATATAACTTATATAATGAATGATATAGCCTATGGATTTATTGCCTATATATAGTTAAGAATTGCTATAAAGGAAATAGGGTAGATTGATTGTGCAGGGTGCCGGGTTATAGACAAAAATGCTTAAATGCTGTGTTCAAACAATCTTAAATAAATCATAATAGCCAGCTATAAATTTAATAGCTGGCTATTATGATAAGTTATAATCTATTCTATTTATTCGGATTCAAAAATAGATTTAAAAGGAGCACTCAAATTGCACACAGAAATTTCATCATAATAGAATTTTCCTGCTGTTTCATCACCATGAAAAGCCAGACCTATCGTACCTGCAGGAAGAGGCTCTATATCATCACGTGAAGCAATCTTCTTTCCATCTATCCACAATTCAATTACTCCATTATATGTACTTATCTCAACAATATGCCACTTCTCAGGAGAAGGTGCGGACATATCCATGCCACCTCCTATACCGGTTTGCTTCCCAAACATAATTCCATGATTTATATCACTATTTTCCAAATTGAGTTTCCATAAAAATAGTGATAAAGAACTGCCAGTGTATTTTGTCCTGATCCTCCAAACAGAATTATCAAAAGCTTCTACACTTACATCAGACATTACCATCTGTACTCCTGTAGGTTCTACTGCAGCAAGTAAAATATTGCCTTCCTCATCAGGATCAGCTTCAACCGCCCAACCATCTTGTTTGTCCTCTATCTCGGGCCATCCTTGAGCCATCCCATCCTGGAAGTCTTCCAAATAGAGAAGTGTTTCTCCTTCCATACACACCTCAGAAGGCAAAAGTCCAAAAGGATCCCTTTCCATACTTAGCAGTACTCCATTTAAACCCTGTTCAAGAGTGGCGGATTCTTCTTTTAGAAGGTACCCTTGTGCATACGCTAAAAAATTTACGGTATCACCAGGTAAGTCCAATAATGATATTACTCCATCTTCGCCGGCTATAATCTCTTCATTCATTTCAGGTAGGTTTATTTTTGCACCCGCGAGAGGTTTGCCATCTTCGCCGGCTATAAAAGCAATAAGATTTCGTGCTGATTTTAAAGCATCTATATCTTGCTCTAATCCATTAACTTTTTCCTGTAACCCTAGTGCTTCACTTTCTACATCTGCTAAACTCTTTTCAAGATCTCCTTTTTCAGTAGTAGCCTCTTCTATTGTATTAGTAAGCTCTTCAATTTGAGCAGTATTACAGCCTGTGGCCATCAGCACCATGGATGTAATGAAAATAATGGTTAATAATAAGATCAATAGCTTTTTCATTTATACCCCCTTTGAAAAGTATTAATTACAGCAATTTATAATTTAAAACCAGGTTAATCACCTGATATATTGTTATAGATTCACTTTTTTAAAAGTTTCAGATTGGTACCGATATCAATTCATTTTATATTTAAATTTAAATATAAAATAAGCAACCTTTGGGTTCTCCAATAAATGAAGCCTTTGCTATAATTTATTAGTACGATTATATAAGAATTATATTGTTTTTGTCAACAAATAGTACCAATAATTAATATTATTTATTTAATTATATTCATATAGAACATGGAATAATATATAATTCATTTATAGAAATTGCGGGGACTACATTATTGTTTGTGCAGGGCGCCGAATTATATACCACCTGAGAGTATCCCCCCTGGATTTATCTGCCTGAAAGATGAATTTTTACTTTTTTCAAAGTTTTAAACCGGATTTTCAATATTTTCCATATTTATGTATTGCATTAATATAAGCAATAAAGTTCTCATGAGGTATATAATTGACTATCGAGTGAGAACAT
>SDBS01004053.1_pt1 | contig 14363 bp, 14 predicted proteins | sample 2277091 | NCBI WGS metagenome assembly SDBS01 (sample SAMN10404972, study PRJNA504765) | marine sediment metagenome | isolation source: marine sediment core GS10_PC15, 163 cmbsf | place: Arctic Ocean: Southern Knipovich Ridge | collected 2010
GTAATACATCTCCATTAATTGCATTAGCATGTTTACACAAATTAAATATATTAAAAGAGCTTTTTACTGAAATTTTAATTCCAAAAACAGTATTATCTGAAGCAGAATATTTTATAGAAGATATTAGAGAGATTTCCAAATGATTTCATGTTCAAATTAACCTGGGATGAAGTGCAATGTTTAAGGTCACAAAATGTGACCTTAAAGCGAGGAGAACATGCGAAATACACACCTCGCGCATTCACTGAGCAAGGTATAGCAATACTTTCCAGCGTTCTGAACAGCGAAAGAGCCATTCAGGTAAATATACAGATTATGCGTACATATACCAAGCTCAGACAGCTGATGATGTCGCATGTGGAGTTAAAAAACAAAATCGATAAAATGGAAAAGAAATATGACGTTCAATTTAAAATTGTATTCGAAGCAATAAAAGAATTACTTACTCCTGAGGAAAAACTGAGAATAGAGATTGGATTCAAACCGAAATCGTGATCTTTTGTATAGCCCCTTTTTATCAAAGAGTCTATTTCCTGGTCTCCGGCCAGTTAAAATGTTTTTCTCGAGCTCACGGGTACATACATACAAAAGACAGAAAGTTGGACAGAAATCATCAATAATTCATTTTTTACATGTTTAATATCCCCGGCACCGGCATTTTTTATTCGGTGCCGGGATTCCGGCTATTTTACATATTCTTATCCGTCGTTCTACGCAGACTCCTTTAAGGCGATGCCGGTTACTTCTTTTTCATCTTCTCGTTCAGTCTCCCCGAGCCTCGCTGAGCTTGTATCCTTATATTCCCGTTTTTTTACAGGCTCGGCAATCGCCTTCACCGTCCTGACCCTCTTTCGATGATCGGAAACAGTGGATCATTGAATACGCCGAGGTATTCATCCATACTGTGCGCGAACTCCTCAACCCATTCTTTTTCTTCTTCAGTGTCTACCAGCTCCCGGATCTCGGCTTCTATATCCTCAAACTCGTTTTCAATTGCCTGGAAATTTTTGCGAGTCTCTTCAATATCGCGGTTTATGATACCGTCGGCAATGACCGTGTAGGTCTCATCCAGTATCATATCGATCTCTGTCATGCGCTGAGAATCTTCAGCGCGCCCCGCTCCCTCGTCCTGCAGTACAGCAAGCCTGCCCAGTGTTGTTATCTGGTAGATGGCAATTCCTCCTAATATGATCACGACCGATAAAAACCCCAGCACCAGCTTTGCTCCAATTTTTTAGTTTCTCATTTTTTTCTACTGTTGTTAAATTTTGTTTTGTAAATAAAACTGTCCCTGTTCTATAAAGATTTAAAACAGGGCATTCATGCTTTTTAAATAAAAACTCACGCGATAACCCCCCTGCCATCTCGGGCGGCGGCTCTATCTGGTCCTGCGCTATCCGGATCACATGGCTGACACTGTCAACCACCATGCCTATAGACCTGTTGTCCACCTCCGCAACGATGATACGCGTGCTGTCTCCGTACTCCTTTTCCTCAATTCCGAACTTCTCCCTCAGGTCGATCACGGGTATAATATCCCCCCTGAGATTTATTACCCCTTTAACAAAAACAGGAGCTTTCGGCAGCTTTGTGATATCCTTGATCTTTATGACCTCTTTTACCTTCTGGATATCGACACCGTACTCCTCTTTATCTACCGCGAACCTGATCAGCTGATCGAGTGTTTCAGCGGAAGACCCATCAGAAATCCTTGTTTCCATTTTCTACCTCCGTTATAATTTGAGTTTTGTTTATGAACTTTTTAGATGTGCAATTGAATTGGAAATAAAAAGTGCGGCCGCTTTAAAGTATTCATACTTTATACCACAAATATGATGCCAATTATAATTAATTCGTTGCGCCGCTCAGGGTTTGCCCGGCTTAATTCATGTTTTTAATAATTTAGTAACTTCAAGGGTTGGCGCGGTTTTCCGGAAGGTTGAAAAGATAAACATTATTATATACATATCAATGCTTTACAATGTCAAGTTTGAACTTTAGTTAAAATAATAGATCTGTCACACCGTAAATGAAACAATACCTTTTTAGAAATACAAAACCTTTACGCAGCCGGCTTTTCAGAACATCTCAAAAGGTATATGACATTTTTCATTTTTATGATTTCAGGAAATTTGTTTTATTTTTTAGAATATAAAGAATTATGGAGTTTTACCGGGAATGTATCCATATCCTGTGAAAAAAGTCACACCCCTATTCGATGAGTGCCTTGCCTGGAAAAAAACGGCAGCATTCTCCTGAACATACTGCCCGGGAAATGACATTTTTTAGATGATAAATGCGGACTTTTATGAAAAAAAATTATATTATTAATTTATTAGACTGCTATTTTAATTATTTTGACCTGTCAGCAAAAACAGCAAAAAAAACGCTATGGAAAACTCAATTAAAAAGATCATTGATGAAATACAGAAAACCAGGAAACTGGATTTCAGCTCATACAATTTAACTACACTGCAAAACCGGATACTTGAGAGAATAAAAAGGGTAAATATTGACTCTACCAAAGAATACATCGCGTTTCTGCGCTCCGATAAAAATGAATTGGACCACCTCATTGATACGATCCTGATAAATGTGAGCTCCTTTTTCCGTGATCCGGTTGTTTTTGAGATAATAGCCCAGAAAGTGATCCCCGAAATCATCTATAATTCCGCGGAATCAAAATTCGGCGGAATAAGAATATGGAGCGCGGGCTGTGCCGCAGGAGAAGAGGCTTATTCTATCGCCATCCTGGTCTATGAAGCCTATAAAGATCTGGCAGTAAAAGGGACCCCGTTCATTTTCGCGACCGATATAAACGAAAAGGTTTTGAAACACGGCAGCGATGGTGAATATCCCAGGGACAGTTTGAAAAATATTAAACTTGGCTTCCTGGACCTTTATTTTGAGAATGAAAACAGCGGTACACACCGCGCCCACCCCTTTCTAAAGGACATGGTGAGGTTCTCCATCAATGACCTCACATCACCAAAACACGCCGCGCCGGCAGAAAGTGTCTTCGGCACTTTCGACATCGTTCGCTGCAGAAACGTTCTCATATACTATTCAGAGGAAGTTCAGAAACAGATCTTAGCAAAGCTGGACAAGACAATCGCGGATGGAGGATTTCTGGTACTCGGGACCTCGGAAACTTTGGACCCCCGTATTAAATCCAGGTACGCTGCAGTCGACAACATCAACAAAATATATAAAAAATTACGATAAACCCTTTTAACGCTGCACGCCCGCTCTATAACCGGCACCTTCGCTCCTTTCATTTCCGGTCCAGGATCTCCCGGATTGTTTCACCGAAGAGCTGTGGAGAAAAGGGTTTTTTCAGAACTGAAGCCTCATCTTTTGTTATCCCGAGGTCCGAAAATGCTTTGTCCGGGTAGCCTGATATATAAAGGACTTTGATACCGGAATAATTTTCCCTGACCCTGTCGGCAAGCTCTTTACCGCTGATTCCGGGCATGATCACGTCAGTTACCAGCAGATCGATATTTTCTGTTCCATGCTGTTTCAATATACCCAGCGCTTCGTTTCCGTTTTCAGCCTCATAAACCGAATACCCTAACTTGTCAAGCATCGTCCGGGCCACCGTTCTCACAGATGTTTCATCCTCCACAAGCATCACTGTTTCATTGCCGGTCGCCCGCGCGGCCGGCTTTTCATCTTTTATAAAATTGCCGCAATCAGTTTCGGTTAACCGGGGCAGGTATATTTTAAAGGTCGACCCCTCTCCGTATGTGCTTTCAACGTATATGTACCCCCTGCTCTGTTTTATAAAACCATACACGGTCGATAGGCCCAGCCCCGTACCCTTCCCGAACTCTTTGGTCGTAAAAAACGGCTCGAATATTTTTTTCTTTGTTTTTTCATGCATACCCTGCCCCGTGTCTTTTATAAATAAAAAAACATAAGGTCCGGGGACAATTTCGCTTCGGTTTTCGCGGAACGCTTCGTCAAGGTCGATGTCTCCTGTCTCAATTGTTATCTCCCCTCCCCCGGCCATCGAGTCACGCGCGTTGATAACCAGGTTCATGATCACCTGCTCGAACTGGCCGAGGTCAGCTTCAAGACAGCCGTGTGCTGAATTCAGCTCAAAAAAGAGTAAAATATTCTCCGGTATCAGCCTGTCCAGCATCGGTTTAATGCCACTTATTATATCGTTGATCCGGATCTTTCTTGGCTGAAGGATCTGTTTCCGGCTGAAAGCAAGCAGCTGCTGCGTCAGAGACGCCGCCCTCTTTGCGGCTTTTATTATTTCCGATATTTTTGCCCTGTTTGTTTTTTCCAGCCGGCTGTCGTTCATCATTTCCGCGTATCCGATGATTATTGTCAATATGTTGTTAAAATCATGCGCCACTCCGCCTGCAAGCCTTCCGATGGCCTCCATCTTCCTGCTCTGCATCAGCTGATCCAAAAGATTTTTTCTCTCGGTCATGTCCCTGGCTATGGAAAGGACCGCAACTCGGTCTTTATAATCCATCAGCCGGCTGCACACTTCAACAGGGATCGTAACTCCGTCACCTGCAAGGTGCCCGGTTTCGACAATCAGATGGCCCTTGTGCCTGAGCGTGTCCATCCTTTCGGGAAAAGTGCGCGCAAAGTCCGGGCCCTCGATGTCCTCTATCGACATATCCAGGAGCTGTTCGCGGTCATATTTTAATCTCCTGATGGTTTCTTCATTTACATCGATGAGACAGCCGTTTAAATCGTGTATGATTATCGCGTCGGAAGCGCTGTTGAAAAGCGTCCTGTAATAACTTTCCGCTTCACGCAGTTTTTTCGTACGGTCCCTTACGGTAACCTCAAGATCATCTTTCTGCGCGCGCAGCTTGTTCTCTGCCTGTTTGGTCCGCAGCATGACCCTGATCCGGGCTATCATTTCGACACTCTCAACGGGCTTGCTTAAAAACTCATCCGCTCCGGCCTCGAGCCCTGAAGCCCTGAACTGGGGTGTTGTCCGGTGCGCTGTCATGAGCACGACCATGACGCCCGCGCTTTTTATGTCAGCTTTTATACGCCTGCACATTTCAATACCATCCATCCCGGGCATCTGAATATCCACTATTGCCACATCGACCCTGTTCCGGGCAATAATGTTCAGGCCGTCATTTCCATTGACCGCGGTCAGCACCCTGCAGCCGGGAAAGTACTCGGTTATCAACTGCTCGAGCACAAATAAATTGTCTTCCTGATCATCTACCGCCAGAATAATATTTTCGTTCATCGAGGTACCCTTTAAATGAAAAACTGATGCGCATCTTTTTTTGGCTCAACTTTTTTAGGTCAAAGTAATTGTTTTGGGCAAACCCGTGCTGCCGCCGGCAATTAAACGTTATTATAATTTTTAAGAAATTCATCAGGCGGCTTTATCTCCATCATATTTTGTGATTTTAATAATTTAAAAACCTGGTTGACAATACCATTGAGTGTGTTTTTTAGGTCCATTTTATTGTATATTTCCTGTGAAATCTCGAAACGGGGAAAAGGAAACATCATACCCGGCCCGAGCAACCTGCCTATCCAGCATGCTGTCTGCACAACGGCAGCCAGGTCAACAGGACCGTCACTGTCCAGCCCGGGGGCCCGGCAAGATGCTACCGCTGTGCAGATCTCGTCGGGTATTTTCCACTGTGAAAGAATGAACCTTGCCAGCTCGTCACAGTTTACACCCAGTTTTACGCACCCATCCTGCGCGTCACCTGCCGGGGCCGGTTTTTCACCCCGGCCTTTATCCTGTTTTTTATCATCTGATAAAAGAAGCAACAACCCCGCGACAGTACCGACTGCGTGGAGCAGCCCGGCCGTTGAGGCATGACCCTCCAGATGAGGGAGCATTGAGCGGGCAAGAACGCCGCCGGCCACGGAAACGATCGAAGAGCGCCTGCTGACCTTCTTTTTAAAACGTGAAGGGATATCCCGAGCGGGTTTTGTATTTCTTTTGCTCGCGGCAAGCACACACAATCGCCTTAACTGCCTTGCCCCAAGGTTATTCAATGCCGAGTCAAACGTCGGCATCCCCCCCGGCTGCCCGTAATATGGGGAATTTATAAGACGAAAAATATTTGTGGATAAAACAAAATCAGAGGAGATAAGGTTTTGTACCATTTCCCAATTTACAGGCCGGCCGTGCAGCTCATCGAGCAGACTGCCGGATAATTCCGGGTCCGGTCTTAAGCCCTCAAGTAACAATAAAAGCCCTTTCAGCTGACCTTCGTTTATCTTTTCATTGTCCTTCAGCACGCCGGGGGAGGGTTCCTTTGTTGTGGGCCTGATATTTACTTTCCCCGAAAAAACATCAAACGTCATCACCCACCCTGTCCTCCCTCCGACAAACTTTTTCACAACAGGTATGCGGCTTTTTTTCAGCAGCATGATGACCTTTTTTATGTTTTCCAGGCCGATGTCCATGCCATCCTCTCCGGTTATCAGCTTACTGCCGCCGATGATCGTGGGCTCCAGCCTTTCGGTTTGAGCCCCCTTTTTTTTCATTTCTTCAATCAATAAAGGCACCCCGGTATCAGCAAAATACGCATTCGAATCCCCTTCCCGCCGCAGGCTTCTTCTGCCCGGAAGCACGATATGGACTATCCCCAGAATACGCTTTTCAGGTTCAAAAAGTGCAAGCCCGACGCAGGAACCGGTGACAATATGGAGCTTCTCGCCGGTATTCGCGCTTATCCGGTACTCTCCGACCGGCACATTGATCTGCCTGGAGTTTAATTCACCCAATCCATTTCCTTATCATTTCAATAAGATCATCCGGTGAAAACGGTTTCGGCAGGTAATCATCGCATCCCGCCTTCAGCACTTCCACGTGCTCCCCTACCATGGCCCGGGCTGTAAGCCCGATGACAGGTATATGCTTGAATTTCGGATCGGATTTAATTTCCCTGGTCGCGTCAAAACCGCTCATTACCGGCAGCTGGATATCCATGAGGATCATCCCGGGAGGCGCCTCTTTAACGGCTTTTACTGCCTCAAGGCCGTCACCTGCCGTTGAATATTCGTATCCGTATTCATCAAGGATGGCAGTCACCGTGAGCAAATTATCAGGATTGTCCTCAACTACAAGTATGGTTTTATCTCCCGGCTTTGTTCCTGTTTTAATCCGCCCCGGTGAAGCCCGTACAATACCCTCAGGGTCTTTTTTATCGGGCCCCGGCTGCTTTTTTAATAATTTTTTAAGGCTGTCGACAAGCTGGCTCCTGTTTACGCTCCCTTTTTGTATCAGCTGCCGGATGTTATTTTGGCTCAAACGCTCCCGATCCGCTTTGCCGAGCTCTTTCGCGGTCAACACGAGCACAGGAAGTTCGTATGTGGTTTTTGATGAACGGATATTCTCCAGGACTTGAAATCCGTCAACATCCGGCATCATGAGATCCAGGACCACAGCATCGGGTATCTGTCTTTTTACAAACTCGATCGCTTCCGCCCCGCCCTTGCATATGTGCGCGGGATAACCGTTTTCTTCGAGCGCCAGGCGTATCTGGGCCGCTGCGACCTCGTTGTCTTCCACGACAAGTATTACGTTTTTTTTGACCGGGAAAGGAGACTGCGTGCCCGATTCGATGCTTTCAAGCTCAGCCCTTATCTTCCGCAAAAACCCGTCTCTGCCCAGGTTTCCTTTTTTTACTACCTTCTGCACGGATCTTTTCAATACTTTCCTCTCTTCCGCGGAGAGGTCTTTCGCTGTTATCACGATAACCGGGATCGTAGAAAGCTCCTCCGAATCCCTCAAACTGCTCAATACCGAAAAACCGTCCATTTCCGGCATCAAAAGGTCGAGAATAATAATATCGGGCTTTTTCTCCGTGATCTTTTCAAGGGCTTCTTCTCCTCCGGCAGCCGTCTCGACATGATAACTTTTTTTATCCAGAAACTCTTTTACACTTTCCCTGACCACGGCATCATCGTCTACAATAAGAACATTTTTTAACACCCGGGAGACCGACAGCTTTTCCATCTCCACAAGCAGGGTTTCCCGGTCGATCGGTTTAACTAAAAAGCCCGACGCCCCTAAAGCGAATCCTGCCGCGTGTTCATCACTGACAGAGACAATGATCACGGGAATACCTGCAGTCTCTTTTGATCCGTGAAGGCTCCGGATGACCTCCCAGCCGTCCATATCAGGCATCAAAATATCAAGGGTTATCGCGAAAGGTTTTATCTTACGGGCCAGGTCCAGCCCTTCTTTACCGACGGAAGCTGTTACCACTTTGTATCCGCTGCCGGAAAGGTAATCCTTTATTAAAGCGCGCGTTTCGGGCTCGTCATCGATCACAAGAACTGTTTTCCGGGATGCCCCGGGAATTTTTCGGGCGTCAGCCCTGTCCATTCCCCTTTGAGGATAAACGTTTTTTTCCACGCCTCCGTGCTCCCCGGAAAAATCCTCTTTTTCACCCTGGTACTTTTCAGGCAGTATCAGGGAAAACGTGCTCCCCTCCCCCTTTTTTGACTCTACTTCAATGCTTCCTCCAATCAGAGATGCAAGCTTCTGGCTTATAGCAAGGCCCAGACCCGTGCCCTGGTGCTTGCGGGTCGTGGAGCCATCGATCTGCCGGAACTCGTCAAAAATATGCTCCATTTCCTGTTCACTCATACCGATACCAGTGTCCGCTATAGTGAAAGATACAACATAGTCCGACCTGGCCGCCCCGATCTCAACCCCTCCCTCATCCGTGAATTTAACGGCGTTTGAAACAAGATTGAGCATGATCTGATGCAGTTTGTCTTCATCCGTCTCGATCATGATTTCATAATCGACATCTGTCTTAATATAAAGGTTCTTCTCTTCAGCCATAGGCCCGATCGTCTCCACGATATTCTCAATTACACGGGCGGGCTTTACACCTGAAAAATAGAGGTCGATCTTCCCCGCTTCGATCTTTGAAAGGTCCAGGATATCATTTATCAAAGACAGAAGGTGGCGGCCGTTGCGCTCTATGATCTCCAGATATTCTTTCTCCTGATCCGGGTTTTTCCCGGTGCCTCTCGAGATCATAAGCTGAGAAAGGGCAAGCACGCTGTTCAGCGGTGTTCTGAGTTCGTGGCTCATGTTAGAAAGGAACTCCGACTTCAGCCTGTCGGCTTCAGCCACCTGCACCTGCTTTTTTTCAAGCTCTGCTTTCTGCACCCTCAGCTCTGAAGACTGCGCTTCAAGCTCCTCCGACTGGGCTTTGAGCTCGGTGTTCATGGAGGTGAGCTCCTCGTTTGTCGCGTTGAGCTCGTCGGTCTTCCCCTGCAGATCTTCGTTCATGATCCTGGATTCATCCAACAGTTTCTGTATACGGCTGCCCTGGGCGACTGAGTACATGGAAGCCGATATGACCTGCCCCATGGAATCAATGACTTCTTTTTTCACGGCATCGAACTCTTCAAAAGATGCTATCTCCAGAACCCCATATAGCGTGTCTTCATATACCAGCGGAATGGCGTAAATATTCCTGGGCGGGGCGCTTGCAGTGCCGGTGACCCCGATGGCTTCCTCCAGTTTTATATTTTTCAATAGAATGGGTTTTTTTTCGACCGCGACCTGCCCGACGATACCTTCCCCGGGTGAAAACCGGTTCGAAAGATAACCCCTTTCGATAAAAGCGAACGATGCTTTCAACTCGCACATTGTGGTTTCACTATTATAAGAATAAATGACGGCAGTGCACGCCTCGACGTACCTGGACACGAAATTGATGCTTTTTTCCATCAGATCGTCATACGGCAGGTCACCGGACAGCTCCTGGTTAAGGCTGTTGAGCCCCTCTCTGAGCCACAGCTGGTTTTCCAGCTTTAATATAAGCCGGTTGAAATCCTCCGCCATTTCGGCTATTTCATTTTTTCCGACCGGAACCGCTCGTTTCACTTCCCCGGTCTCGGTTATTCCGGACATTGTTTTTTTAAGTGATGAAAGGGGAGACAAAATGCTGATTATGATAAAAAGCGCGAGCGCGCCGGAAAAAATTGCGACCGCTAAGATAATAAACAGCGTGTTTCTTGAAACACTGCTCTGTGCACCCTCCGCGTCCGCCATAAACCCCTCAGCCTTGTTGACCGCGTATGCTCTTAATTCGAGCATTTTCTGTTCCAGCATGTACACGTGATCGGCCCCTTCCCCCTTTGTTATGATAGCAGCCTCTTCATTGCGGCCTTTAAGCACTAAATCTATCACTTTTGCCCTGATCTTTCTCCAGGCGGAAAACTGTTCGCGTGCTTCCTTTTCCAGTTCTTTGCCTTCCTCCCCGAGGATCCTGTATTTTATTATATCCAGCTGCCGGTACACGATTTTCTCTTCTTCATCAACAGCCTGCACGGCCCTTTCAAGATCATACTCTGTCTTTGAAAGCGACACATCTTTCATACTCCTGTGCATCTTAACAACACCAAGGCTTGCCCGGAGAGCGGCGTTCGTGACTTGCAGAGGGTGCTCGTAAAGAGTATTTGTGAGTTCACCCAGCTGATTCATTTCAAACATGGTAAACACGCCAAACCCGGCAAAAATAATTATGATAACTATAAAGACCCATACGAGTCTGGCTTTGATACTTATCCTCTGTAATAAATTCATAAAGGATCCTCCACCGCGGATTTCATGTTATGAAAAAAGGTAAATCCAAAAGTTTCAAGTACGATATATTTTTATTTACTTTTGCTGTCTATCTTTTTTGCAGCCAGCGGGTACTAAACCTGCTTCAATTTTTCAGGTTTATGACTTTTTACATATTATTTATTTTCTATTCACATTCCTGCTTAAATATTTTTCTTGTCCGGTTAACTTAAATCAATGGTATGCCGTGACAGCCCCCTCCCATATTTATCAGTATAAATAATTTTAAAACACTTTTCCAATTTTTTAGTGTCCCGTGAACATTTTTTAAAAAGATCACACCCGTAAAACGTTGGGCAAAAACACGATTCACCAGGCCCATATAAACCTTTTTTGCTGTTTTGCGGGTTATTATAATTCTTTACAGCAGCAATTAAAAAGGGGTGTGAAATATCTCAATTTCACAACATATGTCAAAACTGTTTAAATGGTTATATAATAATATGTTAATGGATGTTGGAAGAGGCCGTGCCATTATTCTATGAATAATTTCATACCCCTCTGTCAAATGTCCTGTTTATAGATTACAAAACTTCGCAAAATCAATGTTTTTCAAGAATAAAACTTTCATTCAGCTACCTTATTTCATGCCTCCTGGCATGAAAATTGCATATATTATGTAAAATATAGAAAACAGGATGGCCATTTCTCACGGGGTCATGCCTGTTTAAAACGGTGAAAAGAACGATTTTTATTACGTGGACCGGGCTATTATAAATTTAGTCAATGAAATGAAGCGTGAAGGAATGGAAAAAAAAGATATTACGGTTATGATCATTGGAGGGGCGGACGTTCTTAAAAACGACAAAAACATTCCTTATATTTCAATTGGAGAAAAGAATGTACAATCCGCCGTAAATACACTTAAAAAAGAGGGGTTGAAAATATACGGGAAAACTACTGGAGGTTCATGCGGGAGAAAAGTAATTTTTTATCCAAATACCGGTAAAATTATTGTGAAAAACTTACCATCAGAATATAATATCCAATACAGCGATTTATTTAATTAATTAGACAGGTATCGTTCATTCCGGTCAAGAATGAGCGCGGTAAATATATTCAATCCTAAATATATCGTCGGTACCGTGATCCAACTGGGCCCAGGCCCTATGTGAGAGATGACAGGGGTTTCATCAGGATTATTGCAGATAGCCGGTGTTGTTATAATGTTTTTACTTTTTTAACATCATATACTTTGCCATCAACTAAAACTTTACTTCCGGGGCCAATACTCAAATCAAAAAACATAACACTTGAATTACGATAAATATGAACGTAGTAAAACTCTACTTGTGCTATTGGTGCATCGTTTTCATAGATTACTATCGTTTGAGGGTTAACTCTTGACCAAATAAGTTGTACGGGAATATTTACACGATCTGCCCACAAATAACCAGCTGATACAAGTAAAAATAGTACTAAAAGAATAAAGATAATACGTTTCACTTCTTTCTCCATTTAGGCACTGTTTATATTTAAAAATGTTAGCTTTCTGTTTTTCATAACAATGTCATGTTTTTCATAACAGTATCTTTTCATCATATTATATAATATAACACAGTAGATACAATTTACCATACTATTTGTAATATTTTTTTGAGAATTATCGTTATTTATTAGTATATATTATTATACATTTAATGGGGAGGATCCTGCTTATAATATGGAGAATCAATCCGTGGGTGAATTTATTTACTAAATATTTTATACGTAAATCGCTGGTTTGAAAAACGCCCGGCACAGTCCTTAACTGGCCGGGCGCTATTTACTCTCTTATCAATTCAACTTATCAGGCAGCATTATCTTCCTTTATTATTGCCAAACAAATAAATTCTAAAAAATATTGACATTGAACTACTTTGTAACTAATATATAACTATGGCAAACATAACAATCCGAAATATCCCAGATGATGTTTTTTCCGTTATAAAAAAACTTTCTGATTTAGAAAGAAGAAGTATAAATAATGAATTACTAATCATCATTGAAAAGGGCACGGCTTCATTAATGGAAAAAAAAATAAATGAAAACAAAATTATATCCAAAGTATCACAGATCAATCTTTGGAGAAATTTATCAGGGAAATGGGAAGATACCAGGACATCAGAAGAAATAATCAATGATATCTATGATAGCCGGACTCTCGGCAGAGAATTTGATCTATGATATTGCTCGATACTGATATATGTATAGAAATATTAAGAAAAAATGAAAAAGTCATATCTTCCAGAGAAAAAGACAATGATGATATTGGTATATCATTTATTTCCGTGGGCGAATTATATTTTGGAGCAGAAAGATCCGCAAAACCGAAAAAAAATATGAGATTAATTGAAGAATTTCTCATTACGATAAACATAATTCACAGTGATATTTCCATTATGATAAAATTCGGAGAATTAAAAGCATATTTAAAGAATAACAGCATATTACTTCCAGATGCAGACCTTCTAATAGCTGCCACCACTTTTATAAAAGCAGAAAGATTAATAACAGGTAATGTTAAGCATTTTGAGCACTTTCCTAATTTGTCTATAGAAAATTGGATAGAATAAGAAAGAGATAATTAAGGGCATATAACAATCAATTGGAGCAGATAAAACCTTTATCATGATTCTCGCTTTCGCAAGAATACATGCCAAGCCTACGGCACGGTTTTGCAGCTCAATTGGACGTTATACTAACAAGAAAAAAAACAATGGATAATAACTTCAGAACTCGTGTAATAAGAAGCAGATAAACCGTATCGTATCCGATATCTCTAAACAAAACTTCTTCGAATATCCTCCCCGATCAAATACTTCTATGGGCCCCTTCTTCTTAACTCCATAGATATATCTTAGCTTCTTATCCACATCCTCTATGTAATGCTTACTCTTCCGATAATCGTCCGATATCGTTGCATACACCGGCAGGCCATTTCTGTCATGTACAAAGAAATACTCCCTCCCGTGCATCGCCAGCCTCTTCTGAGAGTTATAACCATATAAACCAGCCAACCTGGAAACTGTTATCATCGATTTTTTCAAAAAAATTAAAATAACAGAAGGAGACCTTGAAGATATAATAGAGAGTGTGAATCAGTAAAAGGAAATAAAATATTTTAAAGAAAGGGTTGAAAATATACGGGGAAATTACAGGAGGTTCATGCGGGAGAAAGGTGATTTTTTATCCAAATACCGGTAAAATTATTGTGAAAAACTTACCATCAGAATATAATACCCAATACAGTGATTTATTTAATTAGACGGGTATCGTTCATTCCGGTCAAGAATGAGCGCGTTAAATATATTCAATCCTGAATATATCGTCGGCACCGTGGTCCAACTGGGTCCAGGCCCTATGTGATAGATAACAAAGGTTTCATCAGGATTATTGCAATCTTTAAAAAGAGTGGATCGATATATCCGGTCACAGGCGGGCCATTTCTACGGAGTGCTGTTGCTATAATGTTTTTACTTTTTTAAAATCAGATACTTTGCCATCAACTAAAACTTTACTTGTAAGTTTAAAGAAGAAGATAAATAAAGAGTTGTAGTAGTATGAGGGGGTTGGGGGGCCGGGGCATAAGCGTTAACTTAAGCCGATATTATAGATTTTAGTTGGGGTTGGCGTTTTCGTGGAGATTCGGCAAGTTTATTAGCAATTTTTCCCCAATTCTTAATGCAATCATCTAGCAGTAATGATGGATTTACAGATTGTTTTAGAAGGAATAGCGCAAAAGAGGTTTCTCGCCAAAGATTGCCTTTGAATA
>SDBS01004054.1_pt1 | contig 14359 bp, 16 predicted proteins | sample 2277091 | NCBI WGS metagenome assembly SDBS01 (sample SAMN10404972, study PRJNA504765) | marine sediment metagenome | isolation source: marine sediment core GS10_PC15, 163 cmbsf | place: Arctic Ocean: Southern Knipovich Ridge | collected 2010
GTTTGGTGAGATGGGGGTGTACGTGCCAAGCTTTAGGGCGAGGTATTCAGCCCGCCATTCTCAATAGCGCGAGTGTGTGGCATTCGAAAGAGGAAACCAAGGTTCAGGCTTAGAGTGAATCGGGTTTGTGTGAGTGGCAGACAATATAAAAATCGTTTAGTTTGTTTCGAAGTTAAGAAGTGAGATGATAAGTAAGTAAGTAGGGGTTGGGTTGTGTTCCGGAGTTTTTACTCCACTTTTTATTTTATTTTATTTTTTATTTTATGAATTATAATTTTTACTCTTTGTGGAGTTGTGTTCCTTTGTCAGGGGTAAGGATGCGAGATTTAAGTTGAGAAGTTGTGTTCCTGATTATTCATTTTTTTTAAATTTTTTTTCTTTGTTAGTGGTATTTTGGGTGGTGTTGGTGGTAGAAGTTGAGGTGATCTTTAAATATTAGTTCGTTCTATGTTATATTACGAGATGGAGCGCTCACGGAAGCTGAGCCGGTCTGATATTTTTTGTATCGGAGTTGCTATTTGATGGTGTGGTTGTATTCCAGATGCACTTTAATTTACTTAATTAGAGGTGGATAAAAGTTGAGTTATCTCAATAAACTATTAAGGCTTGAACACAGGCTTACATCAATTATAAATTCAGAGCACTTAGACCCTCCTGTATGGTACGATAATTTGTGGGTTGCTATCACAATTTTGGAGCAAGACGCTTTAAAGCAGTTTCAAGAATTATTTTGCTCTCTCGATTTTGGGTCGTGGAAATTTGATTCAGATAATAACATAATTCTTGAAAGCGTATTGAGTAATTTAGAAAAGCTTCAAAGAGAGATTAGGTTAGAAAAGTATAAGAAACGCCGTATTTTTGCGAAGTTGAAGGTTAAGAAGTGAGATAAGTAGTTTTGTATTGCGTAGGGGTTGTGTTCCGGAGTTTTTGACTTCAAAATTAAATTTTTGCGATTTAATTTACTACAAAATTGTTAAAAGGTTCCATGGTTTAGATTATATTAATATGAGGCAAAAAGTTCTTGGTATATTTTTGCTAATTTTAGGATTTTATTTTATCGTGATAAATCCAGTATTATCAATTCTTATCCACGCGATTTTTAACCTTCGAATCGCTATTCCTTTGAATCCTTTCACGTCTTGGATTCGTGTTTTGGAGCTTTTATGGTTGTGGATTACAATTCTCGTTGCTGGTTCGGGGGTAGTATTCGTTAAGTACGGTCGCCGTAATGTGTTGTATTCGAAAGAGGAGCTCAAGGTTCAGGCTTAGAGTGAATCGGGTTTGTGTTGAGTGGCAGACAATATAAAAAGCGTTTAGTTTGTTTCGAAGTTAAGAAGTGAGATGATAAGTAAGTAAGCAGATAGGGGTTGGGTTGTGTTCCGGAGTTTTTACTCCACTTTTTATTTTATTTTATTTTTTATTTTATGAATTATGAATTATGATTTTTACTCTTTGTGGAGTTGTGTTCCTTTGTAATTTTTTTGGTGATACAAATTAGTTTACCCTTTTATTTTCTTTTGGTTTTTAAATTTGCTATGAGAAATTTTGGTAATAAGAAATAAAAAAGGACAAACTGAGAAAAATTGCCAAAATGTTTTCACTGCGGTGAGTTAGGTTCTGATTTAACGACTTGTCATACGTGTTTGAATAGTTATTGTAAGATCCATATTGATCCGGTTGTTCACGAATGTAGCCTTACTATTGAATCTCGTAAGATGCAGCACGAGTATAATGTGGTCTTGCATCCAGACATCGCTGACCACAATAATCCGAGTTATACGGTGAGGGGCTCGACTGATGGGTATTATGCGTGGGCTTCTCCTGAAGGGGAAGTTCAATCGATAAAATCCGCTTCGAAGAGTAATTTTCTGACGCATCTAAAAGATTATGAAGGGATACTATTTTTACTCTCGCTTGTTGTTCTTTTTTCGTTGTTTTCATTAGATTTGTGGAACCGGCAATTTATTAGTTTAAATGCCTATAATATCTCTCTTGGGTATTATTGGACCTTTTTTACGTCGCTATTTGTCGTGACGATGCACAGTGTCGAAGAAGTGCTATTTTTTGTTATAGGATTAGCTTTTTCATTTGTGGTAATGAGAAACCTTGAGAAAAAAACGAGTATAAAGCTGGTCTATTTCGTGTTTGGTTTAAGCGGGCTTTTTTCAGGGGTATTATTTTTAATTTTAAGGCTTACTTTTGCGTTTTATATACCAATTGAAGTGTTAGACTTATTTTTTTTTACTGTAGGTCTAGGTGGTGCGGGTTTGTTGGGTCTTACGGCATTTTCTGTGTTTTTAGAGCCAAATCAAGAGTGGAACTTACACACTTATGGTATTCCTATTAAGATGAAGGGTAAAAGTTTGCTGTTGGTTATAGTTGCGTTGAGGTTATTCCCGATTTTATTTACTGGATTTTTTAGCATATTCAGTTTTTTAATGTATTGTTCTGAGCTCTTTGGTATTTTAGCTGCGTTTATTTACTTTAAATGTTGGAAGAAATTGACGAAACTGAAATAAAACCTAAGAATACTAAACAGCTTAATTTATATCATTTTAGCCTATTGCGTAGGGGTTGTGTTCCGGAGTTTTTACTCCATTTTTATCTTCTATTTCATATATTAGCTTTAGATTTAATAGTTAGTTCTGGATGGGAAATTCAGAGTCTAATTTAGAAAAATTTTGCGATAAAAAATTTAATATCAAATTTAAAATTTTTTCAATTTTTTACAACATAATTATCATATTTTTTTAACAGATCAGAAATAAAAATTTCGATGTTAACGTAGTAAATATAAATTAATAAACCGTTAATAATCAACAATATAAATATGAAAATTTTTCAATAATATAGTAAAAAGTAAAAATTTTTTATGAAATTGATATGAAAAAATTAGAAGCATTGAATACATTCGAAAAAACAGTTCTAAATGCATGCTGTAATGCAAATAATTATAGCTTAAGCTCACATGTACCAAAAGGATTCATAAGGAAAAAAATGGCAAAAAATCAACAAAAATATTTTAATAGGGCCTTTAAAACCCTAATTTCAAGTGGTTTTATTATCCAGCGTCCTACAAGCAGGAATGTTACCTATGCATTAAGTCCAAATGGCTTAAAAGCAGGAAATTTGCTGAAAAAAGAGTTTGAAACTAATTAATAACTTTAAGATTTATATTTTAAAAGTTAATAATACCATACAAAATATTTTGTATTGGAATATATTTAAATATAATATTTATCGTATATTAAATGGATTGGTTACAAGATAGATTCGTGATCTTTTTATACTACTAAAAAAGTGGAGAGGTGGTGATTTATGTCGGTATTAGAAAGAGCAAATCAAATAAGGAAGAAAAAAGCTCTTGATAATAAATGGTTTTTGTATGGGATAATTGATAAGAATCCTGGGTTTACTATTTATGATCTAAGCAAAAAAATAGACTGGACACCTGGAAAAATCAAATATTATGCAATAAAATTAGTAAAAGACGGAATGATTAAAAACTCAACTGAGATTGTAAATGGAAGAACACAGAAGCGGTATTACGGAAAATCCATGAAAGAGTTTATAAATTGGGAGGAATGGTAAAAAATTTTTTGCTTTTATTTTCTCATTTAATCTACTTTTGACTATATATCTATTACATGATGCTTAAATTTAGAAATGATTATAAGTGCTTATCTTTACCATCTTCCAGTTTTTTTTTTGTTTTTTTTATGTATAGTATAATGCTTTTTCTGGGAACCTAAAACTTTAAGGTTCTTCCTGCTATTATCTCGTTTCTTTCTATTTTTATGATGAACGACTTCGCCTGACTGTAATTTTCGTCCGATCGTCCTTTCGGCGACATGTCTATGCACGAGTATGTTGGAATCCTTATAGCGTTTGTATCCCTTTTTATCAATATATGTTTTACCCATTATTTCACCTTCATTTAGTAATTAATAGGATCACTATATAAAATTTTCCAAACCAGGCTTTTTCGGTTTTTCAAGGTCCTTTATTACTGCTACTTTTTTATCATTCATTTTTTTTGGTCTTTTTCTTTTTTCCTTCCATACAGGATACATGTTTGTTTTGCGAGATTTAAGTTGCGAAGTTGTGTTCCTGAATTTAATTTTTTTTATTTTTATTAGCGTTAATTGGTGTGCTATTCTAAATTAACTTTATTTAGAGCTTTAAAGTGAGATGTTAGATGTAGGGGTTGTGTTCCGGATTTAATTTTTTTTTTAATATTTATAACCAAATAGTAAGAACTTAAGAGTGAGTAAATAAAAAAAATATATAGATGGTGAATTATGAGAAAAATAAATAAAAAAGTGATCTTATTACTCTGTCTGATTTGTGTTTTTATTGTTCCGAATGTTAAAGGAATTGAGAGAATAGAAAAAACTCATTACTGTTATAGAGGCATTCACTACCCTATTATTGAGAATCTTGAGATAGAAAAGGACGAAGTTATTACATGGGATTTTACAACCTATAACAGTTCTTTTGAAGCAGTGTTAGGTTTGTGGATTGATACCTTTACTTTTGTTGTTGCTTTATGCTTTCAAGAAACAAACGATAAGGGCGAATATAGAATTACTCAAACGGGAAATTATCGTATTACTGCTGGTAATTTTGGTTTAAGTGACGGTTTTATTCATATTGTTATAGAAAATAAACAGGAAATATCGAGTTATCCACTTTTCTTATTGTTTGGGATAATAGGAATCGTTATAATACTCAAAATAAAGAGATATACAAAGAATATAAAAAATAATTAAAAAAAGAAATCAAATTTTTGTTTTGAGCTTCAATTATCCTGAATAGACAGATATGAATATCAGAAAAAATTAAAGTCGACCAGAGCCAATAATCCTAGAAAAAACGGAATGGAGAAGGTTAAATGAAAACTATGAATTTTGTAAAGACCAAAATACGGTTAATAAAGATGATTATAAAGAGTTAGCAGACGATTTCGAAAAGATAAACAACATAATGAAGCGAATTGATAATCTAGATAAAAAATAAAGCCTTAATAACCTTTTTTTATTACTATTTTTATTTTTAGGGGCAAAAATATTTATAAAGCTCGTTTTGGTAACATTATTTATGGATAATAATACAAAAATCTATCATTATAAAAAAGAATTAGCTGAGGTTTGGTATAACGGTGGAATAATTTGTCCAGTCTGTTCAGACATTCAGAATCCAAAAGGTCAAACTAAATTTAACTTCATAAAAATAGATGATTATAAAATAAAGTGTAATAATAAAGATTGTGGAACTATAATTATTTTTGATAGATAATTTTATACTTTTTTTAATTAACCACCAATGGTGGCAAATGCATAGTTAACCTTATTAGTATGAAATGAAATTTGATAATTAATTATTAGGGTTCCATTCTCCATCTTTAGTATAATTAAGGCTTCTTTCAAAGCCACATGCGTTCCAAACCGAATCTAAAATTGGTTTTAATAATTGAGGTGGATCAAAATCATATTCTTCAATAATAATTTCAGGGATTAGTACAATATCCCTGTCTATTGGAAATATCTCATCAAACCACCATTTTTTATTCTCAGAAATAATATAATCCTTTACATCTATTAAAGTTAAAAATAGAAAGATGGGAGTATCTATATTAAATTTTTTATATACCTCAATATATTTAGGAATATATTCTATTAGGTTTCGTTCTATTTTTGTTATTGGTATAAATTTATCGTTATTTCTTGACCAAAGTAAACGAGTATCAACTGCTTCAATAATTCCATTTCTATAAAGCTGAACATATGAATAAGATCTATCTTTGCCTCGAAAAGAACTGAAAGTGAGTAATCCATCAATATTATAGCGTTTACTAAAAGGACTAGACCTTATTGGTTCTATATCATATAAAGATAGTTCTTTAAAATCGTAACTATGTCTGGGATTAAATGCACTAAAAGGAATTAAATGTAGGGCAATTTTAGGAGAACTGTAGAATGGAATTGGTAGATTGTTTGAGTATATATCTGCTATTCTTTTTTCTCTAAATTGCTTAATTTTATCTCCAATTGATTCTGAAAGAATAAATGCTGACCTTAATTCTTGTACGTCAAGTGGATATTTCCCATTGGTACTCCTTGAATAAAATCGATCCCATGATTTAAAGGAGACTCTATGTGGGCTTATCCAACTTTTGTTTATTCTAATAATTAAGACACATTTTGAGTTTTTTAATAGAATTTCTCGAATATTAATTGACGATGAAGGAATATTCGGTTCGATTCCATTTCTTATTATTTGATCTAATCGCAAGATCTCTTGATCAACATTTATTATCTCGATACCTTCTAATTTTTCAGGCTTTCCCGTTTTCCTATTTTCAATAACTCCATAGATTAAATCACCACCTACTGCATTTGCGAAGGAAGAAACATTAGCTAAAAAGTCCTTTTTTTCAGAATCACTATTTCCGGGAATTTCTGATTTATACTCCAAGACTTTTTTTTCAATTCTTTCTTCATCTATTAAGCTCTGAAGATCTGCTTCTGAAGTATCTTCCAATTGTTTATTTATAACATACATCTCAACAATATTTTAGAATTCATATACTTATAAATTTTAAGGGTGTCTTATTTTTCAGTTCATACTTAGAGTTTATGGGAAGAAAGAAATATATTTTTTTCCCATAATAATTGGTATCTCCCTCCCCCGTGGTGCCCCTCCTGAAAAAGTAGGTGTTAAAGGTAGGACATGGAGCGAAATTAAGAAGTGAGATGTTAAATTTTGTATTTTGGTGGGAGTGTGTTCCGGAGTTTTTACTCCATTTTTTCTTTTCTATTTCACTAATTAGCTTAAATAATGAAAGTTCGTATTGAATGGTAAATTCAAAGCCATAGTGTGAATTTACTTGTGATATAGTCGAGAAACTATACAAATTCCTTTCATTTGAAGAAAAATATATATTACGATGAGAAGGAAAGTCTATGGATGCGTGATCCAGTGCTTGTGGTAAAAAACACCCAAAAATCATTGAGATCTTCTCTCGACTCTTCATGGTAAAGTAGAGGAACAATAAACACTCTTCAAAATCTTTTAAGAACCTTCTTTATTTTGAATATTATTTTTCCATTTTTCAGTAGCTAGTAATATAATATCAAATGGATTTATTTTATGATCATTAATTTTATTATGGGCGGAATCATCTTCAAGAATTTCCTGCAAGAAATAGAATGGACATTTCGTTTTCTTTACACTTTCTATAATTTTATTTAGTAAGGAGATAGGAGATTCTGAATCATATTGCACAAATTCTAAGGGAAAAGAGACTAAGCATAACGGAATGTTATTAATCCAAGTAAAATTAACCTCCTCGATGAGATTCTGAAAACTTTCTTGTATAAATTTGGGTTTCTCAGAAATACATTCAAAACTATGATTATAATCATCTAGAATTCGTTTAAGGTATCTTCTTCCCTTAATCAGATTATTTTTATTATAATATGTTAATACTTCAGGTAGCATTAATAATAAAGAATTTAAATAGATTAATCTATCATCAAATTCAAGAAATATATTCCCATTACTCCTAATAAAAGAATTTGTTGGAAACCCGCTATATTTATTCGTGGGTTTTTCTCTATCCCATATTATAATGATTTTTTTGTAATTACTTTGGTCTAAGATGTCTTTAAGAATGTCCTTATATAACTTTCCTTTTTTTGTATCAATTTCTGGAGCATCAATTCCGTAAAGTCTTACAATAATATCATTTAACCAAATTTTAAGCTCTGATGGAGGCTCTACAGATATGGTATCTCCATCTATAACTTTGATTAATTTATACCCTCTATCTCGGAAGTTAACTCGAGAAGCTGCAAATATTATCTTTTCATTAATTTTTCTAGTTAATCTATCTAGATTATCTTCAATTGAACTTAATTCTTCCATAAAATTCTCATTATCCAAAAGATCATGCAATTCTGCTAGTTTTTTTTCAATTTTTTTAATTTTTTCAATTGTTTTTTGATAATTGCTTTTATTTTCAACCATAATAATCTTTTTAGAGTTATTTAATTAATCGAATAACAATATATGTTTTAGATTTTAGAATTATAAATTAAATTCTCCCTATTCAATAAAAAGATTTCTTTCAATATGTTTTGATAAAATTTTCTTTTTTTTCTATTAGAATTTAATTCCTATTTTCTTAATTAATATTAATAATAAAAATATTTGTCGGACTCTTAAAAGGATGTTAATAATCCTAAGGTGCAAAAACTTAAATTCACTAACCCTCTATAAAATAAAAAGTTCAAATATAAATTTACTTGGTAAAACCTTTATTTGGGTAATTAATAAATAAAAATAATTTTCATAAAGCTATAATAAGTTGGAGTTTAGATTAAAATGAAAAAATTAAGAAGAGAAATTAAGATATTAATGATTTTAATGGTAATAAGTATTTCTTTAATTATTCTTTCTATTATTAATGGGATTTTGTTTGATTGGGGATCATTTTGGGCCATGTTTCTATTCTTATTTTATCAAATAATTCCATTATTTATTGCATTTTATAAAACAGACAAGGAGTTCAGAGAATTTAAGGAAAATAGAAAGGATTTTAAAACATTTATTGCTAAAAGATTATCTGTTTTTAAATCACTGGAAATCTTAAGTATTTCTTATTCCTTGTTTTTTGGATTATTCGTTACTATTTATTTTAGAATTTTATTGGCAGGATATGAAGCTCAAGCAATTTTTTTCAGTGCTATTTCTTTAGGTTTATTTGGTATTAATTTTTTAATTTCTACATATGCTCTGGTGAAATATCATTATCTAACAAGTGAATTCTTTTATCCCAAAGAAAATCTTAAAAAATTTAATCTAACAGAGGATATTACTGAAGATTTATTAGGATATCTTAATCAATTACAAATCCCATATTTACTTAAAGAGTATATTAAATATAATCTGTATTTGCATTTCCTTACTTTATTACCATTCATTTTTGCAATCAGGTTTTGAAGATTTTTATTTTTACTTTCATAAGGAGATACACATAAGTTTCATATATTAATAATTGTTTACTTTAGTGATACCGTATTGCTAATTTGGTAAAAACGATAGAAATTTCCCCCTCCTTAAAAAGCTAAATAGTAATTATTCAAAACGAAGATTTTTATAATTACATTTAGTACATTGAAAATAGAATTCCCATTTTCGCTTATCTTCTTCTGAAGCATCCTCTGGTAAGATATGACCATCGTTAGAAAGAACCTTATATTCGCTTCCACAATCTTTGCATTTGATATGAACATATCCATTTTCATAACGCATATTATCTTTACCAACAACTTTTAATAGCATCCCAGTAAACCCATAGTGAGATTTTAATACACCTTCTTTGGTAAGTGAACTAAAGCAAGACTCACAAGTATTATAACCTTTTCCAACATTATTCTCAGAGAATGCGAGAAAATAACTTTTTAAATCTATAGTAGCATCATTTTTGTTACAATATTCACATATCATAATATTTTTCAACTTGAATTTTTGTTTTAATTCAATATAAGAATTTAATATATTAATACATATTAATCAATCATTTTTTTCTCTATTACCTCCCCGTAATGTCCCCTCCTAAAAAAGGAAATGTCTGTAATGATCTCGTATCAGAACATTTTGATGCTTTCCCTTCCCTTTTTGTGTGTAGGTTGGACAATGTTAATAGGCAATTATTAATCTTTTTATAACTTTCATTTTAAATTATATTTAAAGCTCAGATAACTGAAGATTATGAAGAGAATTAGAAAACACGAATTGGAAACTTTATCTGATACCTTCTTAGAGACTTTTCTCTCGGAATGGGTTTGCAATAAATATAGACCTGATTATGGATTGGATTATAAGATAACTATAGTAGAAAATGAAATAGTAACTTCTCATTATTTTTTTGTACAAAACAAGGCAACAGACTCAATTGATTCGAGTGATGGATATATAAATTTTGATATGGATGTAAAACATTTAAAATTCTTTTTAGAACATAATGTTCCCGTTCTTTTATTTATATATGATGCACAATCTCAAAGGACTTTCTGGATAAACATTCATAGATATTGTTGGGAAACCCTTGATATAAATAATCCAAATTGGAGATCAGATATTTATAAAAGAATCAAGATCCCAGAAGAGAATGAATTGATTAACAAGGAGATAATAAAGGAAGAAATTATTAATTATACCAAAATAATTTTAAGAAGAATTACTGATTCGTTTAGCTGGAGTGAAGGTTATGAAAATATCTTAACTAATGCCGAAAAATTTAGAGAAAAGATCGATATGGACGAATTAGACCTAATAAAGAGTAGATTTCATCAATCATTACTATGTTTTAGAATGGCAGATCTCGATGGAATGAAAAAACAATATGAAAAGATTTACAATTTGAAAAGGAATGATGAGGAACATTTAAGGGCAATATATGCAATATTGATGTCAGGAGATCAATCTCTTATATTTGAACAAGAGAAATTTAAGAGCCTAATAAGTGAAGGGATTGAATTAGCACAAGAGTTGGAAAACGATTTCTACACCTTAATTTTTTCATTTTACCGGAATTATCTTGAATTATTTAGTTGGTCTTTTCAGAAGCTTCAGTTAATGTTAATGAAATTAAACATTCAAAAACAACAAGCTCAGATAGATGATATTACCGAGAGAATAAGAATCCTTCAAGAAAATCGTGCTGATCAAAAAATAACTCAATTAGAAGGTGAAATCCACGAGATGTTAGATCGCTTAATAGAAAATAATCATATTTTTGAACATATCCAACTACTTCTTATTTATATCCGTATGGATCTAATATTTTCTTATACTTTAAGGCAGGCAGGTGAAGAGGAACTAGTTAGAAAAAAATTAAGTCAGAGAGAAGATTTCTTAATCCGACTTCTTGATTATATTGCTACATTAAATGAAGAAGAATTAATACTTAATTCAAAATTAATAATAGGAGGAGTCTTTGAACAATTTGATCAAGATAAAGCAAGAAATATTTATAATAGTGGGCTTAAACTCGGAAAAAGTCTTGATCATCAATATTATATTCAAAAATTCACTTTTACCCTCTCTGAGCTTGGTAAAAAAATACTACCTCCATTTAATCTAAATACTTTAATGAACACTCCCTTATCTGATGTAATTAGTATGATTAAAATGGGAAAAAACCTCTTAATTAATAATCTCGGACCCAAAATGCTCGATGTAATTAATAATTCCTTTCGAGATTTGGATCCAATTCCTATACTGAAATATTGTAAGAATCTCATTGTTGCATATTATCCTCAGCCAAATCTGATGATTTTTGGTGTATATTCTTCTGGAAAAAAGCGGATAGGATGTTCTCTAAAAAGCTTATGTTCTCGTAGTTCTGATAATTTAGAAACTCTTAGGAAGGAGTTTATTCATAACAATTGCTTATCTTGTGATCTTAAGGAATCTAGAAATGAACAATTTGATCCTCCATTCAAAATTATTGATGAAATGTTTGCAACAATGAGAAATATGGAATAATTAATAATGATATCCCTCTGAGATTAGTTGATTTTATTAGTTGAATTCCCTTTATTATTGGAATAAAAAGAAATAAAAATTTTTACTTTTACTTGATATTTAAAGAATAAAATAGCTTTATTGATACTTATTTTCTCCCTCCCCCGTGGTGCCCCTCCTATAACAAATTCTTAATATTAAAATAATACTATAATAATTAAATGGAAAATAAAAGATTAATATATCATTTAGCGTCCATTGTTCGTCTTTATCTAACAGAGCTAGAAGATATACATTATTTTCACGAAGAAGTACAAAAATTTTTTAGTAAAACATATTCAAAAGAAATAGAAGAAGATAATCCTTGGAGCAAGTTTTTTAAAGATTTGGATAAACGTCTTTTAGGAGCGAAAAATAATCAACTTTTTAAAATGATTATAGTGTCCTGTATATCCATTTTCGAAGCGTTTAATAAGGATTTTTTCAAAATTCTTTATACATTAAGACCAGAAAACTTGAAACGAGAGGAAAAAGTTGATTTTAACTATATAGAATTAATCGAATTTCGTTCAATGGAGGCACTCTATGAAGAATTAGCAAGACGAAAGGTTGATAAATTTGGTAGGAGGAGTATTGACAAGTTAGCTGAAGAATTGGATAAGAAACATAAATTTAAATTAATTAAAAATTTTGAAAAGTGGAAGGCACTTAGAGAGAAGTACTATAGGAGAAATATAATTATCCACAATAGAGGTAGAGTATCTAAGGATTATATTGAAAAAATAAAAGGTTACAACGATACTGATGTTGGAAACGAATTGGACTTGTCATTCGATTATGTAGAAGAGTGTATATCGAATGTATGGGAATATATCGTATTTATATTTGAAAAGATTGGGAATAAAAACAAGTTAGAAATTGATTATAAAGAGGTTTATAATTTTAATATGCCTTTATCATTCCTATATGGGATGGATCCGAGAAGTCCTGAATGGAGGGATTTTTTGAAAGAAATGGAATAATGATGCTAATATTAAGCATGAGAGTGAAGGTTGGGTGGTAGTTATTCCCGAGAGGATAAAAAATTCCGTTCAGAGATTTGCTGAAATTCTTGGTGTTTCAGATCAACTATTTGAATTTCACGAGGGTACTGATATTTACGAAGCTGAGTTAGGGTGGAACGAGAAAAATCTAGCTTGGATAATAAATTACAGGGATAAAGATGTGGACAATTATTATTTAGCGCACGAAGTTGGGCATATTTTTGTAGCAAAATTATATAATTTCGATGGATTTGCAAAACCCATGAAAGATGAGGACGAACCAAAAATAGACTGGAACATCGCTCCTCTTTTTAACAGCCTTTTAGATGGTATTGTTGATTATCAGATAAATCTATTTAATGAGATATACACTCATTCGGAAAAGAAGTACTTGTCTTATTTGAAAGACTTGCCTGACGCCTATTCACTCGTTGTTAAAAACAAAGACTACATTGAAGTTCTTGAATGGTATTTTTTGTGGTTTCAAATATTTAAATTCATAATCAAAAAAGAGGTTCGAGTAAAATACAAAAAAGAAATCTCTCAATTATTATCATTCACTAGAAATCATTTGCTCAAGTTTACTGGCGGAATTTCCGTTGAAGCGTTTAAAGAGATGGAGGATAAACTCAAAAACTTCGATGCAGTCAAGAAAACTACTGATTCTAAAGATCTTTTTTTACATTTTATAAACGTACTTAATTTGACTGAGTTATGGGATTCGAGTCACATTATCAAACAATTAACATTTTTCTATCCAACTATCCGAAATCTTTTTAAAAAGTGAGATAGCGTAGGTGTGTTCAAACCTTTCTACATACATTTTCTCTTTTTAAATATAGTTTAAAACAAAGATGTTAAGAGTTTTAGATGCAAAACAGAAACCAAGGTTTATTCAGGAGGATGTAACCACCTATCTAATTTTGTGAAACTATCATCCTGCAATAAAATTTCGCGATTATGGAAAAAATTTTTTTCGTTAGGTTTCAAAGTAGCTAAATTTCCATTCAGATTAATCTGAGAGTATTCGTCCTCTAAATCAAAATTATCTTTTGGAAAAAAACTCACTGCACATTTACGAGTAAATGTGGGTGTCTTGTAATATTTCCCATACCATCCTGTTGGTGTTTGCTTCCTATCTATAATTGTTGTTAATGCTGGTTGAAAAATTAACCCAATTTTTCTTTTTTGTTTATTCTGAGACTGGGCGTGAAAATTAATTACGGTTGCTCCTAAAATTAAATCAATGAACTGAATTAGGTGGGATTCCTCCATTTTACTTTTTTTATGATCCGAATCTAAAAACTTTATTTTATCAGAATGGAATTCTATCTTATTTGTGTTTGAGCCTAATTTAACTATTGTATGCCACGGAAAATATCGGTGATTTTGCTGTCCTCCTCTATCATGATATATATTGTTAATGATAATCTTTTCATACTTCTTATAAAAATAATTAATGCTCCCTTCTAGATTGGTTCGAAAGAATCTATTATATATATTATAATGACTTCCCTTCTTATCCCCAAAAAGATCGAGATTCAATTTTGAATGGTTCAAACCGAGGATGTTAAATGTTAAAAATCCTTGACGAAGCCCATTAGTAATAGCAAATCGTATCCATCTTTTTGAAATTCGAAATCGTGCATTTGATCGATGTAAAGCGCTGTAATGAATTTCGGTATTATTTTTCTCATGGTAATTACAGTTTTGAGGGCATTTGGATTTATCCTTATACCATTTGTTATTTTCAACACATCTAAGATTCTTTAGAAGTTTAA
>SDBS01004057.1_pt1 | contig 14356 bp, 17 predicted proteins | sample 2277091 | NCBI WGS metagenome assembly SDBS01 (sample SAMN10404972, study PRJNA504765) | marine sediment metagenome | isolation source: marine sediment core GS10_PC15, 163 cmbsf | place: Arctic Ocean: Southern Knipovich Ridge | collected 2010
CGGCTCCTCTGAAGATTGTGGGCCAAGTGTATTTAATTTTTCAACAGCAGATTGCCGTTTCATTTTCAACTGCATTAATTCATCGTCAGAAATATCTCGACCTTTAGCCCGCGCATTTTGGACTAATTTAGAAAATTCTGCTGTAATAACCGCTACTTCAGTAAACAATTCGAGTATCAGTAAGATACCTGAGATCATATTCATGATTTGCTGTCTCCTTTTTAGCCACAATAAGTTGTAATTGTTTGATAATTGTGTTTAGTTCTATAAGAAGAACAAATACTAATTGTGAGTCATTTATTTTTATTGCTTCCTGCACACCATTAAGAATTTCATTTCCTGAATTTGCGATAATCTTAGCGGCTTTTAATTGTTCATTTGAAATATTTCCAAGTTTATATTGTTGTGTAATAATGTCTACCACTGTAGTAAATACAAGTTCAGCGGCAACAAGTTTTTCTTTATCAGTTTGCGGAATTAAATTTATAGGTAATGTGCCTCCAGGTAACGCACATGCTGAAAGCATAGTAAAAAAGATCAGCATATATAATATACGCATTATTTATCTCCCATCGATGCAATACCTTTCCGAACAGTAATAAAGCCAATACCTTCGAGAAGTAATGCAGCAGGATTATCAACTACAACCGCTGCCGGGAGCCATTCTGGAAACAAACCAGAAAGCGCACCAAGCACAATCATAATGATACCTGTAATATAAGTCTTCTTATTTGGTAGAAAATTTAACGGGTTCATTGGCTCATCCTTTCTTAGAAAATGTCAATTACTACACCATTGCGGATATGAATTGTTTTTCCATCTGTTGTAGTAAACTGACCTGTAACACCAGGTGCTAGCACATCACGTAACAAAGCAAAATTATGAAACAAATATCTAATTTGTGAAATATCTTCAAATGGCGGAGTTAAATCAAGTAAATTTAATGCCTTTGTCGCGTCAGAAACTCCATGAAGTATAGGAGCAAATCCAGTTAAAGTAAACGTTCCCAGTGGAGTAACAATAACTACAGGTCCACCAGCAACAATATCTGGAGAAAATCCTGTAAATGTAAAACTACCTAATGGAATAAGAACATTAACACCAGTTTGTATAATTGGAACAAATCCAGTTAAATTGAAAGTTCCTAATGGTGTGGCTATATTGACTCCAGATGCTACAATAGGCGCTATGAAATTGACAGTGAAACTTCCAAGTGGTGTTATAATCACAGCACCACTTCCTACTATCGGTACTTGACCAGTTAATGTGAATGTACCTAGTGGGGTTATAACCTCAGCGCCTGTGCCGATAACTGTAACAAACCCGGTAAGCGTAAACGTTCCAAGCGGTGTTACAATTTGAACACCTGTACCAACAATTGGTATTTGTCCAGTTAAAGTAAATGTTCCAAGTGGGGTTATTACAACTACCCCACCAGCTGCTACAACAGGCGCAAAACCAGTTAATGTGAATGTACCAAGTGGAGTAATTATAGTTACACCAGTTTCAATAGTGGGAACAAGTCCTGTTAACGTAAACGTACCCAATGGTGTGATAATATTTGCACCAATTGTAATTACAGGTGCAAATCCGGTTAATGTAAACGCCCCAAGAGGTGTAATAATGTCTACACCAGTACCAATAATAGGTATCTGTCCTGTTAATGTAAATGTTCTTAATGGCGTAATAATATTGACACCAATATCAATTACAGGAACAAAACCTGTTAGTGTAAATGTACCTAACGGAGTAACAACAACTACTCCTCCAGCGGCGATTACTGGTGCAAATCCTGTAAGAGTAAATGTACCCAGTGGTGTAATAACAGTAACGCCAGTTTCAATTGTTGGAACTAATCCTGTGAATGTAAATGTACCTAGTGGGGTTATAATATTAGCACTAATTCCAACAATAGGTACTAACCCATTTAATGTAAACGTTCCTAATGGTGTTACTATTGAAGCACCTGAACCAACAATCGGAACCTGTCCTGCTAAAGTAAATGTACCCAATGGAGTAATAATATCAACACTAGTTGCTACTAACGGAGCAAAACCAGTTAAGGTAAATGTCCCCAATGGCGTATCAACACTAGCGCCAGAACCAACAATTGGAACCAATCCAGTAAGTGTAAATGTTCCTAACGGAGTTATTACTTGCGCACCAGTTCCTACTACTGGAACTTGTCCTACTAGTGTAAATGTCCCTAAAGGCGTAATAACGGTTACACCTGTTTCAATTGTCGGAACTTGACCAGTTAAAGTAAAAGTACCTAGAGGAGTTATAATAGTAACCCCGGTTTCAATAGTAGGTGCAAAACTATTTAAAGTAAAAGTACCAAGTGGAGTTATTACTTGCGCACCCGTACCAACTATCGGAACTTGCCCAACTAATGTAAAAGTACCTAACGGAGTATCAACAGACGCACCACTTCCAACAATTGGCACTTGTCCTGCGAGTGAAAATGTACCTAATGGAACTACTATATTTACATCAGCTCCCCCAGCATCCGGCACATGCAACAGCATAGCCCAAATATCTGCTGCAAATATCTCACGCCCGCCAGTATCGTCTGTACCTGCGGATATACCAAAACTGAAGTCTTCCGTTGCCAGCGGAACAACTCCAGCGGCTTCACTCACCTCCTCGAAGATTTCATAGGCGGTCGTTAAGTTTCCTTCTTGATCGGCGCTACTTGTTTCTCCATCGCCAGTGTTACCAAAGAGATAACGCAGAGACGTTCCACTGCCGTTGGAACGCTTGAGGTTGTAGATGTATTTCGCTCCCTTGATGGTACCGGAAACGTCAAACTCCCCATCAGTATGCTCAACAAAAACCCGAGCTATACGTAGAACAGCTATATTAGCGCTTGTGGAAGCATCCCATATGCGAAATTCAAGGGCTTGAATTTTTGCCCAGGTCCAGCCGCCGCTAGGAGTGGATAGTTTGAAATAAGGTGAATTTAGAGCAATACTCGTTGATATCACACTTTGCGTTAATAAAGTTTCCCCTTCCGCGTCCGTTGTTACTCTAAAATTAACGTCATTGGGAGAATCCGCTGTATATCTAATATTAACATAGACATCATTAATTGTGCCACCTGAACTAGGGGCATTAGTGCCATCTCCCCCTAAAAAATTACTACTCGCGCTTCCAGCCGTCGTTGATAGGCTGTCAGCACCAGTACCTTCATTGCCGTCAAAAGCATTTGAGTCATTATTCCATAACCCTCCAGCATCATTCGGCCCATCATCAGAAGCATCAAAATGGTACACATCACCCTTAAATAATGGTCCACCATGTTGGCCTCTAGCATTAGGCGCATCCAAATCAGCCGTAAGTGTGAGCGCAGAACCACCAGACGCTTCAAGAGCCGTACCATCTGCTTCCTCTACACCCGGTGTATCTCCAGTCTCAGTAAACGTACCATTTGTCGGTGCCCCAGTTGTAGTAGAAAGTGCGCCGGCCTGGTATCCAAAGACTTCGCAATCTCCCAAGCGGTCGGTGGGGCTAGTGGCACCTGAAAAGAAATAAATATCATCTTGGTCAGTAACACCAACGCTAATTTCAGCCATTCTAAAGTTAGTAAAAGTCCCTCCATCAGTCAAGTCTCGTGAACTATCTGACCCTTGACTGGCATTATCAATGAATAATTCAATTGTGCCCGATGCTTGGTGCTGAAAATAGAGTTCAATGTAGTGGTATTGGTCAACAGTAAATGGATCAACAATAGTTCTGATTAGTGCCCTTTCCGCATCCAAAATCAGCAGATCACCATTTGTATCAACTTGTAGTTCAATAAACTCACTTGCACCTTCCCTCATTGTTAAGAATGTATTTGCTGCGGCCGGGTCTACCCTTGAAAATCGAATACCAAAACCAAGTATATAATCATTACCCGCGTCAGAAACAAAATCAAACGGGGCAATATCAAAAGTTCCACCTCGAAAACCAAAACGGCCGGACCTCGCAGCCGCAGCTACAATTGTAGTGCCAGAGATATCAGAAATTTCTTCAAAGCCTTCGGTCTCAGCACCTACAAAAGTATTAAGAGTTAATACCATCTACCGAGCCCGTCGCATCCAAATGACATATTGCTCACCATCCCAAACGCAGGACTCGACGATGGTCGAACGCGCCACGAGTTCACGATTATTCCCTCGTCCTTCCCAGAACAATCGTTCACCAAGTGCAGGATCAGTTGTTTTGTCTGGATCGTCGGCGGGTAAATCGCGAACGCGCTGCCGAAATGTCAAATCTTCCTGCAATAATTCTTTAAGCACAAGTGCAGTTTTAGTTTTATCTGCGTTCTGAAAACGTACATCGTTTATTAAATCATAGTTACGCTCACGTTCACCTGACCCCATACCAGTACGATTAACCGGGTTGGCCAGACGAATTTCATCGGCATCCGACTTGGTAATCCAAGAGTTGGGCATTTTTTTCTTTTAATATTAACTGATCGTAAAGACGCCAGAACCATTGAAAGTGATCTTGAAATCAGTACCGTCACCGGCAGTTTCAGGGCCGATGAAATCAATGCTACACATAAGCAGATCAACAGATGGCGTTACGGACGTATCATCATAAATCACCGCATCATCTGCAGGTCCAATTGACCCACCAGACGCAGACCAAGTTTTATCGTCCACATCCCAAGTTTGCGTATCTGTAACAGAAGTCCATGCGACAGTGGTTAAGGCTTCTCCTGGATTGGTATATCCAAATGCTGTTCCCAAAGCATTGGCTGAAATTTGCGAACGATTGGTATTTGCCGGAGTAAATACATGAGTTGAATTATAAAGTTCAATAAAAAAACTGTCATTATTCAAATCAATGCCAGCGGTCGCGCCAGAATGATCGCCAACAAACTCAATAAATTGATCGTAGAAGTTGATCGTCACCATTGTAGGCTACTCCTTTTGACCACCAGTTGATCGTTTTTTACGCTTCTTCCGCCACAGAAGGAACGGTCTGCTTTAATGTAAACTGAGCTAACGGAACTTCAATATGGACGCCGCCGGGGTTTTCGGCCTGTTTTGCTTTCAACTCAACAGCAGCGGCTTCATGTTCAAGAACTACAATACCACGAAGCATATCTTGCAAACGAGTATTCCACTGAGGAATTCGTTCATCATCGGGATTGGCTTCAATTAATGCCATATACTTATTGGCATTAATCTTAATTCGCTCAAGTCGCTGAACGACACGTGGTTCATTGGCCATTGGTCTTTTCTCCGGTTTGAACTTTTGGGGGATTAAGATTTTGTTCTCCTGTACCTTCAATCCAAGCATTACTATCAATTCTAAATATATTTTTACATTCCGTACACTGTATACCAACAATTTTTCCACGACCGCTTTGTGGAAGAACTCTAATTGCAAAATGACGAGAACCGCAATTACCACAATCAAGTGTAAGCGCCATCCTCGGGATAATTAATGCTGGTTTAACCAATGATTTATGACGAATTAAGTCTTTTTCGCTCACATCACTCATGGCACGTCTCCTGCTCTCGTTGAACTATGATGCTTTTCAATAGATGTAAGCCTATATTTAACAAAACTCATTTGTTCTTCTAAACGTATAACAGCACCATACATATTAAATATACCAAGTACACTAGCAGTTAAAAGAACAATTGTAACACCTCTATAAATTTTTAAAAGACCTCCATTATTTATAAAAGACATTTTATAATCCGACACTGGCTATTACTTCACCTTGTAATAAATCTTTTATCATACTTTTAAACAAAGCAAAAGATGACGGTGCGCGAGGATCTCCAATAGCTTTAAATTGTTTTGCCAATGTACCTTCTAAAACTAAATCATTCCAATCAAAAAGCATCCAATTTGTAACTAAAGCTTCTGCTGCCTCGTCTAAATCATCAGAACCAAGTGTATCAACAAAATTATTATTTTGATCTAAATATTGCCATTTAGCCAAATCAGCAAAATAACGAGCAGGTCGATTGGCAGCCTCAAAATAAACTAATTTTGGAAAATACTGATAAAACGCAATATCTAACAGATCACCAACGTTTACACCTTTAAAAGTAAAATATGTAGAAGCGGCATAATAAAATTTATCTTCATCAAATTGTCTTCTTCCGGGAACAATATATGGTGGATAAATTTCACCTGGATAGCGCACAGTTCTAAAAAAGCGTAATTCTGCTGGTCTAGGCCAAATAAAAGGAGAAGCGGTTACATTTAATTGATCTTCAACTAAATCACGTTCAAATAAATTATCTACTTGTGGTTCGCGCATTGATGCACGTGCATAGCCGGTTAATCGTGTACGAGCAACTTTTCCTCGCCCAGCAAGAGAAACTGCTTGGTCGATTAAAGCAGAAAAAGTACCAAGCTCTGTAGTACCAATTACCATTATTTAGTCCCGTGTGCCAAATTTGCAAATACGGCTTTAGGATCAATTTCAGCATTTCCAGTTTCTGGTGCTGGTTCCACTTTTTCGTCTGGATTAAAACCATCTCTTGTATCGGGTGCAATTTGATCCTCAGCGGCTTCTGTAATTTCGAAATGATCCTTTGACATATCTGCACGCATTTTTGCAATATCTTCTTCACTCGCGCCTTTAAAGCGTAATTCATCTTCTTGGCGAGCCAAACTAGCTTTACCAATTTGATCTGCATCAGAAGAAGTAACAGGTCCTTTCGTTGTACCGCGTTGAGAGAGTTGCATTGCTTTATGCGCTTCTGCAATACGTAGGGCTTCTGCCATATCAACTTTTTTGATTATAATTGAAATATTTGGTTTAGTTGCAATTAATTCGTCTAATACAGAAATCAAAGCAGCATCTTTTTCATCATCAAGATGCAATTCTTTATTTTCAAATCGCACTTGAACATTTTTTTCGTTTACTACAACACGCATTGAAAATGATGGAGCCTCCATCGCTACATATGTTGTCATTTGCTTAACTCCTTAAAAGGTTTAAAAGTGTGGGGGAGACGTTCAACCTATCTCCCCCACAAGTCTAACAGGGAGGATTACGTTGCGGCAACATCAATACCTGTATATTTACCGCCGGTGCGTTCTGCTTTGTATTCGATGCACATCTCAGAAGTAAACACGCCGAAATCGGCATCAACACCCGCACGAGTGCCATCACGATCGTTCGTATCTTCGTGTGTTCGACGAAGCCAACGAGTTCGCATTGCACCCGGATGTAAAGTGTACATATCCTTCGTCCAGAATGGCGATTCATTGAACAAAGGATGTGTCATCAACGAAATGTCGCCAAATGGTGTTAACCACTTGAAAATCTTGAAACCAAAGTCCGTCTGACCCGGCGACAAGTTGTTTACACCATCGAGGTGCGCGATTTCATTGATGATGCGAATGACGGTATTTCCGCAGAAAGCGAGCCGTTCATTCGGTTTTCCCTTAATGTTGCGGGAAAAAACGTTTTCAAAATGGGCGTTCAAATCTTCTTGTTTTGTATCGGTGCTTTGGCTAGTAACATTCGTGGTAATCTGTGCCAAAACGCCGTCCATCGTACGAAATGGCTTACCATTCTTAACGCCAATGGATTTTTTGCCAAACCACAGACCACGTTCAATATCTTCAGCGTGAAAGAAACCGGCGTCGCGCTTATTTTTCGCAACAAGATTGCCAGTGTGAAATTCGACATTTCGCGCCGTTCCGGTAACATCCCACGCATTACGAAAAATCTGCAAGTAATTGAACCGCGGAAAGCCGAGATTGGCAACCGCAGTTGGCTTTGCAGAACCTTCTTCTTGCGCCGTTGCAAGACGCTGGAAGGCTTTTGGCGTACCAGAACCGTCAACCGCAACAATTGCCGTACCCGCGAACCCGCGAACAACGGTGAGCGTGCTGCCAGCAACACTCTGGACAAACACATATTCTCCGGTTGACTCAACCAGCAAAATTGCGCCGGCAACGATAATAGTAGCATCGTCAACAATGATTGAAGTGCCAACACCCGCATTGTTTGTAATGTTGATACGGCCTGAAATATGGTTTTCTTCAAACCATGTAACAACCGTATCAGCCGCGTCGGCGCTTTCCATACCGGACGAAAGTGCCAAAAGCGGCGCCGTTCCAGTCGGATTGACAATCAACAAAGCTGCCGCAAAGTCACCCTTGCGATCGCCCTGGATTCCTTGATCCGATGCGAAAACGCCTTTTACCGCCATGTTAAGTTACTCCTTCTGACCGCCAGTTAGTTGGTTTGATTTAGATGTTTAAAGTTTCCATCCAATCAGTCTCAGCTTCTTCATCGTTATCAATTATATTATTGTTAAACGGTTGTTGACCGGGTCTTGAACGAGGAGGTTGGTTTAAACCCAGTTCTTTAGCAGATATATTAGCAGTTTGTTTAAAGAATGTTCTAACTCCGTTAATAGCATCATCAACCGATTTACCTTTTTTAATTAATTGAGCTAAAACAGCGGTTGCTACAGGATTAATGGCTGGTTGTTTTGTAAATGATAAAGCTGCTTGCATTTTATCAACCGCCATATTTCCCTGAACAGCATTGGTGCTACTCTTAATAGCTTTATCTACACCTTCTTGAACCTTTTTATCAATAATCTTAGAAGCATTAATCATTGATTGACGATAAATATTACTTGCCATATGAGTAAACGCTTTGTTTAAAGCTTCAGTACTACCTTGATTTAATTCAGCAGAAATTTCAGATAAGTCAAGACCAGAAACTAAATCTAAACTTTTAATATGTTCATTAAAGGCTTCGTTTGCATCAGGTTGTTGCTGTTGCTGTTGCGCTGGCAATTGGCCAGGTGCAACAGTTTTATCCGTATCATCAGCGGGATTATCCCATAGCGTTTCCAAATTGTCATCGTTATTTTTGTTGTTATCTTTGTCATCAACTTTTTTGCCGGTTTCATCGGTGGTTTGATCACCAGTTTGTTCTGAACCAGCATTGGCGGATTGGTCGGTCATGGTATATCCTACTCTCCAGCTGTGCTTTCTTCGATAAGGGTTTTAAAGAATTCAATTAAATCTACCAAACAAATACGTCGTTGTTGAGTTATCGCATATTCTACATTTAAATTAGGTCCAGGAGATAAAGAACATAAACTTTCTTCTACCGATTTTAATTCAGCTGTAGCTAATGTTTGTAAAATGACAAGTGATGTAGAATCTTGAACTAACATTATTCGATTAGCACTGTCTAATTCTTCATAGCTATGACGTAACATGATCAAACTCCACCCGGTCCAGGTAATTGTGCGGGTGCTTGTCCAGCCCCATTACCTTGTTGTTGCTGTTGAGCGGCAGCTTGTTCATATAACTGAACAGCAATTTGTCGCTGTTCCGGGTCTAACCCATCAAGAATATCTTTAATTTTAAATTGCGTAAAGTCTGTTTTTTCGCCCAACAAACTCGTCCAGTAATCAATAATTGCAACAATATCAATTTTACTTCCAGCAACTTGAGATTGAAGCATCATATTAATAACTTCTTTTATTCCTTCAATAATTGACAGTCTATCAATTCCTTTTAACCCATCAGAAATATCAAATTCCAATTGTGCCTCTCTAAACTCACCCGGATTAATTTCAGTAAGTTCACCATTATCATCCAGTATTTCAACAGTTTCTTGAAATTGAAAAATGTTAAACATTTGCATAAATCTAAGATGTTTAAAACATTGATCGTCAATAACTTTAGCATTTTTTAAACTACGTCTATTTGCTCCTTGAACTGTCGCAGCAGCTTGATATTGTGTTGCCCGCTCTAAAGAAGCAACTTGTTTTAACAAATCTGTTGGCAAAATTTTCTGCATTAAATCATCCATAGCATTAATATCAGATAAAGTATTCTGTGTATCTGGACCATCATTAAACTGCATGACAGCTTTACGCAAATCAAAATCCTGTCCAGGTGGCAATGCTGGAATTTTAGCACTTTGCATATCGGCATCAGCAAGTGATGGAATAATTCGTTGGTTATAAATAGTTACACCGTACAATTTCTTTCTAGCAGAACGTTGATGAACATTCAACTGAAAAGAACTGAAACGTTGATAAGGGAATAAATGTTCACTATACGCTTTAGTTTGCGAACCAAATCCATCATCCCAAGGTGAACCTAATGCGCATGGCAAAGAACCATGCGCATTATTCAAATGTTCAGCAGCAATTATATGATTATTTGCAGCACGCGTAAATCTCCAAATTTGAAATTCATCTGTTGTTGATAAACCAAAATCTTTTGGGTTAAGCCAACCATAGTAATCAATTAACTCAATTCCAACTCGAACATCTTGCGAAGTCCCAGCAGATAATACTTCTAACCAATCTACTCTACCCGCCTTTCCTGTACGTCCAGAATGATCTATGTATATTTCAGGTCTAGTTTTAAAATATTTTGGTTGCATATCTGTCTTACCAATAAACCGATCAATACCAATTACTTCTCCATCAGCTTCCATTTTCTTAAGTCTAAATGGTGTTTTAACAGAAACGAGAGCAAAAAATTCACCCTGTTTCGGAAGATCAACAGGATGAACTGCGATATCATAAATAAAGTTATATTGATCTATTACTTCAACAGCATTTCCAGCAAACACTACTGTATTTTCAATTGTTGTTTCACCACCGGGACTTGTCGTAATTTTATTTCCATGAATTTCACGCCATTCAACAAGAAAACCACCAATATTATATTTCATCATTTCAAATAAACCACGTGCCATATGTCTGTAATGACCAAATATATCGGCATTTTTATTCATTAACGTAGCAAAGCCTTTTGCAACTTTTTGTTTTGTTTTAACTGCAATCGCTGAATACATTGCTTCATCTGGCGCAAGCATGGATAAAAGAACTGTAATAGCTTCGTCTAATTGGGCAAGTGTAAGTGGTAAATTAACATCCGTAACTTTTGGGCCTTTTCCTAAAATATTATCTTTTTCACGTTTTAAATCATCATCATCTAAACGAATATAACCTGCTATTTCTTTGTCGATTAATTCAAATCTGTCAACCTGACCTTTACGTAATTCATCACCAAATAGCAATCTATTTTCAATATGTTCAATTAATGCGGTATGCTGTTTTTCTGTAATTGTAATATCTCTTGAAATTTGAATTGTTTTTGTTGGTCTGGTAAGTGCTTTACCTTTAACTTGCAACCTATTTGGATTTTTACGTCTGGCCATCGTCAGATACTCGCTATTTCATAGGCGGTTTGTGACATAGCAGGAGGACCCATTTCAAATGTTGATTGAATTTCAAGTATATAATTATCAATCATTTGTGGGGCATAAGCACACGCGTCAATATAATCATCGTCATTATCGTCCATTTTAGGATTGTAAGAAAGTAATTGTTCTGTTAATATAAAATCACCCTCTGGGATCATATATTGACCTTCACGAACCATACCGCACCAACCAACAATTCGTTGTGTTTTTCGCATCCCGGCATGTAATTCTACAAACTCTAATCCTTCTATTCCTTTAACCATAGCTAGATATGGAAACACATATTGTAAAGATGCTTGATAAGCAGTATTTTCAATTCCAATAACTCGTACCCGCCATCGAAATGCCATCTCAACAATTATATCAAATAAAGTTATTGGGTCAATACCAATCCCACCATTTGTTTCACATGCAATCCAATAATCACCAGTCCAACCATGAGCTACAACAACAGTTTTATGCGCCCAAGTTTGTTTAGAAATAGCCAAATCAACTGTTAAAAAACCATATTCAATATCAACTGGATCAACCGCTGGAGCGTATTTAATCTGCGTCGCACGAATTAACCCACGGCCCGCGCCAATCGGCAAATTCATCATTTCAGCAAACCAAATATCAATCATACCTGCTTTTAAATATTCAGTAAAATCTAACTTTAATTTTGGCAATGGCCAAGCATCCGGCCACAATGCTTCACCATTCGACAATAAACAACCATACCGGCGCGAGAACCAAAACTCACTTTCACAATGTTCTTTTAACATACAACGATTTGAAATCATATTACCAATCATAATAATTTTATGATTAAACTTATCTAAACACTTTCTAAATGTTCCATAAAACCAACGTTTTAATTTAAGGTATAAATCTTCAGTAGCAATATTTTCAATATCTTCTAGATCATCAACAACTGCTAATTGTGGGCGTCTATGTCCAATATTAACTCCACGAACAGATTGGCCAGCACCAAGCGCACGAAGAATACAATTCTTTGGAACAGTCCCGCCACTTGCAGTAGGCATATTAAGTGTAAATCTATAAAATCCCTTACCTTCTTGACGGATTGAAAATTCTACTTCTCCGTATACCGCACGAAAATTTTCAGATGTAATAAAACCTATAACATCCTGACACGCTGATATAGCAGTTGCAGAAACATTTGAAAGATATATGATAAATTGAAAATCACTAAACAACCAATATCTAACACAGGCCAATTTCGCTAATGTTGTTTTAGCATGATCGCGCGGAAGAGCAAACACACATAATCGAACCGCAGTTGAGGTCATTAGGTGAAACACATCAATATGAAACGATGGAACTGGTAAAGTTAATTCATCACCTAGAAAAAATTGAATAAAAAATTCTTCATCATGCTCTAAAGCATAACGTACTTCAGTAATATTCATTTGAACTGGATTTAGTTCAACATTCATTCAGCTGGTGCCACTTCTCCGAAATCAGGAAAAAAACTAATCAAAGCATCAGTACGCTCTTTTTCGGGTGACATAAATAATTTTTCAACTTTTTCTGGAACCATATAGTCAGATTCTTTTTGTGATGGTGTTTTATCTTCACCATTTGTAGCTTTTTCAGTGGCACCATTGGTAACATTGATCTGGTTCAACTTATCAATAAAATTTGCCGTCAAATGGAACACAGCACGCGCACCCATTTGCCCGTCGATCATACGGTTAGAAATACTACCACGTCGGTTAGCTTTGTTTGCCACAGCTGCTACTCTCAACGCAAAATCAGGATCATTACTCCATTGCAAATTAGTCATTAAAGTATTTAACGATGTTGCTTCTATCGAATCCCAACCATCGTTTAACAATTGATTCTGTTCAAAAAATTCAGTTGAAACCGAAGCTAATACAACTTTATATTCATCAGAATTAACAATCTGCGAAACTCGTCCCTCAGTTAAACCCATAGCCCGCGCAATCTGAACTGACGGAATTTCAAACGCCGCCATTCTAGCAATTTTTTGTAACTGTTGTTTATCTGTATTCACGTTCCAACGCCGCCTTCTATAGTTTCTTTAGTTTCACGTCTAATTTTTTGTATTGCTTGATCTTGTGGATCTGTTAAAGAACCACGCTGTTGAAAAACATCAGCAAAGAAAATATCTAAACCTGGAAAAGCAAAATCATCGTCTTCTCCACGCAACGAAGGAAGTGACTCGATTTGTTCTAAAATACTATTTAAAACAATTTTATTACCTTTAGCTTTCGCACTTTGTTCAACTCTAAATGCTTCTCCTGTTTGCGTTGGATGCGGTAAACGATCTGCAAAAGTACCACGAACAACTGGTTCAGATGGAATACTTAATTGATTCGGATCAGGAATAATTGGTTTCAAAAAACGCCTAAAATTAGATGGAAAAATATCCGCAGATTCCTGAGACAATTTCGCGCCAATTGCTTCTTTAAGTGCTTCGGTATCAAAAAAATCTTGGTCTTCATGGGCCATTAAATTTTCTCCACAAAACTAACACCTTCCTAACCTTTTCTAACTTCCATTTTACGTCAATTCCGAAAAAATTGCAAACGAAATCTGCAAATTCTCCCCGTTACTAACATGTTATTATCAGATGGCTAAATTGCATTTGATTTTTTCTAAATTTTAAAATTTAGGAATAGTGAATGAAAGACAATTTATATAGGGGACCCCTTTTTTGTTAAAAGGGGGGTAATGGTCCCCCCTCTTTTTATACTGTCCCTTGATTAAATCTGATCTACCAGTTCCACGTTCAAACCCTGTTCGGTTTCCAGCCATTCACAACAATCGGCAGGAGAATTAAACTCCTTCCAATCTGTGCGACCTGCGAGATACAATCGCCAGGGCTGAGTGCGCCGGTCCAAACTACCAAGCTGTTCACCTTCGTGAGTTAACAAGACATATTGATTGTCGTGGCGTCTGATTAGCTTTGCCATTGTTCGTTCCCTTTGATTGACTGATTGATTAAATACCATTTGCCGTTCAATGTCAAACAAAATAATGCGGGCCAGTCTGATTTAACTGGCCCGCAAGTTTAATCTGAACGTGGTACGTGAGACTGTCTATCTCTCCCGGCTCATCGTCACTTGCAACTCGGACCAATCATCCGGCATTTCGTCGATCCCTCCC
>SDBS01004058.1_pt1 | contig 14356 bp, 17 predicted proteins | sample 2277091 | NCBI WGS metagenome assembly SDBS01 (sample SAMN10404972, study PRJNA504765) | marine sediment metagenome | isolation source: marine sediment core GS10_PC15, 163 cmbsf | place: Arctic Ocean: Southern Knipovich Ridge | collected 2010
GGGATCTTCTTTGCCTGGCTTGTCTACTACAAACAGGTGATCAAAGAACAATCGATCATAGACAAGATGTCTTTTGTCTATACGATCTTTAAGAACAAATACTACTTTGATGAGATATATCAGAAGGTATTTGTGTCCGGTGTCATACTTATCAGCGGTATTGCTCATCGAATAGACAAATATGTTATTGACGGTGTTGTAAAGGGTGCAGTGGTGGCGGTCTTAAAGACAAGTGGGAAAATGGCTTGGTTTGATCGTAAGGCTGTTGATGGAGCAGTGCACGCAGTCGGAGGCGCAACGGTGGCTACGAGCAAGGGGAGCCAGCGTTTTGATGATAATATAGTAGACGGAGCGGTTAATGGTTTTGCCTTATTTATGAAAGAGGTCAGCCGGCGGCTTAGATCGATTCATACCGGAAACCTTTTAAACTATGCGTTGGTCGCCTTCGTTGCTGAAGTTATTGCCTTGATGGTTGCTCTAGCTATTGCCTGGTTTACTAGATAATAGGAGGATTTGATTTGGATCAGGAACTAATATATCTTATTCCAGAACTAATGGTCTTGTTTACAGCTTCGTTTGTGCTTATATTCGACTTACTTATCAAAGAAAAAAACAAACGTTTTCTCGCATATTTTTCTGTTGCCGGTGTGTGGTTGGCAGCAGTTGTCTCAGTTGGACTGGTCGGGGAAAGAGTATCTCTGATGGCAGACATGTTTGTCATCGATTCGTTTGGGATTATTCTAAAGATCATTATCTTGATCTCATCCGGGCTAGCGATCTTATTGGCAGTCGATTTCCTGAGTGCACCTGATTCTAAGTCGGGTGAGTATTATTTCTTGGTTCTTTCTTCTGTTCTTGGAATGATGGTTGTGACAGGTGCCAGCAACTTGATCGCCGTTTTCTTAGGGATTCAATTGACGAGTGTTCCTCTCTATATATTGGCGGGATTCAACCGATATGACTTAAAGTCGAATGAAGCGGCACTTAAGTACTTCTTGTTGGGGATATTGACAGCTGCTGTGACTTTGTACGGTATGTCCTTGGTCTATGGACTTACGGGAACGCTGAATTTGGCAGCTATGGCTGACAAGCTAAGGACAATCGATGTCAATGATCCGGTGCTATTCGTTGGAATGGTCTTTGTCGTATCAGGTTTTACTTTTAAGATAGCTGCGGTACCATTTCATTTCTGGGCACCTGATACATATGAAGGAGCTCCGACATCGGTTACAGCATTCATCGCGTCCGTTCCAAAGATAGCTGGATTTGCTGCTCTGGTCCGACTTGTCTTTACAGCTTTTCCGGAGTTTACACTCCAGTGGATTTGGTTTTTCGCTATCGTAGCTACAGTCACGATGATAACCGGTAATATACTGGCTATTCCGCAAACAAACATAAAACGTATGCTAGCGTTTTCGGGAATCGCCCATGTAGGATACATGTTGGTTGTGCTAGCTGTGTCAAACAACGCAGCATTGTCCGGATTAATATTCTATCTGGCTGCTTATTCGGCGATGAACCTGGGAGCATTTGCAATAATCATTGCTGTTGGAAGGGTGAGTCCGGAGAATAAGATAGACGATTTTTCTGGTCTCGGGACACGTTCGCCTATATTGGCAGCGTCGATGACCATTCTATTACTGTCGATGCTGGGTTTTCCGACAACGGCCGGTTTTATGGCAAAGTTACTAGTCTTTGGAGCAGCTGTTGAAAAAGGACTGGTTTGGTTGGCGCTGATCGGAGTCTTCAATACGGTTATATCGCTCTACTACTATTTAGGGGTGGTAAGACAGATGTATTTTGTTCCGGCTAAGATCAAGGCACCTCTTAAGACACCGATTCTTATCGGATCTGTTATCATGTCATCTGTTTTCGTGACAATGTTCTTGGGTCTTTATCCGGAACTGTTTATAAGGGTGACCAGAATGGTTTATATAGTCAATACCAACTTATAAGAATAGACTAGTTTTTGATGTAACCTTTTAGAAGTTATGATATATAAAGTATATTAGTCTACTGCATAGTCTTTAATATATGGGGGGTGGGGGTTGTGTTTCGAAAGATTCTGTTTCCAACGGATTTTTCTGATTATTCAATTGAAACATTGGAACACGTCATCGGTTTAAAAGATGTCGGTCTTCGTAAGGTATATTTGGTCAACGTTCTAGACTCGGAAGCAGAATACCCGATTTCCCTAGGCATCAAAGATCAGATGAAGGTAAAGCTGAGCGAAGTAGAAAAACTAATTAAGAAAAATGATATAGAAGTAGAGAGCACTGTAATGCTAGGCAAGCCAGACAAGGAAATCATAAACCTCTCTGAATATTATGATGTTTCAATGATCGTCATGGGTTCTCAGGGCCTAAGTTTACTTGATGGAGCGATGATCGGAAGTGTATCTTACCAAGTAGTAAAGAATTCCAAAAAGCCGGTTTTTATTGTCCGGTACGATGTTGTTGCTGATAAAAGTGCACGCAAGATCAAAAAAGGATCAAGTGAGATATTCAAGAGGATACTGTTCCCAATGGATTTCTCGTTCTGGTCACAACGAGCCCTCGACTTCATCAGAAGTTTCATGAGCGCTGGCTGTCAAGAAGTCATCATATGTCATATAGTGGATGACCGCTATCTATTCCCCTATCGGGCTAAACAAGCTCAGAAGGAGAGCAAGATCCGCCTCGGCGTTATAAAAAAAGAGCTGGAAGAGCGGGGCTGCAAAGCAAGAATCGAAGTGCCGATAGGCAAACCAACAGACGAGCTGTTGAAAGTGGCTAACAAGGAGAATGTCTCACTCGCCATCGTCGGATCTCGAGGTAAGAGTATTGTCGAAGAAATGCTGCTGGGAAGTGTTACCGAGCACATGATACGCAAGGCCGCATGCCCGGTCCTTGTCATCCATGACGAGCATATAAAACCCAAAGATGCCTGATCTTCGCCGCTTGTCAAATAACAACCCAACTCGATCTAATACCACATAAAACCAAACATGTTCACAAGTCTTGTCAAAGAACTGTCTGCTAATCAGTATGCGTATAAATAAAACTAGCACTTTAGTATTTCCAAGTATCAGAGTCTTTCCTGTTAAGAATCTATTAAATTGATCGGGTAGAATTCAAGACGAGAGTGTCTATGAGGGGGAAGAAAAAAGTAGAAGCAGTCCTATGAGTAGTGTTGTTAGGGCGACTATCTTCAGGCACCAGAATAGGAATGTATATGCATCGCGCCAGTTTTTGACTAAGGCCCGGGGCCAGCTTTGAGGCACTAGAAATAAAAACGTGCCGATTAGTGTTAAACCGAGAGCGAGTGCTTTTTCGCCAAACATGTAGACATATTAACACATGTTGGATGGGTGATAAACTGTAGATCTTTGTGAGGTTGTTATCCGGGTAAATGTAGTTTGATTGACAGTGGGATCACTAAACAGTATCATATCAATAGTAATTGATATGATAGGGGCTGATATGAGCGCAAGACCTGGTTCCAGCCAGATGAACGATACGGAAAAGGTAAGACTTAATGAACTAGCTGATTATTTGAAGGTGATTTCTGATCCTCATAGGCTTCAGATAATCTGCATGCTAGCGGCTGGTGAGCGCTGTGTATGTGATATGCACAAGTCGCTCGGGATACCGCAGAACTTGACATCACATCACTTAAAAGCATTGCGGGAGGCAGGCTTAGTTAAGACAAGGCGCGAGGGAAAATGGGTGCACTACTCATTGGATGTAGAAAGAATCCTTTATCTTACAGATCTATATGCTGAGTTGTTGCTTGGGAGGTAGGGATGAGAATAGAGATACTTGGTAGCGGATGTGTAAACTGTCAGAAGCTGGAAGAGAATGTGAAGGAGGCATTGAAAAAACTGAACCTCGATGCTGAAGTCGAAAAGGTGACTGATATGGCTAAGATCATGAGCTATGGCGTCATGTCTATGCCGGGGCTTGTTATGGATGGTGTTGTCAAAATGACCGGACGTGTTCCGGGTGTCAAAGAAATCGAGAACATACTTAAAGGATAGTGAGGTTATAAAAGAGTGTGGTTGAGGATTGTCGAATGGTTCACATATGACCTGATAGGATTGAAGCACGACTCACTATTCGGAGAAGCAATAACATTCTTCATATACGATGTCGTAAAAATAATCTTTCTTCTGGTCGTTATCGTCTTTATAATTGCCGTAATCCGTTCGTTTGTCTCTGCTGAAAGAGTTAAAGAAATATTAAGCAAACGGAATGAGTATATCGGCAACGTCCTAGCTGGTCTATTCGGGATAGTGACTCCTTTCTGCACTTGCTCGGCGGTCCCACTCTTTATCGGTTTTATTGAAGCAGGAATACCGTTGGGCGTGACCTTCTCTTTCTTAATCGCTTCTCCGCTGATAAATGAGATAGCGATCGGTATTCTTTTGACATATTTTGGCTGGAAGGTTACGGCAATATACATTGGGTCAGGACTGGCTATTGCTATAACAGGTGGGATTATCTTAGGGCGTTTGCATTTGGAAAAATGGGTGGAAGATTTTGTCTACTCGGTAAAAGTTGGGAATACAGCATTGGATGCAGCCAAGATCACCTGGAGGAGCAGATCCAAAGATGCTTGGAGATATACATTTGATCTGGTAAAGAAAATAGCTCCGTATATCGCGGTCGGTGTAGGCATAGGCGCATTGATCCATGGATATGCTCCGGAAGAACTTTTAGCCCGGATAGCCGGAAAGTCGAATCTATTATCTGTACCGATTGCAGTGATCATAGGTATTCCTCTGTATTCGAATGCAGCCGGGACGATACCGATAGTCGTTGCGCTGATCGAGAAAGGTGTACCTCTCGGGACAGCTCTTGCTTTTATGATGGCAGTGACGGCTCTAAGTTTTCCGGAGCTGGTCATTCTGCGCCGGGTACTGAAGAAGCCTTTGCTGGCTGTCTTCTTCGGCATAGTCGGTGTGGGGATTATTTTTACCGGGTACTTGTTTAATCTAGTGATTTGAGGTCTTCAGCTTCAAGGCAGAGCGTTAGATGATAGATATGTGTTCATGGTTTTTTTGATCCTAACGAATTAAGAAAGAGGTCTGGCATTCACATGTCTTTTTATTAAAGGGACAGGTGTATTAAATGAGTCGAACAGCGTTACTCAAGACATTTATAGTAGTAGCTGTAATCGTAGCTGCCACAGTGATCCTCTACCCAAAGGTTTCAGATAGTCTTAAAAGCTCTCCGAATAAGAAAGATACAAATACTGTAGAAGACCAGAGCACACAAGGCGAAAAAGCTCTTGCCCTATCTCGAAAGAATGGAAAGCCAACAATGCTTCTTTTCCACTCTACTCGCTGTGTTCCTTGTAAAGAAATATCGGTCATAGTTGCTGACGTTTTTCCCCAGTTCAAAGATAGAGCCAATCTTGTTGACATAGTAACTGATTCCAGTAATGAGGGTGGCCTTATTGACGAATATAGTGTTAGCACTATTCCTACTAGTGTTTTTTTCGATAGCAAAGGACAGCAAACGAATAGAATAGTCGGTGTTATCCAAAAGGATGAGCTTATCCGGATATTAGAAAGTCTGGAGGAATAGGTGTTAGAAACGGTTGCACAAGCTCTTACGACTTCACTTGAAACAGGTTCGGTGGCTGCATTCACCTTTGCTTTCGCCGGGGGCTTATTTACCGGATTCAGTCCATGCGTATTACCCTTTTTTCCGGTGGTAATCGGCTACGTTGCCAAAAATGCGCAAGACAAGCCAGCATCAGGCCGGCTCGGCTTTCGCCTTTCACTTTTTTTTGTTATCGGTTTCTCTCTCACTTTTGCTGTGATGGGCAGTCTAGCTTCCTATCTTGGCGGACTTCTCCCATTAAGCAATCGTGTTTGGTATATCATTGTCGGAATAGTAATGATCGTTGTCGGGCTACATTTTGCGCACATCATTCAGTTAAAAATCCCATTGCCTGGGTCTATTACAGCTGATAAACTAAAGTTTTCAGGGAACTTTGGTGCATTTGTTCTGGGAATCATTCTTGGAGTAATACTTACGCCTTGTGCAACTCCTGTGGTTGCAGTTATTCTAACTTATGTTGCGGCTCAAGGAAATGCTCTTCTCGGTAGCGCACTTCTCTTTACATATGGTCTAGCTCATGGCCTGCCGCTCATGGCCGCTGGTACATCGGCTGGATTTGTCACAAAGACCGACTTTTTACAAAAGCGCCGGAGCTCTGTCGAGGTCGTAAGTGGTGTAGTTTTTATTATCCTGGGGTTGTATTTCCTTTGGTTGGCGTAGTTAAAGGATGCGGCTTGGGAATCTTTACAAGTTCTAAATAAGCCTGGTTTCAATAGGAGGAAGACGATATGGGAAAGGGCACAGTAAAAAGATTGTCTTTTCTAGATCGGTTTCTGACATTATGGATATTTCTGGCGATGGCCATAGGTGTCGGTGCCGGTTATTTCTTCCCTGACATACCATCATTAATTGACAGATTTCAGGTTGGGACAACCAACATTCCTATCGCTATCGGTCTGATCCTGATGATGTATCCACCTTTAGCAAAGGTCCGGTATGAGGAACTGGGGCAGGTCTTTACAAACAAGAAGGTTCTCTCTCTGGCTCTAATTCTAAACTGGGTTGTTGCTCCGATCTTTATGTTCATCCTGGCAATTGTCTTCTTGCGCGGGTATCCGGAGTATATGGTCGGTCTTATCCTGATCGGAATCGCTCCCTGTATTGCTATGGTCATTGTCTGGAATGATTTGGCTTGTGGTAGTCGGGAGTATGCAGCCGGTCTGGTAGCCATAAACTCGTTATGGCAGGTGTTTTTCTATTCATTCTATGCCTATGTCTTCATAACTGTAATACTACCTATGATCGGTCTTAAGGGCGCCACTGTTGATGTGACAATGGTTGAGATTGCTCAAAGTGTTTTTATCTATCTTGGTATACCATTTATCGCTGGTATGCTGACTCGCTTTGTTTTGATCAAAGTGAAGAGCCGTGATTGGTATGAGGAAAACGTCATTCCCAGGATATCTCCGGTCACATTAATAGCCCTACTATTTACGATCGTGGTCATGTTTGCTTTGAAGGGTGAGTATATCGTCAGGTTACCGCTCGATGTCGTGATCGTGGCCATTCCATTACTTATCTACTTCATAGTCATGTTCATGCTTGCCTTCTATATGGCTAAGAGGATCGGAGCAGACTACGAGAAATCGGCGACTGTTTCTTTCACAGCGTCCAGCAACAACTTTGAGCTGGCTATTGCTGTGGCTATTTCGGTCTTCGGGATCAACAGTGGCGTAGCCTTTGCGGCTGTTGTCGGACCTCTTGTAGAAGTCCCCATACTGATCAGTCTGGTTAACGTTGCTCTTTTCTTCCAGCGAAAGTATTTTACCGATCAGTCCTGCAAGATCGAAGGAGTAAAGGTTCCCTAGGAGCTCTCTTAGGAGAAAACCATTATCCAGAGAGGTTGATTTCTTCCTAATATAGGACTATAATTATCCTATAAGGAGGCACCTATGGAGATCATTCGTAGAAACACAGACTATGCTCTGCGGACACTCGTACTTCTGGCTGATGCGGACAAACAACAGGTATTCGTAGTCGAGTGGATGGCTAAGAAAACAGAAGTACCGGAAGTATTCTTAAGGAAGATACTTCAGAAGCTATGTAATGCAGGTATAGTCGATTCTTGTCGCGGTAGGAAGGGCGGGTTTTCATTAAATCGGGATCCACGGCAAATAACTGTTCTGGAGATTGTCGAAGCGGTTCAGGGTCCCGTAGCCATAAATAGGTGTTTCCTGGATGAAGTTGACTGTTCACAGTTTAGTAAATGTGATCTAAAAGCAAGACTTGTAGACTTACAAAGCGACTTGGTAAAAACATTAGAATCAGTGTCACTCGCGGAACTGACATAAAGATTAGCGAAAGGTTTAAATATGAAGCAGATTATCCGCATCGACTCTGACAAATGCAGTGGTTGTGGAGACTGCGTTACCATCTGCCAACGGAAAGCTATTGTGATTGCCGATGGGAAAGCGAAATTGAAGAACGAAGAGCTCTGTGACGGCCTCGGTATATGTATTTCGAAATGCCCCACAGGAGCGATTTCACTACCAAACAAGGAGGACTAATGTCTTCGAATGGAGTGAATACAATGGCCAAAGAATGTCCAGGTTCAAGGATCATAAAGGATCCGACGCCAGAAGAAATTGTCTGTCCTTTCTGCCTGACAGTTGTTGAGATATGGAGTGATGAAAGCGAAGTCGATTGCATCAATTGCGGCCAGGCTCTTATTAAAGAGATCACTCAAAGCTGTCTTGATTGGTGTCCAAAAGCACAAGAATGTGTTGGAAAGGAACGATTTGCTAAATATATAGAGACAAAAAGAGAAAAAAGGATCAGTGGATGAAAAGGCAGTGGATCATAGGACTGATCGTAGTTATCGGGATGTGTCTGGTCGTTGGGATAGGTTCTCTGGCTTGGTTCTACGGTCCGCTTATTAATCAAGACACACCGACACCCAACGTCACTAAAAAGCCAAAAGAGACTATTATAGGTGGCGGACTTCCAAAGGGTTGCGTTTGTCATAGTAAGAATCCAAGCTTTGTCTCTATGCATAATCTATTCTCTGTCAAAGATTGCATGAAGTGCCATGATGAGAACGAAGATCTGATGAACAAGAAGAGCTCTGAGATGACGGTAGAAGACGAGATAGCTCTTCAGGAACGACAGAAGAAGGAAGAGATCTGCCAGCAGTGTCATAAAGGTGGCAAGGTCGTAGTCGATAAGGAAAAGAGCAAAGTAAGCGCCCGTTTCTATTGTCCCGAGGAAGAAAAGACTTACTCAAAAGATAAAGTAACGGTGAGAGATAATAAATACTACTGTCCGAAGGATGATACGGAACTGATCGACATCGATGAGATAGCTATGAAATCAGCTGAAGAACCTAAGAATGAATACTGCATTATCTGCCATAAACAGGATAAAAAGTTTGACGACCAGCACAAGAAGATCAAGAAGACGATAGGTGATGACGATATCGGCGATTGCTTAAAATGCCACACTTCTCATTCGAACTGCGATGGGTGTCACTGGTAGTCCAGGCGGTAGAGAAACGGCGCAACGGAGCAGCAGTAAACTTAAGGATGGGGATCTGATAATCATTGTCTTCAAGTGTCAATTAGCTGAAGCTCATAGATCATAATCGGTAGCTCGATATCTATAATCCAATGTTCAGACATGTTCTCATTATTTCTTGTTTTATGTGTTTAACTTGACTGGAACAGGAATTTCATATATAGTTTTTGTGATCAACAAATGACCCGTATATCGAGGTCAAAAGAAAAGTTGGACCCCCGTTTTAAAGGCGGGGAGTAAAAAGGAGGTTTACGTTTTGACAGAAGGAACAGTAAAATGGTTTGACAACAAGAAGGGTTTTGGCTTTATCGAGAGAGAAGACGGCGATGATGTATTCGTACATTTTTCCGCTATCGAGATAGAAGGCTATAAGACTCTCAACGAAGGACAAAAGGTCCAGTTCGAGGTCGTTGATGGACCAAAAGGCGAACAAGCTTCAAATGTAACAGCTATGTCTTAGACGATCCTAGTAAGGGGTGTAACCCACCCCTTACTTTCTTTTTATCCCCAGGTCTACCCATCTACTTCTAGTGATCAATAAACAAGCACTGTCTATACTACTAGCTATAAGTCAATGATCACCTTTTTAAATTGAACGTTCAACATACTATCCTATTTTATGTCCTGTGATCCGTCTCCACATATGGTAATAGCAGATAAATGTACCAACAAATGATGCGATGCCAAACAGATAAAAAACGGCGTTGATGCCCAGAGCATCCATGATGAAACCTGCTGCCAGCGGAGCTATGATCATGCCGGCACTCATAGCACTATTGAATACACCCATCCAGCTCCCCATACCTGTTTTTCGTCCGACCACAGTAGATATAGCCATCGTTGCCGGTATCGATATTGCTGCTCCGATGCCGACCAGCACAGAGGCGATTAGAAGAAACCAGAATTTGGGGTATACCGGCATGAGTAAAAGAGCTATAGAACCGATTAAGGAACCGGCTATGATCTGATATAAACGGCCCGGGCGACTGACTCGATCAGCTAGTTGTCCGAATGGTATCTGCAGAACACCGGTCATACCTACACCTGCTGCAATGATCATGCCTGTTTCAGAAATACTTATATTGGATCCTTCTGCCAACGAAGGTAGAAACGATAGAATAAGAGCTTCGCGCAGACTGATCACTACGGTCATCAATAGGATGGCTTTAACCACGTTGTACTTAAAGACTTCTCTGATAGACATGGTTACTTCTTTGGTTTCTAAAGAAGGCTCTTCCTTGATTGTTTTTGCGCTCGGCAGGTAAAGCAATACAAACAAGAGAGTTATAGCACAAACACCAGCCAGCAGATAGAAGACCGGAGCAATTCCGTAGGAGCCGATTAACACCCCACTCAGCAAAGGCCCGGCGGCAGCTCCCAGGAAGAACATCATATTAAGAACTCCCAGCATTGTGCCCTCTTTACCCTTCTTGGCGTAGCTTCCACCATAGGCCATTAAAACCGGCATCAGTATTCCGGAAGATATCCCATGCAGTATCCGGACAAACGTTAGCCAGTACAGGCTGGTCATAGGGATGTATAAGAAAGAGACGATAGCATATAGAATCAGTCCGGTGACGATGAAGAATTTCTTGCCGATAATATCGGATAGTTTTCCGGCAAGTGGCATAAAAATACCCCGGGAAACACTGTAACTTGCGAATATGATAGCTAACCACATACCGTCCGCACCCAGTGTCTCGGTGAATATGGGTAGCATCGGCGAGATAACACCTAATCCAAGCATCGAACAGAAACTTGCCAACAATATGGTCAACCATATTCTTTTTTGAACCATCTGTTCTCCCGGGAAACAATAATTTTATCAATCACGACCGGTAACTAAGCAAGTACCAGTGTTAGGGAACCAATACTTCAAGCTCTATCTTATGCGTCCAATCTTAGATGTCTACTCGCAGAAACTGACATAGTAAGATTATAAAGTGTTTTTCTCCTTCTTTCTTGCCACAACCAAATAGATTAAGCCGGCCAAAGCGATCCAGAATGAAATCGAGACCAGATATCCCAAGAGTCTATCGATGTGGAAAGAAATTCGGATAAATGCAAATTCGACTATATAGAACAATATGATGTATGGAACATGAAGCACCGGATTTTTTCTAAACTCGATCTTCAAGATGAAATCAAGTAACACTTCTAAAAACAAGTAGATGAAGATTAGTACAAGACATAAGATAATCCAGGCAGGTCGCCCGATGATCAAGTAATCAATGAAGACAATAGCCAGGGGGATCATAAGAGAAACTATAACCGTGCCCAGTTTCTTCACTAGCTTATAGTTCTTCTGTCCCGAAGCAATCCATAAACCACCGATCAATAGATTAAAAAGGATTGCTGTAATAACAAAGGCCAGGTCAAACATACTATATTTCATAAGATGAGAATACATCTACCTTTTTATTAAGCCTCTGCCAAGATGGATCAGTCATAGTAATCAGATATTTTGCCACGCTTCCCCAGGATGGCGTCGACCTTTTTCAGCTCTTCGGGAATATCGATGTTCTGCGGGCATTTTTCCAAACATTTACCACACTGGATACAAATAGTCGCATTTCCATCGGGATTCTCTTTATCAAGTTTTTCTTTTGACCCGGTTAGTTTTCTATATTTTCTTTTAGCCATCCATCTTTGAAAACGGGCATCTTCCAAAGAAACGTTGTTTAAGATAGCGAAGTTTTGAGGAATACTAACGCCGGAAGGACAAGGCATGCAGTAATTACAGGCTGTGCATGGAACAAGAATCCTTTTCCGGTATAATTCGGTAAGCCTGGTGATGACATCTTCATCTTCCTGACTTAAGGAATCGATCCCCGAACGGTCAGCGCTGGCACAGTTTTCATCGACCATCTGCTGTGAGCCCATGCCGCTTAATACAACTGCCACTTCAGGGCGATTCCATAGATACTGTAACGCCCAATCCACCGGTGATCGTTGATTCTTGGCCGTCTTCATGATCTCAAGTGCTTCTACCGGAGGATTGGCTAGTCTTCCACCCTTCACCGGCTCCATGATCACCATGGCAATGCCTTTGCTATGTCCGTGGACCAGTCCGTCTGTCGTCGCCTGTATTCCGGTGTCCATATAATTGTATTGGATCTGAGCAGTATCCCAATCGTAGTAGTCGATGATATCTTTGAAGACGGGAAGCGTGTCATGAAACGAGAAGCCGATATTCCGGATCAGACCTTGTTCCTTTGCTTCCTCCATCTTAGCCAGGAGTCCAAGATCCTTCACTTTTTCAAACTGGCTCTTGTTTAAGGCGTGGAACATATAGACATCCAGATAATCGGTTTGAAGTTTTTCCATCTGCGATTTCAAGTAGCGGTCAAAGTCTTCGGTTTTTCTTACCAGAAACATAGGTAGCTTGGTGACCAGATGAACACGTTGGCGATACCCGTCTTGGAGCGCTTGACCGATAATCTTTTCGCTATCACCCAGATGGTAGGGCCAGGCCGTATCGATGTAGTTGATGCCCAGATCGATGCCATTACGGATGATCCTGATAGACTCATCAGTATCGGCTCTCAACCGGTTGAATCTTCTTGATGGCAATCGCATACAGCCAAAGCCGAGTGCCGACACTTCCCAATCCAAAGAACCCATTTTTCGGTATTTCATATTCTGTCCTCCGGTTAACATAATACACTGAATTAAAAGGATAGAGGTAGAGAGGATGTGTCGTTGGAGTGGGTTGTTTGGTTTATAACTTGGAAAGGAGTGGAATGCATAGGAAGATGCAAAGTATTAGATTCATGATCTACTGATATGAAGAGGAGGTCAAAATGATAGGCAAGAGCACTAAGATCTTTATTATTGGCTTGCTAGGTCTTCTAGTTCTTATCACGGTTACCGGTTGTTCGGATGTGGTGCAAGATGAGAATGACGCAGGAAGCCAGAAAACTCAAGAAAAAAGCAAGCCGGACGCTCAAGAGGAACGGGAAGCTCTAACCAGAGCTGTGTTTTTTAGGGAGGTCGAGCAAGGTTAGGGGGTCAAGTCTTTAATCTTAGCGTTTTATGACAGACGCTAATACTAAAGACCTGATCCTATCTTCTGTAGAAAGCTATGCTTGTCTTTGTCCCCATATATGAATCCGGATTTCTTGACTTTGATACTTTGTTTCTTGATAGATCGTTCTTAATGTAGCTATTAAACGAATAGTCGAAGACATATTTGCTGTCTCTTCTGCCAGGTGATCCGGCACCCATCCTATCTGGCCTCTGCGAATGTTCTTATCCTTATCATTCCAAACACCTATTACTTTTATTGTATTCTTATTGAGCTTATTGGTAGGATCACGTTTAAGCTCAATTTTCCGGTTAATCCCAATAATGAATCCATTAACATTATTTCTCATATCTTCTTCATAGAGACCGTCGACGTTGACATATTCAAATATCTTCATTGGAGTGGGAAATCCCTCGGGTACTTGAAGAATACGTATTACATTAGGCGGATCATTGGGAAACCTATATTCTTCATCTATTCGTCTGTCATAACGAGATTCGATTATGGGAGCTGGTCTTCGTAATGCAGGTTGGTCTTTCGATTCATTCTTTCTAAACAAGCCCATTCTCTATGCCCCATTGCTACCACTAGTTATGCAGTAAAACCGACACTTCTTATATATACTATTGTATCAGACAGGCTCATATCTGCAATAATATTAGTTTCTTATAAGAATAGTCTTTTAATGCGAGGGGTCAAGTCTTTAATCTTAGCATTTGATCGAAAAACACTAAAAGTAAAGACTTGACCCAGCCTTACCCTACTCATTTCGGTCTAGTTTGGATGCTTTTGTTAGAAGAATGTTAGAAGAGTGTCTCTAAACGAGAGTGGGCTCAGCAGGACTCGAATCTACGACACACGGATTATGAGTCTGTGTACTAACATTCTCCAGTTTGATGCAATATATGTTTTAGAATTAGTCTTAAAGAGCGCTGAATGTTGTTCCTCATGGATTTTACCTACGTTTTGTGATGGTCTGTTAGAAATCTGTTAGATATTAGTTAAAAACAAAGGGCGCCAAATTGTCTGATGTCCTGGCTGATCTTGGTAGAATTAACGGGTCACAATTGGAACTTATAATTGAGTTGATATCTAATTTCTATTACTTCTCACTGCAAACTAAGACAATTTTCCCCTTGACCTTAGCTTCTAAAATCAACTCCTGGGCCTGCCTGGCCTCAGTCAATGGCATCCTCTTGGCAATAAC
>SDBS01004059.1_pt1 | contig 14352 bp, 11 predicted proteins | sample 2277091 | NCBI WGS metagenome assembly SDBS01 (sample SAMN10404972, study PRJNA504765) | marine sediment metagenome | isolation source: marine sediment core GS10_PC15, 163 cmbsf | place: Arctic Ocean: Southern Knipovich Ridge | collected 2010
AATCAATTTCAGAAAGAATTTTTTATCAAACGGCAATCTAATAATTCTGTTTATTAAATATATTATACAGGCGGAATGAATAATTAAACAACTTCCTGTCGAGATTAAAGCCCCATATATACCAAATTTTGGTATCAAAATTAAATTTCCAATTAAATTTAATATCGCTGCAGCAAATGTAGATATATAAACTGTTGTCTTTTCAATGACTCTTGCAATCGGTTCAAATACATTTTTAAGAATATGTGCAAGTGAAATTAATAACCAAATGTTTATTATTGGAATGACCTCTAAATATTCAGTTTTAAAAAACTTTGTTATTATAAAGTTCAGGTTCAAGGATACAAAAAGCGATAAAATTGCCCAGATGAAGACATTAAGTTTTAAGAATACAGAAATATCATTACGAAATTTCAAAATATTCTCACTAAAAATATATTTCTTAGTTAGGAGTGGTGTTAAAACATTATACATAAGATTACTTGGAACAAGACTGCAAACAAACAATGGAATCAGAGTAGAAAATGCATATAACCCCACAATTTCATTGTCATAGTAATAAGAAAGGAAATAGTTGTCAATATTATAAGAAAGTATCCGTGTACCAACTACTGCAAAAAGAAAAAACTTTCCGAAATCCCAATATCTTTTATATTCTAATTTTGATCTAAAGGACTTGAAAATGTCGCTTATGTTTGGTTTTATTTTTTTGTTTAGACGGAATAACAATAATAAAGAAGTTATTATTTCTGCAGACAACCAAATAATTATTAACTTAGTTACCGTTAATGAATTATGAAATAAATAAATAAAAATCAGTTTTGAGAGATCAACAATAATATATAAGCTATTGAAAAATACGTTGTCTAAATAGGCAAAACTTAATCCTTTTAAAAAAAAATGAGCACTGATCGCAAATATCGATGTGATAATAGCAAGGACAAAGTAATTAAAATCGAACTTATTAATGTTTATAATGTTAAGTCTAGTTAAAAGAAAACAGGCTCCAATGAATATAATAAAAAAAGCAATTCTGAGAATATATAATATTAAGAGAATCTTTATGGATTTCCCCTTTTCTTTTTTATGGATATATTCAGCAAAATAGCGTTGCAAAATTTTATCAACACTAAAAGTCAATCCCACAGCAATGGCTACAAAACCTACAAACAACTTGAAGTTACCATAATTTTCAACAGTTAAATACTTCACTATAAAAACTGTTATTAAAAAGCCGATTAATGTTCTGCCAATTTTTTCAAGAAAATTGCTCATTGAATTATCAAATGCTAATTTCTTATCACCCGTTGGATAATTCATAGTAGTTATTTTTTTTCTAATAAGATATATCTTGTGCTCTTCGGAATAAAACAAACTAATTCCAACACATCTTTTTCGGAAAGGTTATGATAAAAACCCCTGGAATGCTGTCCATCCCTTATAACTTTATACGGCTTATAGCCAAATTGAGTAAATATTTTTGGTTGGGCTTCCCCTGCAGATACAACAACTTTAGATTTGAATCCAATGTCCATTATTTTTTTTAAAGGTTGCCGTATAGAATGCTCTTCTGTGTAATATTGTGGATGAACTTCAAACAGTATCTTACATGGTGGCCTTGATTTATAAAGTGTTGTCATCATTCCATTAAAAGCCTCAACCTCAAATCCTTCAATGTCCATTCGAATGAAATTCACATCCCCTTTGTTTTGCATAAAATCATCAATGGACATAGTCTTTACTTCTAATTTATTTTTTATCGCAGGAAATGTAGGAGAATACTTATCTGGATCTAACATAGTATTGAGATTAGTTTTATTGGACAAATGGAATATTGCTTTTCCAGTTGTATCGGAAATTGCAATAGGATATGTTTCAACTATGTTCGAATATCCGTTAATCTTTATGTTTTTATTAAGCAAATAAAAATTTCTTGGATCAGGCTCTATGGCATATACTTTCCCTTTGTTTTTTACTATAGATGCTGCTAATAAGGTGTAATAACCAATATTTGCACCTAAGTCTATTACAATCATTCCTTCTTTTAATTCTTCCTTTAACAGGTGAGTATGATCTGGTTCGCGTACTCCATGCAGCGCAATAACTTTTGAAATACCTGGATTTTGGAGGTCAAGGTACATTTTATTGCCCTGAATTGTTTTCAAAATTAAAGATCTGTTGCGAAAATATTTATAATAATTCCACTGAATATAATTAAGTACTATTTTGCGAGTCTTGTTGACGCCATCTTTTCGTATAGTAGTCATAAATTGTATTAATTTATGAATAAAATTGTTCATTAATAATCCTATTAACCTGAACAACCATGTTAGGAGATAGCTTCAGGAGACACAGGTATCGTGGAGATAATGTTAAGAATAATATAATATAGATAATTAAAAAGAAGTTAACGGTCAACTTTATTTTGTATTCAAAAGGAGATTTTTTTGATAATTTGCCATATCATTAGTGGCTTAAACACAGGTGGGGCAGAAATGATGCTCTACAAGTTGCTCTCTACAAAAAGCCTTAAACACTTTGATCATGTTGTTGTGTCATTGAAGGATGAGGGAACCATAGCAGAAGATATAAAGGAACTGGGTGTGCCGGTATTCTGTTTAGGTATGTCCCCGCGCAAGCCAACTCCTAAAGGAGGATGGCGTTTAATAAAACTTATCAGAAACCTTAAACCGGACATCATTCAGGGTTGGATGTATGAGGGGAATTTTGCCGCATTGCTGGCAAGAATTTTGGTTTCACGGAAGAGGAATCTAGTATGGAGTATCCGTTTTTCCCTAAACGAGTTGGAAAAAATGGACTGGTTAACCCGATTACTCATCCGCCTGGAGTCAAAACTTTCTCCAATTCCTACCAGGATTCTCTTCAATTCAAAAATCAGCAAAAAACAACATGAAAAATTTGGATTTTCCTCAAAACGTTCTTTACATTTGCCCAACGGATTTGACTGCGACCGATTCAAACCTGATGACAACGCACGCCGCAAATTACGCTCTTCTCTCAAACTAGATTTTAATACTTTTTTAATCGGACGAATTGCACGTTACCATCCAATGAAAGATTATCCCAATTTAATTCTGGCAGCTAAAAAAATAATAAGTAAATTTCCGAGTGTGCACTTTGTTTTATCGGGTAGGGGAGTGGTTGAGTCCAATCCTCGCTTGGTTACCATGATAAAAGATAAAGGAATCACAGAAAAATTTCATCTGCTGGGTGATAGAGGAGACATCCCAGAAATTATGGCAGGTCTTGATGTTCATGTTTCATCGTCCTACAGCGAATCCTTTCCCAACGTCATCGGGGAAGCCATGTGCTGCAGTGTGCCAAGTGTGGTAACAGATGTCGGGGATTGCCAGGAAATTATTGGTGAAACAGGGATAGTGGTTCCTCCCCAAGATCATGAAGCACTCTCGAAGGGATTGGAGATTTTCATCAAAATGGACAGGACAGAACGGTCTTTGAAAGGAAAAGCGGCAAGGGAACGGATTGTCTCCCAATTTTCACTGACCTCCATTGCAAAACAGTATGAAACACTCTATCAGAGGATCTTTGATGGTTTAGATTAGGGAATGGTTACTTTGTCGCTGGAATAAAGAACACACTAAACAAGATCCGAAAAATAATCCACAATCTCTCGCCCGATAACTTGAGAAGAGTGGACATCCTGGAGTCTTTGGAAAGCATTTTTAGCAATAGTCCTGCATAGCTGTCTATTTGTTTTGAGCTCAGTCAGTGCATTTGCTAGAGCTTCAACATTTCTTTCTTCAATAACCAAACCTGTTTTTTCATGTTCGATTAACTCTGGTATGCCGCCTGACTTAAAGACAATAAGTGGTACTTTAGCAGCCATCGCCTCAAAGAGCACATTAGGTGAATTATCCTCAAATCCTTCATGCTTTACCGATGTCACGGCTGCAACATCAGAGACATGGTAATAGTCCGATATCAAGTGATGTGCGACAGCACCTTGAAAGAAAACATGTTTTCCGACACCTGATGACGCAACAAGATGTTTTAATTTGTCTCTGTCTGGGCCATCTCCTAGATAGAGAATCTTGATTCCCTGTCGGTCGCTTTTTCCCATACTTCGGAGTGCCAAAATCGGGAATTCCGGGCCTTTTCTGTTTACAAGGCGGCCGCAAAACAGAACTAAAAAATCTTCTTTATCAAATCCAAGTCTATTACGGACATCGTGTTGACTCTTTTTATGAATGAATTTATCTGCGTGGATAGGATAGCGTATTATTTTAATCGGTGCATGGCCTGGCTGGAGGTTTTCTATACACGACTCAATATAATGAGTTGGAGAGATTATTTTTTTTGCCCTCAAGTAGCCCCGTTTTTCTTCTTCTAGAAAGTACCCGTGTACCGGACTATCCTTCTTGATTTTTCCCTGACTAATCAGATCTGCATTTATTAAATAATGAACAATCAAAACTACGGGAATATGCAGTACTTTTGTCCAGCGATAACCAGCATTAACAACAGAAATATCGTTAGCGAAGATCAAATCATACTTGTATCTAAAGTATGCAGCAAGCAGCCTTAAGCTCAATATTATTTTACTCGCTTTATAGGTCAAACGTGTCAATCTTTCGTGCCCCATTAATAGAGAGTCTGTTTTGTTCTTGAATGATTTGTGTGTTTCACGATATTTAGACACACCAAATATGGTAACAATCCTAACATCACAGTCAAAACTCCGTAAAGCATCGGCAACATTGTTAATATATGTGGTCACCCCACTTTCATGAGGCCGACCATTAACGGCCAAGGCTATTTTCATTTTATTCTACGTTACTTTATAAGCCTTTCTTAAGATTTTTAGGGCAGCTTTAGATTTTGACAGTAAATCTGAGGGATTTTGCACTTGATGGATAGATTGGATTATCTTTGAAGGACGCAGGTAGAATTTCCTGGTGGCACGTCGTTTAGCTTTCTGTAAATCTTCAAGTGACATGGCTTCGGTTCTCATAGCATGTCCGTTTTCTTCGTCATAATCAGCCCAATTATCTGAAACAAGGTAATTATTCTCTTTGGCCCATGTATAAAGATCGGTTCCGGGGAAGGGGGTTGCCAGATGAAATAATACGTAATCAGGGTTAATTCGAAGGGCAGTCTCGATTGTTCGATCCACCGTTTCCCATGTTTCTCCAGGCAGTCCAATTATAAAATAACCAAAAGAGAGAATGCCTGCTTCTCTTGTCCACCGGATAGCCTCTTCAGCCTGCTTCAAGCTAATCTGTTTTTTTGATTTCTTGAGGATTTCTTCATCGCCTGATTCAATGCCGTATGAAATCAGTTGACATCCGGCTTTTGACATGATTTTTGTCAATTCAGGAGTGACTCCATCCACTCGACTGTTGCATATCCATTTAAAACCAAGATTTCTTTCAATTAAACATTCACAAAGTTCTATTACCCATTCCTTATTGATTGTAAAGAGATCAGTCATAAAAGTGATATTTCTAATTCCATAGTCTTTGTTTATATGTTCCAATTCATGGATTATGCTGGCTGTTGATCTTAATCGTATTTTATGTCCCCACACAGATCCAGCTCTGCAAAAAGTACAGTGAAATGGACAACCCCGCCCCGTTATTACAGTTACGAATGGAGTCGTCCCAAAAAATGGCATTTTATAATTTTTAATTGGCAGTAAATCACGAGCCGGATATGGCAGAGCATCAAGATTTTGAATTAGTGGACGTACTCCTCCATCAACAATTTTCCCATTTGATAATGAATGTATGATTCCAGGGATCTTTTCTGAAATAGATCCGGTTTTACATATTTCTTTGATGGTTTGTTCGGCTTCACCCATTACCACAAAATCTATAATTCCAGGTTCAAGAATATTTTTACCAAGGGCCGTTGGGTGAGTTCCGATGACACCAACAATAGTCTCAGGAAGTATTTTTTTGACAAGGTGGCAGAATGCCCTATCATTTGATGCCGTAGGGGTGGTTATATGAATAATTGTTAAATCAGGACGGAAATCAGATATTTTTTTGAGAGTTTGTTCCTGTGAATATCCAGCTCCCATCCCATCTATCAGCTGCACCTCAGAACCAATTTCCCTGATAATAGCGGCCAAGTAGGCCAACCCCGTCTGCGGCCAGACTTCACCTGCAACAGCACGCCGTCCGCACCGCCCAAGTTCCTTCATATATATGGTTCTATCCGGTGATGGAGGATTTATAAGGCTTATTTTTTTAACCATCAATAGCTTGCTGTTATTTACTCGGTCTATGGCATTCTTTTATCTATCAAATCTGCAAGCATCCCAATCGTGATTGTAAAAACAGCAGTCATAAGGATAACTGCAAAGGTCACATCCAAAGGCTGACTCAAAAAAATCCAACTTCCTAGAAGAACGAAAAATGCCAATACAGCCAGAGAAAAACTTAACGGAATAAAAATCTTTAAGGGATTAAAATATAAAATTGTTCTAATAATCAATTGAAGGAAATTTAGTGTATCCTCTATCGGTTTAAACTTAGACTTGCCTTTTCTTCTGAAATAATCAATCGGTTCATATTTTACTGAATAGCCATTAATCTCCATAGCAAGGGTGATTGTAGTCGTAAAAGAAAAACCGTTAGGGAGTATTTTTAAAAATGATTTAACGACTTCTTTTTTCATAATGCGAAATCCAGAATTAATATCAGGTATTTTAACATTGGCAAGATAATTGGCAATTTTGTTTAATACCCATTTGGCAGGTTTTCGAATTAAGGAAACTTTTACGCTTTTGCCTGTTCTTGCTCCAACCAGCATGTCAATATCTTCTTCTAAAAATTTATGAAAAAATTCTGGAATTCGGTTATTTGGATAGGTCTTGTCAGCATCGGTAATTGCAATATAGGCATATTTTGCAGCTCTTACTCCAGTTTTCAGCGCAGCACCATAACCTAGATTCCTTGGGTGATGAATGACATGGAAATCTTCTTGAGATAATTTTCTCAAAATCACCTCTGTACTATCATTCGATCCATCATTTATCAAAATGACTTCCACATCAAACTCAATATTTTTTTTAACCTGAGATAGCTGGAAAATAGTCTCCTCAATGGCTTTTTGTTCATTATAAACAGGCAAGATTATTGAAAGACCTTTCTGTTCCATTTTGTCTCCAAAAGCTTATTATTTACTCTTTACTTCAAAAAGCTTAAAAGCGCCGACATGATAGATTTTTGTAACATAAACATCTTGATTTTTTATCGTTATTGTTTTTGGATTATTTTCTAGTTGTTCGAAAACAGGATCAATATCCCAAGAACGAAATGAAGCGATATATTTGATATCTCCTATGGGTAAATCTTCACTAAAATACATTACAATGTTTTTTTTTGGTATACCTGAAAGATAAGTTGCACATCCCGCCAATGTCTCCGACATAAAGATTTTTTCATCCTCATTTATTGTATTTTTTACAACTTGCATCCCGGCTTTTACATCCCAAAAACCAGCATATAAATTATTTACTGCTGCTATATGTGTAGATATTAAGGGGATTATCGCTAAAAATAAAGGTATCAAAATCAAATATTTTTTTGATCTTGTTTGTCTTTCCTTAAAAAAAACGTAAACACAAATCGGCAGAAATATTAAAAATTTGCTAAGGCTAGAAAACTTAAAGCGAAGACTAAAAAAATCATGATACAAAAATTTAAAGTACGGTGTGCTCAATACGCTATAGATAATAACAACACCCAATATCACCAATGAAGCCATCAAATATTTCTTTCTCTTCTGCCTTCGTAATAAAAGATATTCAATACCAGCGATTGTATAAAGCGGAAAAAACCAGGCTAAAAAATACATTTTCCTCCAATCTGTAAGGATATATAACCAAAGGAATAAAAAATATAGCAGAAAAAATGCAAGTATCTTCCAATGGGTTGGTTTATTTAATTTAAAAAGACGAAATACTCCGGCGGACATAAAAAATATGCTAATAATCCATATCAATTGAACCCACCATTGAGCAAACAATCTGGTTTCTTGGTCTATGGTAGCATAATGGTCATCTGGAAAAAAAAACAAGCTATTAGTACGAACCAGGGAACCAAAATTTCCCATTGGTTTATCAATCAAAAAAGGTTTTCTACTCAGAATCGTCGCAATATAGCCACTCCTGCCAGCCTTAATATAATATACGCCCAAAAATACAACAGGAAGCAAAAGTAGAAGACAAATAACGGCTATCAAACTCTTTTTTTTTTCAATAAGTATTTTGGGTATGTTAGCAAATATGGCTATAGCTGCATCAAATCGCGTAATGGTTGCTAAACCAGAAAAACATAAAGATAGTTTGTCACTTTTAACATAAAAAGATAAAAGAATCAGGAATAGAATCATAGCTTCTGGCAATGGTTGTGTTGCACAATGTAGAGAAAGAGTTGAAAAAGCAAAAAACCAGCTTACTAGAAAAGAATTTTTTATTCCAATTCGCTGGCCAATTTTATGAATAAGAAATATCGAGCCTATATATGAGAAGTTACTTAAAAGAATGCCTGAGTAGAGAAGGGCCTTTTTTGCAGGGATAATTTTCGCAACCAAACCCATTAAAAAGGGAAAAATAGGTAATCTCTTAGACGTAAAATCCCATTGAAAATTAAATATCGCCTCTGCAAGACCTTTAAATGCAAAAAAATCACTTAATGGATAGTAGTATCTAGTAGAGAGCTGAAAAAGATAATAACATGAAATTACTAATGTTAGAGCAAGTGCTGCTTGATTTGCAATATTTTTGTTCTGAATTAATTTTTTATGCACTTTTTTACGATTTAATTAGCTTTGCTGAAGCACCATACTTCGAAAAAGACCGCGTTTATCTATAAGCTCTTCATATGTCCCAGATTCAATGATACGCCCTTCATCCATTACATAAATGACATCGGCATTCTTTATTGTAGAGATACGATGTGCAATAATTATTATGGTTTTATGCTCACTCAGTTCTTCAATGGATTCCTGAATTAGCTTTTCGGATTCTGAATCGAGTGAACTTGTCGCCTCATCAAAGATAAACAGTTCTGGGGAGCGGATGAGCGCCCTTGCTACTGTGATCCGCTGTCTCTGCCCCCCCGATAGCTTTTGCCCCCTGTCTCCAAGGACCGTAGCATAGCCCTTTGGAAGACTCTCTATAAATTCGTGGGAAAAGGCTGTCCTTGCGGCTGCCTTTATCTCGTCCTCTGATGCCCCCTGCTTTCCCAAAAGGATATTTTCACTCACAGTATCATGAAAAAGAAAGGTGTCTTGACTCACAAATCCGATATTCTTGCGCCAGCTCGAAAGGTTTATTGTTTTTAACTCTCTATCACCGATCATGATATTGCCCTTGTATCCCTTATATAGACCGCACAACAGATCAACAAGGGTCGATTTGCCACTGCCTGACCTTCCCACTACTGCTGTTATTTTGTTTTTTGGTATACAAAGATTAAGACCTTTGAATAAAGGACTTGAATTTTCGTAAGAAAAGCCCACATCTTTAAAAACTATATCGCCTGACAAATGATTGATGTCTACTCCTTTGGTCAGGTCTTCCATCTTGATTTGTTTTTTATTAATTATTGTGTCTATTAATTTAATGGCTGGTATATAAGACAAAAGCAGCATTCTTTCAGAGATAACATTGGCCAAGCTCCTGTATAACCTCTGAGAGGCCGTCGCCAAGAAAGCCATCATGGGCAGCACGGCAATAATTGGAGAGTTGCTGAAATTCTCATAATAGATAAGTGCCAGGGCAAAGCAAATTATTATCAGTATTTCTCCTAATGGGGCAGGGAGCTTTTGAAACATTCCTAATTTAACATATATCCATTTCAGTTCATTCCATTTCTTTGAATAGCTCTTAAGCACATCGCTCTCAAGAGAAAATAACTTAACCTGCCTGATTCCATTAAGTGCCTGCTCTCCTTCTGATGTTATCTTTTGGATTAAAGCCAATCGCCTTTCTCCTGACTTTAATGAAAACCTGGTGCTTGTCTTCCAGATGGTGCCCAGAATCAGTAGTAAGCCGAGAGTCAGTAACAGCGTCACCCGCCAGTATGTAAAAATCATGATTGAATATATGCTAATAACCATAATTAAACGGAAAATATAATCTAACGCCTTTGTTATGAATTTAGATGCCACCTGCGTTTCTCCAAACAGAGTATTTATCAATGTTCCTCTTTTCTGAGAAATTAGATAGTCGTAATCAGCATGGAGAAATCGCCTCAGTATGCTAGTTGTCCAGAATATTCTTATAGAATTAGAAAAGTGGACCGACAAGACAGAGCTAAGGTAGATAAAGATGTTCTTGATCAAGAATATTGTAACCATAAAGACAGAGATTCCTAACAAACGTTGATTTTCAGGTACGATCTGGGTGAAGAGTTGATTAAAATACGAAATGGCTTTAATATTTAAAGTGTATTCGGTGTCTCCTAAAACAATACCAATAAAGGGGATAATCAAACCCAGCCCAATCGCCTCAAATAAGCCAGCAATAATAATAACACACAAGATCAATAGGACACGTTTTTTGTATGGCCCAACCACAGAGACGAGCAGACGAATCTTATTAAAAAATTTGTTAAACATAGATCCTCACAATATTAGCGTTAGCTATTTGTTTTAAAAAAATCTATCAAGTTTTGAACGGCTTCCAATTCCATCTCTATTCTTGACTCTTTTGTGAGTGTGGCTACATGAGGCGTCAGCACAACATTATCTAGCTCACAAAGCCTGCCCATGTAAGGCTCTTCAGTAAAGACATCTAAAGCGGCACCATTTAAATGACCGCTTTTTAACGCATTATATAAAGCCGATTCGTCAATAAACTGACCACGTGAAGTATTAACTATGATTGACCCTTCTTTCATCTTCCTGAATTCATCCTCTCCCAACTTGATAGCATTTTCTTTGACGAGGGAGAGATTAACAGACAGGATATCAGAGACTTGGAGCAGCTCATTTAAAGGCACAATCTTAACCTTCCATTTCTTGGCCCATTGTTTATCTGGAAAAAGGTCTGTCCCATACACTTCTGTCTCAAGCCCGGTCATAACCTCAGCCAACTTCTTCCCAATTCTACCCAATCCCAATATGCCGACTTTTTGGCCTTTTAAGAGATGGCCTGCCTTTCTCTCCCATCTTTTCTCCCGGAGAAGATGGGTATGGAAGGAGAGCTTTCTCATGAGGTCGAATATCATGGCCACAGTCAATTCCACAACAGGCTGTATCACTACATCAGGAGTATTTCTTATCTCAATGCCTCTCTTCTTTGTTATCTCTAATGATATAGAGTCGATCCCAACTCCACACCGGCTTATACAGAGAAGATTCGGTAATCGATCCAGGACATATTCATCGTAGGGCTCTACTCCTGCAATGATTCCCTCACTCTCTTTTCCCATCTCGATTATTTCGTTTCTAACCAGCCGTCTTCCAAGCGGATTTATAGTGTAAGTGCAGCCGCTTTCTCTCAGGAGATTTAGAGGGGACGTACTGAATTTTGCAAAGGTAGAGAGGGCGACGAATATCTTGTGATTCATAAATCTAGAATCCTTTGGTAAATTCTGTTTTGGAGGGTGTTTTCTTTCAGGATTTTCTCCACAATTCCGACATCTTTTTCCCGTTCCACACCAACAGTCTTTCGTTTATGGGGCACACCCCGAATGGCGTATCCGTGTTCCAGAATCCTTAAAAAATCAACGGACTCGGCTACCTCTAATGGTGTAGGAGACAGATTCGAGTATTTATTTAAAAATGATTTAGTAAAGGCTGATATACCGGTCTGCCGGTACATTGGGCTATTTGTTTGAATCCTAAAATAAGGTATAGGAGACCTTGAAAAATACATGATAAAATCTTTCTGATCTAATACTGCCTTAACAACGTCCATATCAGACAGGTCCTCTTCATCGCGGATTTCAGACAAAAGATTAGCACAATAGCTATTTTTATCCGCCTGCATGGATTCAATCAGAATATCTAACACTTCGGGTTCAAAGAGTGGTTCATCTCCCCCGATTATTGCAATAATGTCATACTCCAATGCTTTGGAAGCCTCCTCGACCCTGTCCGTGCATCTCTCGTGGGTATTGGCTGTCATAATAGCTCGCCCCTCAAGCCTGGTCACAACCTTAAAAATTTCTTCATCACAAGTAGCTACATAGACATCATCAACTTCACTTGATAAGCATGCTCTCCTGCGCACATGCTCAATCATAGGCAGATCCAATATATTTACCAGAGGCTTTCCTGGAAATCTTGAAGATGCCATTCTGGCAGGTATGACGACGGCCACCTTTTTTTTCGGCATGGTTCTTTTACCCCTGAGCTAAAAAATCCCTGACCTCAAACATGTCTTTAAATATCGGGATACTTGCCCCATGAAATGACTTGCCGCTGTCCCTGCCAATAAAGAAAACACCTGTAGATTGAGCTGCCCTGAAGTCTTCATCGCTATCGCCTACAAAAACAATATCTTCAGTAGAAACATCTTCTTCATTAATAATGTCCCGAATGGCATCTGTCTTGATCCAGGGCACAGCATAGATCTTTTTAAAATATTTCTTGAGTTTCCGCTTTTCCAATATTTTAGCGAGCTCATCAGCGGGTGATCTGGAAGCAAGATAAATTGGAATCCTGTCCTGGAAAGAATCCAAGATTTCTTTTGCGCCCAAAACAAAAGGGCAATCGACTAAACTTCTAAAAACTAAACCGGAAAATATTTTGCTTAAATTTTTTTCGGTTTCCTTATTATAACTCTTACCCAAAATATTCTCGGTTATATATTTAAACTTTTCAAAACGAACCGTTGCATTATTTGAAAGATGGTATTCCATAATCTTTTCAAGATGCTCCGGATAGTCTTTGAAAAGCGTTTTAAAAGCATCGTCTTTAATTTTTACTGACTCTAACAAGACTCCATCAAAGTCGAATACTATAACCTTAAATTTCATATGCGGATGAACTATCGTATCTTCTCAATAAGATCTTTCATGTTGGTACCCCATTTCCACAACACAAAGACATCGGAAGCCAAAACAACAAATGTGTAGCCATCAGAAAAAGCATCTTTTACAATGTTGACAGAAGGCTCTACTAAATGCGTCCCACAGGACTTTCCGGCCTTTTCACATGCTGATATGACCCTCTTACAGGCTTCCTTTACATCTGGATGATCCAACTGGCCAGGGATCCCGATTGAACCTGAAATATCATAAGGTCCGATCAAAACACCATCGACCTCCTCAAATTTAAGCAGCTCTTCTACGTTTTCTACACCCTGAATCGACTCAATCTGAATGATCAGGGTTGATGATCCATTCCATGATCTGGTGTATTCTTCAAAATCAAATCCATATCCCTGCGCTGGGGCAACACCATAACTGCGCTTCCCTATTGGCGGGTATTTACACCAACTGATCAAATTCTCTACCTCTGAAGGATAGGAAACCAGCGGGGCTATAATTCCATCAGCACCCGAATCTAATAATCTCTTGATCATTTCCATATTATGGGAAGCTATACGAGGGAGGGCCAGTGTTCCAGAGCCATGGCATATTGCAATGACTTGCTGTGCCCGTTCCAGGCTGATCGTGCTGTGCTCAAGATCAATACCAATAAAATCAACACCACTCCTTGAAAATACTTCACAAATAGAAGGATGCCCGAAGGACGTCCATGCTGCAAATACTTTCCTCCTATCTTTCAGCTGATTTTTTAAGTCGTTTCTTTCAACACCATAATTAATCATTGTTATTTCCTAAGTTTTCGGCAGCTATGGTAGATTCCCATTTCATTCCGTGTGCCATGACATTTGGATGTGAGATTATAAGATGCCAGATTACAGCCTGAAAGGCCTCCGTATGGGCGGTAACATTCTTTGGATTGACTGTAGGCACCACTACACAAGCGTCTGAAATGGAGGCAGTATATCCTCCATCACGCCCTACTACTCCCAATATTTTTGCACCCGTTGACTTAGCATATTCCAATGCAAACACTATATTGGAGCTTATGTTTTTTTCTTTGTCCCCCCCACCTACGGAAAAGACAAACACACCGTCCTTCGCATTGATACTGCTTATTTTTAGCCACTCAGAAAATACCGAGTGCCAGCCTTCATCATTTGTTCGAGCGGATAATTCTGATACATTGTCCACCGGGGTGTAGGATTCAATCCCAGCTATTTTCCTGAAATCATTTACAGCATGAGAGCAATTTCCTGCGCCTCCACCCACACCCAGGAAAAACAACCGCCCCTTTTGATTCCTGATATTAATGAGAAGTTCAATCATTTTCTCTATCTGGGACCTGTTTATCTTGTTA
>SDBS01004060.1_pt1 | contig 14352 bp, 14 predicted proteins | sample 2277091 | NCBI WGS metagenome assembly SDBS01 (sample SAMN10404972, study PRJNA504765) | marine sediment metagenome | isolation source: marine sediment core GS10_PC15, 163 cmbsf | place: Arctic Ocean: Southern Knipovich Ridge | collected 2010
TAATATTAATATAATAAAAATCTTCCTATTATAGTTAATAGATCAGAAAAAATGAAGAAAATATAATAAAATCTGTATTACTTTACATAAGATATATTATAGGACGTTGTAAAATTGAAAAAATAAAATAAAACTCTCCGAACGTCCTATTTTGTCATTCCTTTTCTGTCATTACGAGCACCGCTTTTGGTGCGTGGCAATCTCATTACTACTTTATATCTTTCATCTTTAGTTATCTTTTATTCTTAACTCGCATTTTGCAACTAGTATTTTGTATTTCCTTTTACTTTTTTATTATTTCTTCCCTGGCTTATAATCCAAATCCTTTATTTCTTTATTAACTAAATACTAAATACCAACGACTAATTTTAATAACTATGCGCTATTCCTATGCAATATTCCCTCTTTTTCCGCTACAAAAACTATAAAAAAACTATAATTTTTATATACATTACTATATTTACTCTATAAAAAGGATTCATACAAAACGCTGTAACCATTATAAATAAAGGATTTGATGGATTTACAAAAGCGCTCATATACTGCGTATATGAAGAATATTTAGCTTGCCCCTTATAGATTGTACCTATTTAGAAAAAGACACCCCTTAAAATCAAAATTTGAAGGTTTATTTTTTGGTGATCTAAAAAATGACCCCTACTCTTTTAAAGCAAGAGTTTTAGGAAGCATTTTTTTTAATTAATGTGTGCTGTTTGTTTAAAAAATATTTATAATAATTTATTCATTAATTATTATTGGAATACAATTTTCTGCAATATGTTCCTCTGCCTTATATATATCTTCGTCTGATAACGTCTTTGTAGAAATAGTACAATGAGATTGATTGTCTCTGCTGGGAGTATGATTTACATCCAAAGGTGAGGCTCATACATTGCCTTATCTTTTGACTCTTGTACTTACATTTAAAGATCTCTTTCAGGGGTGGTCTGGTCCTGTTGCCAATATAGCATATCCTTTGTTATATTCCAAGACCCCGTATTGCTCTTATTATTTGTCTTATTAACAACAAAAGAAAGTATTATTAATATATAATATTTTTTCCTCTAACTACCCCACTAAAGTTTACACTAACTATTGCTCTCCTTGCTCCTACCACAAACATCGTGTTATATGAAGTTCCGCCCCCTCGCTGTTATTTAAATATTTTATTCAACGACAAAACAAACGCTCTTCTTAATGGGCTAAAAAGTATTTCAATCATGTTGACCAACAACTGAGACAATCATCAGCACGAGAACACCTGCAAATAAAACATATTCCCAAGTGCTCCAAGGTGATGCTTTTATACTCACATAAGTTATAAGAGGTAACAACTGGGGTAAGGCTTTTAGGCCAAATAATGCAAGATATGCCATTTTCCCATCTGGTAAGGCCTTAGGTAAGGAAAAGATATTCGGAGTGGGGTAGAAAGAACGAGTGCGTAATGTTCCTTCTCCAACAATTGTTTCAATTTTCTCTTTTAATTCGTCATCTATATAAGAACCAAGCTTGTGAATTCGTATTGTGTATGAAGAATGATATAGTGCAAGAAAGGCGAAAGGAATAGGAATTATGAGTAGTAGGTTTACAAGTAAGGGTTGCGATTGCTGCGTGAACATCAAAAAAATTTGCACTAGTGCGGCAATCTCAGCTGATAACAACAAAATCACAAAGTTTAGTATGATTTGCTGAGTAGTCGTGTGGCGAATGATCTCGTCTTTTAATCTTCCGTATTCGGCCAATAGTACTTGCAGTTTTAACTGGGGTTCAGGCTTCGTTTCCATATATATTCCTCCTCTTATTTTCAATATTTATTCTTAAACACATCATCTCTCTGTTATATTCACGAATTCTTGTAATTGATTTACTGATGCTATAATCAAACTATCATCTAGGCCTAATGCGTCCCAGTAATACAAAATATTTGAGTCATCACCAATTTCAGAAGCAATATGAGCATCACTGTTGATTATAAGTTTTCCACCATTCTGTTTTGAAACCGTTATCATTTTACGTGTTTCAAGAATTGGCTCATTGTTCAGATTATACTCTGTAGTTCTAAATATAGAGTTGTTAATTTCTAATAAAATATTAAGTGATAGTGCAGCTTTTACAACTTCTTCCACAATAATTGGGAAATCTAATCTGTATGGATGAGCAATAATATTCACAGGGTATTTTTCTATAGCTTTTATCATAGCAATTGTATTTTTTTTTCTTGTGCTATATTTAGGATAATCCGTTAGTTTATGAAATCCGATTAAAACAATATCTAAGGATTTTAGGTATTCGATAGGTATATCAAGTGTACCGTCATGGTCAATAATGTTAGCTTCACAACCAAATAAGATTTTTACCCCGAATAGTTCCCTTGGGACTCTTTTTACCATGCTAAAATATTCTAAATGGGCAGAACCTTCCATGTTTGGGCCATGGTCTGTAATAGCTATAAGCTCCAAACCTTTCTCTGAAGCAGCTTGTGCCAACTCATAGATTGTATTGAATGCATGACCGCTAGATATTGAATGGGTATGTAAGTCTATTTTTAGCATTTTACCCTACTCCCCTCCATCTTGTGTGCTCGATTCTAAAATAGTAAACCTTTTCTCATTACAATCTATTTCAGCTTCAATTCCTATCGGGAGAGTTGCTTTTTCAGTGTTATGACCAAAATCAACATTATAGAGAATTGGAATTTTAAATTGGTCGCATATATCTCTAATTACATCGGGTAATGTTGGGGCATCAGTAAATTCTTCTTCTTTGACCTCAAGAGGACGTCCTATAACCATACCTGAGATTTTATTAAACACACCAGAGAGAGCAAAGTGAGTAAGTATCGTATCTACGGAGTGAATTTCCATAAAACAATCTTCCCAGAAAAAAATCGCACCGGTCCAATCTGGCTCATAAGGTGTTCCTAATAAACTCTCCATAGATGCTAGATTTCCTCCAATTAATAAACCCCTTGCTTTCCCGGGTGAAATGACCTCACGTTCTTTTAAAATTGGGATTTCCCCAATAGGTTCTGGACAAGAGAGAGCTTTCCATAAAAGCGATTCTGAATAGGAATCAATACCTTCAGATGCACCTAAATTCCAAATCACAGACGGACCATAAAACGAAACTAATTTTGCCTTGGCCCAAATAGCATTGAGAATGACACACATATTGGACATCCCGATAATTATTTTCGAGCTTTTACGAGTGAGATTGTAATCTATAAAAGGCAATAACCTGTTGGCATTATAACCCCCACCTGCTAGAAAAATGGCCTTAATCTCGGGATTAGAAAATGCCCATCCTAAATCATTTGCTTGGATATTTGGATCAGTGGTCATATACCCTTTTTTGTGAAGAGCATGAGGTGCAACTAATATTTTATACCCTTTGTTTTCTAGGTAAGAAATACCAGCTCTAAAATTATCAGGGTTTAAAGCCGCTTCTGGTGCACTCAGAACTACTACAGCAATTGTGTTACCGGATTTTAAGACTTGTGGTTTTATTTTTTTATCCCTTTCCATAGTTATTCCTCCTTACTAATTCAATATCTTCAGAAACAATAATCTCTTTTATATCCTCAATACCGCAAATAGTTTGAAACAATCTTTCTATGCCTATTCCCACACCTCCACTTGGTGGAAGTTTTTTATTTTTTAGTAGTTGTAGCAGTGGTTCATCTATCCAACCTATCTCATTCATTCGAGATTGAACATCTTCATATTCAATGGAATCAATAAAACCATGAGCAACTTCTATTCCATCTATAAAAAGCTCGAATCTTTCAATTATATTTGAATGATTTTCTTTACGTCTTGCTAAGCACATAGTTTTAACAGGGTAATCAATTATAAAGAAAATTCTTTCATTTATTTTTTTAAGCTTGTTAACAAGTGCTATCTCAAACAATTCTATGAATGACGGAATATTTTTAGAACTCGTCTTTATGTTTTGGATTTCTTCTACTGTAAAAAGTTGTTTAATAGATATAAGAGGCCATCTCTCCTCTGGAAGATTGATATTTATATTTCTTGCGCAATGCTTACAAATATCTTCTGTTAAAAGGATTAATTCCTCAAAGGTAATTGATTCTATAAAGCATTCCATCATATAGAATTCATGAGATTTCTTTGGATCTTTTTCTTTTCTAAAGCACGGACCGATTTCGTACACGGCTTTCAGTCCAGTTGAAAGAAGTTGTCTTAACCTAAGCTCCATGCAAATTCGTAAGTAAGCAATAGTTTGATTTTCAATTATTGAAAAATGAGAATCGACAGGATAATCAGGTCTATTATGAATAATAGGTGTATGTATTTCTAAGAAACCTCTACCTTCAAGGAAATTTCGCATTGCTTTTAAAAGGGTTGCTCTTTTGACTATCATTTCCTCTTTTACAGCATATTTAGTTTTCGTCAGCATAATTAAATTACTCCGGATTCATCTATATAAAAATTAATTTCCCCATTATGTAGTTCTAAAGTTGCCGTTACACCTATTGGAATTGTGATTTTTTCAACAGTATGACCCAATTTTACACCATATAGAATGGGGAAATCATAGTCACCACAAATATCTTCAATTATTTCTTCAATTTTTAATGTTTCTGGGTATTTCTTTTCTTCACAATTTACAATCTCCCCTATTATCATTCCAGAGATTTTGTCAAAGACACCTGCTAGTTTAAAATGGGTTAGCATAGCATCAATTACATGTGGTTCTTTGTTAGCTTCTTCCCAGAAAAAGATACTATTTTCCCAATCAGGAGAATATACTGTGCCTAAAATGCTTTGAATAGTAGTCAAGTGTCCACCCATCAACAGCCCTTTCCTTTTACCATCTTTAAAAACTTTCCATTCAGAAGACGGAGTAATTCTTCCTATTGCATTTGTATCTGTTAATGATCGGAACAAGTATTCCTTTGTATATTGATTAAGTCCTTTTTCACCTCCAAAATCCCAAATAATAGTTGGGCCATGAAACGTTATTAAGCCAGTTTTAGAAAAAATAGCATTAAGAAGAATTGCTGGATTGCTAATGCCCATAAAAATTTTTGGGTTTTTTTTAATTAAATCGAAATCAATATAAGGAATAACCCTATTAGCACTTACCCCGCCTCCTGCACAAATGAGTGCATTAATATTGGGGTCTTCAAACATCTTATTTATATCTCTGGCTCTTTCCCTTCCAGTTCCTGCCATATAAGCTCGTTTCTTAAAGGCATTTTCACCTATGACTATTTTAAACCCCAACTCCTTTAATACATTCAATCCTTTATTAAATCGTTCTTTATGACAATTGGGCTCTGGCGATGAGCACGTAATGATACCAATGGTATCTCCCCGTTTAAGAGGTTTAGGCTTAATAATATTCGGGCACATTTTATTTTTCCTCCTTTTTTTGTCTGAAGTTCCATGGATAGGGAACTATATCAATAATATTATCAATATTCATTAAAACCATTAGTAATCTATCAACCCCAACTGCCCCGGATGCACAAGGTGGTGATCCTATCTCCATCGCGAAAAAGTAATCTTCATGCAATTTTTGTGTACCCCACCCTTTCTTTTCTTTTTCTTTCAAAGTATTTTTAAACCACTGCCGAAGTTTTATAGGGTTATTCTGATGTGTAGACATATTAGCAATTTCAACACCATTGATATATAATTCACATCTTTGTTTAAACCTTGAATCCGTAGGGACTTCTTTTGCTGGTCCCCCATATAAATTGGGAAAGTCAGTAATATATGTTGGGTCAATAAGATTTGGAATTACATAAATATCAAGTAGTCTATCAATAAGTTCAATATATAAATCTTTCTCTTTCACAGTTATTCCTTTTTCACGCAATTTTTCCCTAAGAGATTTTTCATCATAATATTCTCCGATATCAATTCTAGCATATTGTTTTATCGCATTTCTCATAGTAATTCCTTTCCATGGCTTCTCGAAATTTATGCTTTTGCCTCTAAAAGTAATCAATTTATTTTTACAAAAGACTTTTTCGATTACATAGTAAATAGTTTCTTCTATTATATTTGCTATATCATTATAGTTTCCGTAAACTATGCCAAATGTCAACATTGTGAATTCAAAATAGTTTTTAGAAGTTAAGGGTTCGTCTCGGAAAAATTTTCCTATATGAAAGATACGTTCAAGTCCTGAGATAAGATATCTTCTCATGAAATCTGTATTGGTAATACGGAGGTAACTTTTAGGATTAAATTCAGGTTCTGTAGTAACAAAGTCTTTTACTGGAGCCATAACTGGTGACGGTAAGAGGATTGGAGTATCAACTTCTATAAACCCTTTGTCTTCCAAAAACTTACGAATAACTGATATAGCTTTACAGCGTTTGATAAAAATATCTTTTAATTCATTGCTTAGTAATAAACTAATTTCATATTGAGTTCGTTGTTTATCAAGGTCTTTAAACCAGTCCTCTGCTGATGGGTAATTACGAAGAGATTTCGTTACAAATATAAATTCATGTGCAGCTAAATATAATTTATTATCTTTTTTAATTTTACCTTTTATTTGAATAATATCTCCTACATCCAAATAATTGCATAGTTTATAGCTCGCGTTTATTTTAAAATCAATTTTATTTTTTCCTCTTGTGATAACTCCCTGTATAAATTCATTATCGATTTGCTTATCTGTAACCCTTCCAATTATAATAATTTTCTCACCCTTATAATTTTCCATATTCTCTATAACATGGTCTGTAGAACAAGTGTAGTTAAATGTTGTCGGGTATGGGTCTATTTTTTGCTCTTCAAGTGCTCGCATGTTATTAAACCTGGTTTTGTCATACTTATACATATTAAAGACCTCCATTTTTTTTCAAGTTCCATTGAGAAGTGTATTCTAACATCTTGACTAATTCTTCATTAATCCAAGGAGTTTGAGGTTTGTAGTATTCATAATCAGCCCATCCTTCAAGAGTTTTGGGTGGTTCAAAACCTCTTTCCAATGCAACAGGATAAAGTTCGGTTCCTGGATAAGGTGCCCATAAGTGCACTCTAATTTCATGTTTTGGGTATTTCCCAAGAATTATATCAATTAAATCTTTTGTTTCCTTTCCATTCTTATCTGCATCAATGGGAAACCCAACTATAAAGGTAAAGCTTCCTATAATTTCAAATTCATTGCATAATCTTGCAGCTTCTAATATCTCATCAACACTAACCTTTTTGTCAATGAATCTTAAAACTTCTGGCGAACCAGATTCCGCACCAATTAAGATACGAGTACAACCACTTTCTTTAATAAGACTAAAGTCGTCCTTCAGCCTTAATAAATCCTTGGGGTGTGCTGATGCTGCCCATTTTATTTTTAATTTTCTCGCTACAATACCTGCACAAAAGTCCTTAACCCTCGAAGGATTAACGAAAAAATTAGCATCGTAGAATTTAACTCCGTTAATACCATATTGATTTACAAGTGCACTGAGTTCATTCAGTATCATCTCTGCTTTCAAACCAGTCCATCTTCTCTTATATGCAATAACCTCGTAACAAAACCTACAATTGTAAGGACAACCATAACTTGAAACAAAATTTATAGTTTTAGTATTTACAGTTACATCATTTCTAATATAATTCTCAACTTCAACTAATTCCCAAGGTATATCAGACAAAGCGTTTATGTCAAAAATTGGTCGGTCATTATTATGGATAACTTGGTTGTCATTTTTGTAAGTAATTCCTAAAACTTTATCAAGGTTACATCCTTTTTCTAAACTGTTGACTACTTCCTTGAGTGTAATTTCACCCTGCCCACGAACTATTATATCCACCATACCATATTTAATAGTTTCATCCGGCAATGATGTAGGATGTGGACCACCCCAAACGATAGGTATATGCTTATTTCTATTCTTTATAATCTGAGCAAATTTGATAGCATCTAGAAGCTGCCCACCACCTGTCATAGTGCTAATACCAACACAAACACAATGATGCAAATTATCTTTGATTACTGTAGAGTAGTCTTTCTGAATATTTCCGTCTATAATAATTATTTCGTAATTATTTTTAAGTAATCTGGAAATAGCTAATAGTGAAAGTGGTGTCCAAAAGAACTTATACTCGGGGAGATATCTTATTTTGGGATAATAAAGAATGACTGTCTTTCTCATATGTAAGCCCTCCTTATATCACCAACATGTTCTAAGATTTGTTCTTTCGCAATCGACAAACCTTTCCTGACTCCTATGAAGTTTAATTTTTGCAGATGTGTATTGACAAGTTCTACTTTACAAGGTTTGGGTATGGAAATGCTTTCCTCTACATGCATTCCCCTGACTAAGGATTTGTCAAATCCAAATACATTAGCAACTTCCAATCCAAATCCAAATTTAGTAAGTGCTTCTTGTGATGAGAAGTGGAATATCCCCCTTAAATCTCCTTTTATAACTTCCAATAAAGCTCTTGCTATATCGTCTATAAGAGTAGGGTACTTAATTCTTTTATTTTCTAGTAATAATTTCTTTCCGTTAGATAGGCTTTTTATAACTATTTTTAGTAAAGTATCCTTGTCAAATTCATGATTATAACCATAAAGAAGAGGTAGACGAATTATTGAAAATGGACAATTTATTGTTTTGATCATTTCTTCGGCCAAGGCTTTCGTTTTACCGTAGAAATTTATTGGAGAATAATGACTCCATTCGTAATATGGACTGATCAATCCATCAAAGACACATTCCGAAGAGATAAAAACCAAGTGTCTACTGCATTCTAAACACCATTCAGCTACACATCCCACCGAAAATGTATTTATTTTTAAGGCAAGAGATTTTTTCTCTTCACATTCTTCAACTGTCGATAACGCTGATAACATAATAACCATATCAGGAGCAACTTCACATAGGATTCCTTTAATTTCATTAAGATTGAGTAGGTTTAATCTTTTATATTTCTCGCCTTCCAGCGAGTTCATAAAATATGTCCCTACTGTGCTAATTCCCTCTTTGGATAGATAGATATCCACCTTCCTTCCGAGGAAACTGCTGGCACCTATAATCAAAACCTTCATTTTCCTTTCGCCCCGCTTTTAAATTTAAAATCTACGCCTAATTTCTTAGCCCATATCTCCGTGTTGGTAGTTAACGCATCGACTGCTAAACTTTGAAAACCATGCCAGTGTTGATTAGCATATTCAATTAGCATATCATCCGACACTTTTTCTCCATCAAAGTAGAAAGTATACATTGCTTCTCTGACAAATCGATCTAAGTGTAATATATCTTTTTTTCGCAAACCCACGGATAGTACTAGATTAACTGTATAAAGACCTATGCCTGGGAGTTTTAATAGTGCTTCGCGTGCTTCATCGGTAGATAACTTTTTTAGGTTTTCTAAGTTAATATTATCCTTCACTATAGTACCGGCCACACCTTTTATGAATTTATCTCTATAGCCAACCTTGCATCCTCTTAGGCTTGACAAAGAAGCTTTTGAAATACTCTCTGGAGGTGGAAAACTAAAATAATTTTTTCCATTAACTTCAAGCAATTCTCCGAAATTAGTACATAAGTTATACATCATAGAATACAACCGTTTAAACTGAATATTCTGGGCACAGATGACACCAATTATTGCCTCAAAAACAGTAGGATAACTTTTACCTTTCGACCCATAACGAGCTTCCATTGCTGTCTTAAGTACTCTATCATTCTCGCACATTTCATAAAATGGTCTATAATCTTCCTTTAATCCTAAACACCAAGATATAGTTTCTTTTATTTCCTTAACTTCTTGTGGTGTTACATTTTTTAATGGTTCAATTCTAATTACAAGCTTTGGATTATCTACAGTACCTAATGATTTAATTTCTGCTACATATTTCTTACCATTTTGTAACCGCAATACTCTAATAAGTCTTTCTTCCTCAGAAATCCATGGATAAATGTTGTAATGTGTCAATGCAAAATCAAAATTATAGGGTGGAACAATATTTAGTTTTAATAATTCTATTTCCATGAATTAAATCTCCTTTTGAGCTATTCTTTGCAGTTCAATTTCCGGTGACCATGCCTTCTTAAACTCCGAATTTCTGAATACATCAATAACTTCTCGAATAGTTTTCTCAATACCGCCAGATACTCCAACCACTGAAAACAAATCCACTAAATTATCATTCCGATACAAACAATATTTTAGTTTACCATCACAAGTTAATCTTAATGCCATAAGCCCATCCTGACAGGGAAAGTTTTTGCATGTTTTACAAATTTCACCATAATGTGTTCCTATAGTTGCATCCCTTAGAAATACTGCAACCCCATTTTTAAGTAAGTAACGTTTCATAGGTGTCCCAAGTCCACCTGGTTGAAATGTCGGTTCATCGATATCCTTAATCATTGGTTGAAGGATTTTTTCTACTTCACTTAATGGCATAAATCTCTCTCTCCACCAAGAAACATTCATAGTCATAAGGTCAATAAATTTTAAAGATAATCCATTCTCACCTGCAAATTGTGCCATTTCGATTATTTCATCATTATTAAAGTTTCGTTGGGGGATCATATTTATTTTTACGGGTACACCTTTTTTGTGAATTATTTTGGTGCCCTCTATTATATCTTCTAAACCATCTAACTGCTTACAACCTGTAGATTGTTTAAATCTTTCTTCATTAAGGGTATTAAGACTTACAGTTAACCCATCCAATCCTACACTACATAAACTATTGCCAAGGTCTTTTAACTTTGGGCTCATCGTGACAAGTTCGATATTCTTCACCCCATTAATTAACTTAACTTCTTTTATAATATCAATTATATCTCTTCTTAAAAGGGGTTCCCCACCACTGATTTTGATGTAGCTTATTCCCTCGTTTACTAATAAGGAAATCATTTTTATTATCTGTTCAACCTTGAGTTCAAAAGATGGTTTTACGTACTCTATGCTTCCTCCTTCTCCGCCTTGGCGACACCATTGGCAAGAGAAAATACATCTATCGGTAATTAGAAGTCTTAATTGAGGGGTTTTACCCATTTGATACATCCTCCGTGGTTTTGTCCATTCTTTTTGTTTTCAAAAAGCGAGGGGGTGGAATTTCATATAACTTAAAATAATCGAAGTACTTCGTTTATAATAGTAAATTGGCATGTTTTGAAAGGGTATCTCTACCTTTTACTCATAATAAATCATTCTTAAACTTAATTATTTTAAAACTTTCTATATTCCTTAATACGACAAATCTTTCAAAAACCCTCTTTTTTAAAAACTTATTTAAAACTCCCACTCTTTTAAGGCAAGGGTTTTGGTAAGCATTTATTTATTTTATTTAATTAATGTATTATATTTTTGAAAATATTTTCTCTATGTTATCTACATATATAAAACTATCAAATATTGCAACTAATATTTAAAGATAACTGAACTCTAAAAAAGTCAGACGAAAGGACAATGATTTGTAGCTAGATATCTTATGTTAATCGTCATTGCCGGTGTTTTTTTTTGTTACAAAACCTTCGTACCTATCACGAAATTTTTTGAGTTTACTGGGTGCCACGTACACGTATTCTATTATTACACGAAAGAAATCGTCGATAGTTAGAACGTGTCCCGGTTTTATGCTCTGGTCCGCAGCGTGAGCACTGATATTACCGAGCAGTCTGAGTACATCTGTCATTTCAGTAAGAACAGGGGGGATCTCACCCCGTGAAACAAGGTCTTGTAAGCGTAGTTTCAGTACCCCCTTTTTCGCACTGCGATCATCACAAAGCGCCTCTAAAGCCCGCCGTATTTGAACAGCGAATGCATTTGGCGCTAGATTTTTGATCCTTGCTGCTTCTACGTAACACTCAGCAATGGCCTTTGGAACAGATTGGTGGAGGACTCCAGGATCTGGCCAAACAAGATCAACACGATGAAAGTTCTTATCCTCTACCAGGTTAATGATAGCATTATACAAGAGAATTTCGTCACATGTTTCACAAACTGCGACATAGTAAGTACACGGAATACCATTGTCCACACTACCATCCATCGAATAGCCCTGGCCGAAATACTCATGAGTATGTATAAGTCGCTGTGGTGCCCGATTATTACAGTGTGGACAAAATGCAACACGACGAATTGTTTCCATTTTCTCACCTCATTAATTATGATACCTAATTTAAAAAAACTGAATTATCTCGTATAAATTCTAAGTCAGTCTGTTTTCCGAAGTACTTCGTTGCAATAAAATAATCTTTATATTTTGGAACATCAATTTCTCCTCTTATTTTGCATGCTGTATCCCACAACCAACTTTCTAATGCCTTTATATCTAATTTATTATTGTTCATATTTATTTTTCCTGCTTAATAATATAAATTGAGTGAAGTTTCTTCAAACTTTTGGTGTCTGGTCTCAACATTTGACATATTGTACTTTTTTTAAAATATGATAAAAGTGCGACAAAAGACCATCCCCTGTTGTATTTCCTATCATCATTGTGGCTGTCCTTTTCACTTATTTTCTATACCAAAACTTTTTCTGTTTCCGGCACCTGATCCCAAGTATGACCCTCAAGCATACGACCATTTTTTTTCTTATTTGTACCGCCCCATTGCTTAAAGAAGAAATCTGTTCCGCTTTGGAGGCATTGATCTCTTATGTCTGTGACCCAAGATTCTTTCATTGGTCTTGCCCCAGGCCCAGATTCACCCCCAACAATAACCCAATCAATTCCTTCCAAATTAAGATTGGACAATGGACCTAATAAAGGCTCTAAAGATAAAAATTTGACATTTGCTCCAGAATACCGCAAGTCATCAATTCTAGATATATACTCCTTATTTTCAACCGTAACTCCCATCCAAATATTTGGGGTCCAATGTAGTTTACGGGACAATTCTCGCAGTCTAGTAGATCGTTTTGTAAGAATCTGAAATCTATGCCAGTTTGCTTTTTCCATCACTGTGAATGTTTTTAAAATAAAATCAGTTGGTATATCTCTGTGAAAAAGATCGCTCATTGAGTTTACAAAAATTGTCTGAGGTTTTTTCCATTTATAAGGTAAATCTAAAACGTGTTCATGTATAGTAGGCTTAAATCCGTTTTTATAATTTTCTTGTCCCATTGCCTTTAGCCTAATTGCCATTCTTTCAGCATAGCAATTTTCACAACCTATACTAATTTTTGTACAACCAGTTACTGGATTCCATGTTGATTCGGTCCACTCAATATTAGTTTTAAATCCCATATTTAACTCCTTTTAAAATATACTAATACGTCATCTGCAAAAGTGCTAAAACGCCTTTTGTGTGATGGAGGATATGCTTTTATTTTATTTTCTGCCTCCAACTGAATTAAAATATCTTTATAATTTCTCTTTATATATCTTTTTCCTACACTATGCTCTCTATAAAGATCGTACATTGTAAGCTTTTTTCCAGCATATTCATTCAATAGTATACCGCCCAACTCGTCAAGAGGTCGGTTTAATTCAAATAACAATGGCTGTCTATTATCAGCTGGACAATATTCAAAAAAAGGAACACCCTGAGCGATATTAGAACTTTCTTTAGCCATTATTCCTTTCATAATCTCATATCCTTTAAAGTGTTTGCTTACGAAAATGAGGTAATGTTTCGTACGTTTTCCACTGGCATTTTTAAAGCAAAATGGTAAAACAAATTTACCTCCCATCTCTTGCAACGTTTCGAAAATTTTTTCGGTAATTGTTAATTCTCTTTCTTTAGAAGAAAGATTAATCAATTTATTTTTTAGTTCTTCGGTACGCTCCTCAAAAATTGCTTTCATAGGTCCTTCCACTACTGGATTACTCAAACCCATATTAATACGATTATAGTTAAAAAAGATTATACATTCACATCCCCAATCCTTAAGAACTGAACTGATTAATCGTAATGATAATCCCTTATAACCCCATGGGTCAACAAATAAAAGGGTTGGTATTAACTTCAGATCTTCAAATATTTTTAAAAATTCACCACTGCCAACCTCACGTTCAATTATTTGGGGTTTATGATGTAATTTTTCTATACCTGGTAATTGATCAATTTCCTTTTTCAAAGAATTAATATAGTTATGTTCTTTATCATTAAATATCGTTACTAACATGTCCCTTAAATTTTGATCTGCTATGGCCTGCTCCAAAATTAACAACGGAGTTGATTTAGTACCATCTTCATATCTTCCTGGACCAGCAAATAAATCAATATAGGCAATTTTGTTCGATCCCTTTTTAGTGCTAGGAATAATAACATTGGCCCATACCCAGAAGTATTTAGATACAATTTTAGTTTTTATAATAGATTGTTCTTTAGTTTCTGTAAAAAATCTTTTTAAACCCATCTATCCCTCTTTTCTTATTATTCCCTAAAGATAATTA
>SDBS01004062.1_pt1 | contig 14347 bp, 10 predicted proteins | sample 2277091 | NCBI WGS metagenome assembly SDBS01 (sample SAMN10404972, study PRJNA504765) | marine sediment metagenome | isolation source: marine sediment core GS10_PC15, 163 cmbsf | place: Arctic Ocean: Southern Knipovich Ridge | collected 2010
GGATTGTGTTCCTCGCGGCGCTTCTGCCGCGCATATCCTCCCTTACCATAGGCTTGACTTACGACGAAAACGTATGGATATCATGCGGGGTGCGATTTATTCGCGCGATCGAGAAGCTGGACTTTCAGAAGACGTTAGTATCTTATCATCCGGGTGTCACCACAGCGTGGATAGGAGGTATCGCCCTCAAGTTGAGGTCCGTCTTTTTTTCCGGGCATACCTGGATGAGCGATCTGAGGATAGCCCGGTTCGGCGTTGCACTGGTAACGAGTATAATGATTCTGGTGATGTATTTCCTCATGCGCAAGCTATTTAACCGCACAATTGCTTTTCTTGGCGCGCTTCTGATGGCCTTGAGCCCGTATTACATCGCTGAGTGCTCGAGAATACATACGGACGCCCTTCTCGCGGGCTTCATGCTGTCATCGGTGCTGAGCTTTCTCATCTACCTGGAAAAAGATAGACGCCCATTCTATAGTATTCTTTCGGGTGTTTTCTGCGGGTTGGCCTGTCTAACCAAAACGAACGCCTTCTTCCTGTTCCCTTTTATCCTGGTCACGCTTCTGCTTCATCATTGGATGAGGGACAGAAAGACCATCCCATTGAGGTTTCATATAAGGCTGTTTCTGGGCTGGACTGCCACCAGTCTTCTAGCCCTCTGCATCCTGTGGCCATGGACATGGGTGGCCGCAGCTAGCGTGGGTAAGTATAGGATACCTGCTTTTCCTTTCCTCTTTCCGCTTCTATTGTCTATCTGCTACTGGGGGATCATCAGACGACCTGGCCTGGGAGAGAAGCTGTTCAGTGCTGGAAACGTGTATAGTGTTTCTATGTGGACAGTTGCTATTCTTCTGTTCATTGGCCTGGTTGTATCGGTATGGGTAGCAAATCCATATCCCCTTCGCGTAGCCAGGAGGTTTTTCAGCCAACCGCATGGGTATCCATCGGTATTTCTGAAGGAGTTGCGCAATGACCCGGGACCGTTCCTACCCACGTTCGGTGCGATAATGAGAACTCCGCTACTGACGCTGGCCCTGGCGCTGCTGAGTGTGATATATCTGTTTCGCGGCAAAGGGTCGAAGGAGTTTAGATGGTCCCTCCTGGCGCTCTGGCTGTACGTTATCTTGTTTGACGTGTCAGTGTCCATTCCAGCGAAGAAGGGCGTCCGTTACATCATGCCTATTCTCCCGGCGATGGATATACTGGCAGCTTTTGCGTTATATCACCTGGTAAAGGACCTCCTCGGCAACCGGCGGATATGGACGTTCATCCACAGGAAGACGTCCAGTTTCAGATGGGTGGCAAATACAACCGCACTGTCGCTGTTCATCTATTCTATTCCCGTATTGTATCAATTAGGTTCAGGCCTGAATGTCGCACCATATTATCGGACATATTACAGTTCTCTAAGTTACATATGGGGTGGGAGAGCCAAGGTGCCCACTATTATGGGTGTGGGACAGGGTGAGGGGATGAGCAAGGTGCGGGAATATCTGTATAGTAGCAGCGAACAAGAAGATGCTGAGCCACTTTTCAGCCTTGGATTGGAGTTCCAAGATGACCTGGACGGGGGACTGCTGTTCAGCCTTGGATTGGAGTTCCAGGATGCTCTGGACACAGGGTCAATGATTAGCGTGGGTTTAATGTCACGGAGTGATTCGGACATTCCCGACATCCCTGAAGAGCTTCGGCAGAGATTCGCAGAACACGGGGTCTCACTCCCTGATGATGCCGAGACTCTGATCGAGGAGACAGGCAGCAGATGGATAATATACCTGATCGGCGATAGAGAAGAGGCATATATCATCGAAAAAAGAGGGAATGAGCTGGACATCTATGATAAAAGGATCCCGGAGAGACTGCGCCAGGAATTCAAGAATAACGGGGTTGTCCTCCCTCCAGAGGTCACCGTCTCCATCGAAGAAGAAGGCAAAGAGTGGCTGATAACCAATAGAAGGGAGGGTGCCAGGTCGAGCTTGAGATTGGGTCTGGGTGAATATCACGTGTTCTGGTACACTGTTAAGGAAAAGGAAGGACGGCTAAACGTATACGGTGCTGAATACATAATTCTCAGCGTCACCGCGGCATACGTGGGCAACCATCCGGAGGACGTTATGCGATATTGGGTGAACGAGATCCCAGAGCATGTGGTGACATTGGCTGGTATTGAATATGCGTGGATTTATAAGAACAAAGAGGAAGAATATCGCCTCAGGACTTTACCACGTTTTCTCCCTGAAAACTATCGCGTCAAAACTATGCTGAGATTTCTTCCTGGTGAATGACCAACTCAACCATGCCCCCAAGGGAGTCTTGCTATGCTGAAGAGGAACCACGCGATACCGTTCATACTGGGTTTGATACTAATATTGACGTGCAGCTGCAGACACAGGGATAGGGTAACCCCTGCTGATAACGCCGTTGTGCCTGAAGGAAATGGCTGGACTCCTGCCGTGGAAGAGCTTGGTATTGGAATAGCGGAGATAGAAAGGCTGTATAAAGAATACAGCAAAGGCGAAACAGCGGGGGAAGCAGTTGATGTTCGCGCTATGATGGAGCTGCTGGTAAGCGAGGCATATACAAGAGGTTTAGATAAAGACGAAGAGATATCAAAAGAGATTTCCGCCTTTGTGGATCAGACGCTTATAGCTGCTGCGAAAGAGGTATATGCAGATAAGTATAAGATCCAGCCAGATGAACTGATAAGGGCTTACAGAAGGCGAAGGAAGAAGCTGCGCATGGGGCACGTATGGGTAAAGATTGCAGATGAAGGTCTTGTCTCAAGGATCGTCCATCAGTTGCATATAGGAGCCAGTATCGAAACCATGGCGGAATACAGAGCAACTATGTCTCGGACGAAGGAGCGGGAGCAGGTTGTCCTTGAGATCAAAACAATTACAGGCGGCGATATGATCAACGAGCTGGAGGAAGTCGCCTACGGTCTTAAATGGGGACAGGTAAAAGTGGTCAAGACAAAGTCTGGGTATCACATTCTGAAACTTCTGGAGAAGATATTTCGCAGGAGACCGTCATTGACGATTGAAACGGACGATATAGAGAAGCGGCTCCGACGCGCAAAAGTGGAAGAAGACGGTGGGTTGGACGTCGATAGAATGAAAGAGGAGGGACAATTAAGAGTAGATGAGAAGCTCCTGCAGCTAATGGAGTTCCCACCGTCACTGTCTCCTGATCAGATTGGGGAGCCAGAAGAAAACCAGGTGGTGGCGGAAATCCTTTCAGATACAGTAACAGTGGGTGAGCTAAAATCGAAGGTCTCCCGGTTACCACCACGCGTCCAGAGGAGATTTGAGAACAAATATACCAGGGAAGCTGCTGTAAGAAGACTCCTGGTAAATGAAGCTTTGAACCGGGAGAGATATAGGCAAGCGGAAGAGAGACAGTTGTTTGAGAGATTGCTTAAGACCGATACAACAGAGGAAAGGGATGATATAATAGAGACCTTGAGGCGACTTAAGATGAATTCAGGTGCGGCGATGATCAGTGGATCAGATGAGAGGGACAGCGTCAGGATTGATAGAAAGACTCTTTCTGCGATGACCATCGTCAACCCCGAGCGACCCCAAAATAGCATGATGTTGGCCACTTTTGAGGGTGGGGGGATAACCGTGGGCAGTTTCAGAGAAGAGATCGACAAGCTGCCCATGGAGGCAAAACGACATCTGGCTGAACTCGAAAATAGGCGAGAATTCCTTGAGTATGTAGTTTTTTCCAAATATCTCCTTGCCTGTGAGGATGATCCAGAACTGCAGATAAATGAGGATATACTAAAAGAAGTCGACCACAAGCAGAAGGCTGGAGTCACTAAAGTGGGGAGAACAAAAGGGGAGGAGCTTATCCCTTTTGCTGAGATAGAAGAAATGGAGATCCCAGATTTCAGCGAGCCAATAGCCAGATTGGGGAAGGTAGTTCTCACAGTCGGACGACTTGAGGAGAGGGTTTCTCGCATGTCAGTGGAAGAAAGAGCAGTTCTTAAAGAATCAGGTAAGAGGCCAGCCATCGTTGAAAGCTTATTGATAGAAGAGGCTTGGTTGAGAGAAGCTCACGATATGAGGCTGGGTGATAGGGACGATATCAAGCGAAAGATAGGGCGGAGGAAAGAACATCTGATGGTAAGAAAGCTATACGATATCAGTAATTCCCCAAGTGGACCAGAGATGCAGTAGCAGGAGGAAATATGGAGATCACTGATATCACAACATCTGTTCGGAAGCTTATCAAACAGCCACCAGGTAATCCCCAACTCTGACCAAGATCATCACTTCAGAAATGGTCAGGGTCGAGTATAAATAGAGAGTATATGATCACAAATAAGGAAGGGGAAGTGTGTCTGGAAAAGAGCAGAATTGAATGGAACGATGAAACTATATTGACCTGCCCCAGAAAAAATGGGCACGTTGCTAAGCAAGATTTACAATAGTGTGTGTGTCTGGAAAGGGGATAGAAATGGAACGTCGTAGATTCACACCGGAGTTTAGGTTACAGTGTGTTCTGGATATATTGAGTGGTCTAAAGAACCCAGCACGGGTATGCCGTATGGCATAAGCGAATCGTCATTGAATCGATGGCGTCAGCAGTTCATAGAAAGAGCGCCGAGGATATTCGAGAATGGGTCATCTGCTGCAAGCGCGGAAGCGCAGCGGACATCAGCTATGGTCAGACAGCCACGTCCCATAAAGTGATGAGTGACAACCAGGCAACCTATACCAATGGAGTCGCCTCTGTGATAGGCCATCTATATGAGGATTTTTGCCGTAAGGAATAACCGCTGTGCAGTCGCCAGGCGACGATTTGCCTGCTTGACGATTGTCTTGCTTTGCACAAGCATCTGAGGATCTGGTTCGCTCGAATAGACAGATAGAAGAGCATCAGTACCTGGCGGTGGGTCTCAGGCATAGCCACAGCGAAAATCCATGGTTATGTATGCCTGCAGAACAATGTATCTATAGGAGTCTATGCCTTCAGCAAGATCATAGCTGATCGCTGTCCAATTGGTGTCCACAGGCGCGCTCGGGATAGTCTGAAATATGCGAGAGAGATAGAGTGAAGCAAACAACTTTCTTCATCGTCTACATTTTTATCTTATGCGCAGTCGCAGGTCCGATACAGGCCGGCGCGCAGACCAATGAGACGCCTTCCTACGTCTCCGTGTGGGAGTCAGATCAGTTTGTCATGCGATGGCTGATATGCGGCCCGTTTCCCAACCCTCGCGGCAAGGGACGCGACACCGACTACCTCGTCAGTGCTGGTGGGGAAGCGAAGATCCGTCCCAAGACCGGTGTCCTTCATCCCAGCGCCAGTGTCGCATCCGGATCGGTCAGGTGGCGGGAAGCATCCGCCTCAGCGGATGGGATGCTGGACTTCGTAAAATTCTTTTCACCGCACGATCATGTGACAGCTTATGCATTCTGCTATATCAGAGCGCCTGAGGAAATGCACGTGATCCTCAAGTTCGGCAGTGATAACGAAGCGAAGATATGGCTCAACGGAAAACTGATATTCGACAAGAAGACGGGCAGGGATATGCGTCCCGATGAGGATACAGTCCCGGCGCACCTGCTGGCTGGAGATAACGCTTTGCTGGTCAAGGTGGATCAGAGGATCTTCGGGTGGGGATTGTGCCTACAGAGTGTCAGAGCGTTTCCTCTGGGCGATGGCGTGTTTGTCGGCCCTGCGCAGTTCGGCCCAGTGCTTGCCGGGCGGGAGGGAAGAGCGTCCGCCAGTATGTCTATATTCAACGCGAATGATAGGGCTGTTACGATAGATAGTGTCCAGTGGGAAGAGAGCGATTGGCTGGACGCTGTCGGCATACCGGTGGGCGAACTCGCATCGGAGAAACGCCAGAAACTTTCGTTTCAGGTCAGGAACAGGCAGATACAGGAATCATCGCTGCCCGTGCAGGTGCGCGTATCTGCCTATCGTGGCGGAGCAGAGATGGGCAACACAACCATCGATGCCTATAGCGATGTCCTGAAACCTCTGGACGCGGCTGAAAGTGGACTATCAGCCCTCGGGTTTGAGGCCAGTTCGGATGGCGCCATCAGACCCTATCTGATCTACCTGCCGGAGGACTACACCCCGGAACAGCCCACGCCGCTGCTCATCGCTTTGACCCCCACGGACAGTCTGGATACATACTTTACATATGGACTGAAAGAACACGCTGATGCTGAAGGCCTCGCCGTTATGTGCCTGAACGAACGTCCCGGAACAGGATGGGGGCAGTTTTCGATCCAGGATGTGCTTGACTGCCTGGGGGTAGTGCAGTCGCGTCTTGCTATCGACGCTGATCGTATCTATCTGTTCGGCGCTGGAAAGGGAGGTAACGGTGTTTCCAGCCTGGGGTTGCAGTATCCCCATCTGTTTGCAGCTATGGCAGTGGCGGAGGGATTTGGGCCCGCCGATCTGACGAGGAACGCCCTGAACCTGCCGGTATACGTCGTCAACAGCACCTGGCCTGGGAGGAACCGCATTCCGATTGAGTCATTCCGGGAAATGGTCAGGCTTCTTTCCTCGCATGGCTGCAACGTCAAGCACAAGGAGTATCCCGATGATATGAGATGGCCGCAGTTCATATCTGAAGAATGGGGAGCCATATTCGATTGGTTCCGCGAGTATCGCCGCGTTGCCTATCCTGAGAGAGTGTCATATTCTGCCGGGCAGTTGTCTGGCGAATCCGGCGCTTACTGGGTTCGCATCAGCCCTGGCAAAGATGCTTATACTACCCCACAGGTGGACGCCAGTGTCAAAGGCAATATCATAGACGTGTCAATCGTCAACGTCGGCAAGTATTCATTGCTGCTGAGCGGCGAACTCATCGATCTAACTGCTCCTGTCACCGTTCGCACTAACGGCGAGGTGAGCTTCTCCGGGCGCATGGGAGCGGGGAGCATCAAAGACAACGCAGCCATGCTGGTGATTGACCTGCAGCCCAAGAAGCTGAGATGGATCTTTGCCCTGGCGGTAGGTGTGGTGGCACTGTCCGCCATAGGATTGGTGATCTTACGTCTGCTGAAGAGTATCAAGCGGGGCCAGCAGGTGGTGACGAGGGAGGAGCCGAAGCTTACCGCGGGCATCAGGGGCATCTGGCTCATTGCCACGAAGGAGTTCCGGCTGCACCTGCTAACCGAGAGATTCATGTGGACCACGATACTCTGTCTGGGCATGGTGTCCATGAGCTTCTGGCTGATGACACATGACTACCAGGAACGGCTGGACAACCACTCATTTAGCCTGCGGAAGCCGCAGAACCTCTTCAGGGGGAACCTGTTCTGGTACAATCTGCGACCCGGACGCGGAACTGGCGGGAGTGTATATGTGCGGCCAACTCCCATCATCAAGAAACCGGATGTAATGAGCATCTTCGTTCAAGGCCTGGACAGGCGTATTGGCCGTCCCGCCTACTACTCCCTACACCAGGAACTGGGATTCGAGGATATGCCTCATACGAATCTCCTGATGGATATGTTTGCCAGACCGGATCTGATGTATATAGTCCAGATCGCCATGAGTCTGCTGGCACTGCTGTTTGTGTTCCGGAGCATATCCGGTGAGCGGGAGGATGGCACTCTGAAACTGATGATGGCTAACGCTGTGCCGCGCGACATCATTCTGCTGGGCAAGTGGGTTGGCGGATACCTGGGTCTGATACTTCCTTTTCTGCTGGCTGTGGGCATGGGCGTGGTTGCGCTTAATTTTGTGCTGTCGGTTCCCCTGAGCACAGAACACTGGATTCGACTGGCATGGATTATACTCGCATCGCTGCTATACATATCGGTGTTCTTTACCCTGGGTATCCTGATATCCGCCCTGACAAAACGGACTATGACGTCATTTCTCGCGGCCCTCTTCGCATGGGTGATCATAGTTCTGGTCTTCCCCAACATCGGAACGCTGGTGGCCCGTGAACTGAAACCTGTTGAGTCCGTGCAGCAACTGCAGGTCAAGAGATACGCTATGAAGCGGAAGATGGAGGACGAACGTGAGAAAGTTCGACACAGTTCTCAAGGTGTTAGCGGTTATGGACTTATACACCACGAGATCTGGCATGACATACGGGAACGGACGTGGAACCTGGATGCCGAACACAGACGGCGGACACAGCAGCTCGCGGACTACACCCGGATACTGACGCGTTTATCCCCGGCGGCGGCATATTCGTATGCCGTGATGGACATCGCGGGGACGAATATCGGTGACGAACTGGCATACCACGACCAGTTGCGCAGGTTCATCCGCAACCAGCCGGACGAAGCACATCGATATATCCAGACATTGGTGTATGCACATAAGGTATGGAAGTTCCAGTATATGCGGGCGTCGTGGCAGGATGGGGTTATGCAGGCACTCATCGACCTCATGCTTCTTGTGCTTGTCAACGTCATCCTTTTCCTTCTTGCCTATCTGGCATTCATGCGTTATGAGATCACCTGGGAGGGAGCACTATGATGCGACGGCTGATAGCCAAGGAACTGCTGGCGAATCTGCTCAGTTTAAGGTTGAGCTTCGCCTTTCTCATACTCGTGCCATTGGTCATCGTCAGCGTCTATATCCTCTGCAACGACTACGCCCAGCGGAAGAGGGATTACGACGCGAAAGTACCCCTTCACATACAAACAGCTCACACCAGTATCATCACCGTTGACAGGCCGCCGACGCCACTCATGGCTCTCGTGGGCGGATCGACTGTAACGACGGGGAACACGGTGCGATTGTCTTACCACGATGCTCCGCGCATCAAGGGCGGCTTTGACCATACACCCATCTACTATATATTCCTCCGCACGGACTACGTTTTCATCATTGGCATAGTGATGAGCCTGTTGGCTCTGATATTCTCATACGACTCCATCTCGGGTGAGCGCGAGCATGGGACGCTCCGGCTGGTAATGTCCAACTCTGTGCCACGTGACGTTGTGCTTCTCAGCAAGTGGATCGGTGGTTATCTGAGTGCTCTTTTTCCTGCCATGATCGCGTTGCTCCTGGGGATAATCGTGTTTACGCTGCATCCCGCCGTTGCCCTCACAACGACGGATTGGTGGGTGATTTTCCTCCTTTTGGTTATAGCATGTATATATCTGGGTATCTTCTTCTCGCTGGGCGTTCTCATCTCTGTTGTCAGTCCGACGACGGGCAACGCGGCAACGCGCTGCTTATTCGTCTGGCTTCTCTTTGTCCTCATTATCCCGAATATGGCTCCCCATATAGCGCGACGGTTCGTCCCTACCCCCCCAATACAGGAGATGGAGCGTCAGTATGACAGGATCCTCGCGGAGATAGCTGAGAAACGAAATGCCGATCATCGGAAGTGGTCGCCGCGTTTGAGCAACACAGAACCTGTAACATGGGACGAATTCATACGCATTCGGGCGCGTGTCCGGGAAAAGATTGAGGAGATCGAACGCTTTCATCTGACTGAGCAGCGGGACACCTTTCGCCGGATGGCCAACAACTACAGCAACACCTTGCAGCGGCAGATGCGACTGGGCAGAATTCTATCCGCCTGCTCTCCATATGCTGTGTTCGTTGGTGTTGCCACAGTATTGAGCAGCACCGACAGCGAATCACAGCTAGCTTTCCTGCAAATGGTGCGTCAGTATGAAGATGATTACTTTGATGATCAGTATAGAGTGGGCCTCGAGACGGGTCGTGGCATTCACAAGAGTGATCCCGTGCAGAATCCGCTTGAGTTCCGTCCAGGCGTTCAGGGTCTTCAGGAGCGCATACGGAAAAGCCTTCGGGGGATAGGATGGCTGGTCTTTTCTGGTATACTCTCCCTCATGGCGGGTTACCTGCTGTTTCTCCGTCGGGCTATCTAGAGACAGGATGTAGCGATATCTGAGAACCGATGAATAGGGATTTGGGTGGTGTGCGATATATAATGCTGGAATGGGAAGTTTTACAAATGAGGCAGATTACTGCAATGATACATGTTAGGCGAGCTATGGATCTCGGGACAGCTTCCATAAGCTCACTGATTCTGGGCAATCTCAAAGCTAAAATGAGGATGGACATCGCATCTGGATTCTGATATGATAGAAGTCAGGTATATATTGGCTTTGTAGTCACTATGTCATTCACTTATGAATGTTGAGTAGTTCGGAAGAACGTCCATTTTATTGAACCCAGAGAAAGCATTCTAACTTCCCTTTCTATAACGCTTGGTGTGAATTAGATTCATCTTGACGCACAGAGCAAATATAGTTAAAGTGATGACGAGACAATGTGAAGAATCCAATCATCTTTTGAATAGGAGCTGCAATCATGATAGAAATTGACCTCTTCATCACTGCTCTGTTCTTTCATGCAGATAACTTCTGTATAGAACATCCACTTGGACCACAACCTGGCCCTAACCGCAGTCTTACTGCAAGCGAAGCCATTACATTACTTATCTTCAGCCAATGGGCTAGATTCAGGAGTGAAAGGGATTTCTATCGCTTTGCTGACACCCAACTGCGATATGCCTTTCCTGACTTGCCATCACGAGAGCAACTGAATCGTCAATGGCGTTCACTCCATGATCAGGTGTGTATCTTCTTCAGCTATCTGGCTGATCTCCTGGAAGCAGGCAAAGCTCTCTACGAAGCACTGGACGCAACAGCAGTTGTGACACGGGACGCCAAACGTCGCGGTGATGGATGGCTGTTGGGTCAAGCTGATATTGGTCATAGCAACCGTTTGGGTTGGTATGAAGGCTTGAAGCTTCTACTGGCAACTACTCCTTGTGGTATCATCACAGGATTTGGCATAGCGCCAGCCAGCAACAAGGAACAGCCAATGGCTGAGACATTCTTCTACCTTCGCGCTCATCCAGCCAGCGTATGGCTTCCATTGGCAGAACCAGAAGCGCTCAGTATTATCCAGTGGACAAGGGCTTTGAGGGTCGAGAGAACCAAGCTCGATGGAAGAAGAAGTATGGAGCTTGCATCATATATTCTCCCAAGCGCAACAGCAAGAAACCTTGGCCCAAGGAATTACGCCGTTGGTTAGCCAGCAAGAGACAGATAGTGGAGACTGTCTTTGGGAAGCTGATTCATACATTTCGCTTGGATGTAGAGCGTCCACACCACCTCGAAGGTGTCCGAGTTCGGTTAGCAGCAAAGGCAGCTTTGCACAATTTCTGTATCTGGATGAATCGCCAGTTGGGTAGACCCAACCTGGCTTTTGCTGATTTACTTGGATGGTCCTAATTAACACCAAGCGTTATAGTCTGTCAAATTCGGTACGAAAGACTGGTTCATAGTTTGATCATGTGCTATGCTATCGAGACTCAGTGCCTCACAAAGTTCTATGTACCCATTAGAAGTTTGCTTGATGTAGTATTGCATCCGTTTAAAAAGGTAGAGCCTATACTCGCTGTAGATAACTTGGATCTGCAGGTGCGCAAAGGTGAAGTTTTTGGCCTGTTGGGTAAAAACGGTGCAGGGAAGACAACTTTAATAAAGATGCTCTGCACCCTGATCTTACCTACAAGCGGCGGAGCCCTAGTAGGTGGATACGATGTAGTAAGAGAGGAAAGAAAGGTAAGAAATTGTGTTGGTTTTGCAGTCTGCGAGGACCGAAGTTTTTATTGGCGTTTAACAGGTAGGGAAAACCTGCAATTCTACGGGGCATTATACAGTCTTACAGCCGGCGAAACTAAGAATCGAATCAGACAACTCTCGCGTCTGTTAGAACTGGAGGCCATCTTGGAACAAAGATTTGATAATTATTCAGCCGGAGCAAAGCAAAAAATGGCTATCGCGAGAGCACTTATTCATGACCCAGAAATCATATTTATGGATGAACCCACAAGAAGCTTAGACCCCATGACGGCATCAAAAATCAGGTCGTTTGTTAAGAGGGAGCTAGTTGAACAACAAGGGAAGACAGTTGTATTAGCAACCCATCAATTACAGGAAGCTGAACAACTGTGCGATAGAGTTGCAATCATGGATCGAGGGCAGTTTATAGCGTCTGGTAGTCTGGAGGACCTTCAAATCACATTTGGTAGGGAGTCCATGTGCACGCCTAGGACAAGGTAACCTGTAAGCCGGTTGGAATTTTTGCTTCATCGTGCGATGAGTCCCAAAGGAACGCCACTAGAGATCATTGCAGAATAGGACCTTATAAACCAAGACTTTAGAGCATTTTCTTGACAAGGGATTTGCCAAACGGCTAAGCAAAACTTTTGGCTACTTACTTATTCCCAAGGTGATTCATCAGCTTGACATCGAAAAGCACTGAAACCACTGGGCTTTACCTAATCCACTGAATGGATATATGAACGGATGCGACCAGGTCTTTTTGGCAGCTTGCTTAACGAGTATAACAGGTTTAGAAATCCATAGTCGTGTCCTAAACCATTATAAAACCTATGTTTTATCTGTTTACATGGGATATAACCTGTCATAGTCATCATGACAAAATCCCAGCGTCTCCGGATGTCAAGCAAAGTCAATTTGTAGCCGATTTCGCCCATTTTGGCAGATTTTCCGCTTCAATAGTGTATTAGAACGTAGATATAGCTTCAAACGCCATGCAACGCTGTCCTTTTCCGCCGTAATTGCCTATTTCTAGCTTAACATTAACAGACAGTGTGGAGCGAGAGGAATTTAGAGCATCGGTATTTTCTTAGAGCGAATCCTTGTATCTTTAGCTGAGAATGAGAGTGTTGAGCATTGATGGATTATAGGAAACCTATCGCCTTCATTAAAAAGGATTTTGTATCTGAAACGACTTATCGTGTGGCTTTTGCCATGCGGATATTTGAGATATTTTTCTCGGTTGCTGCGTTCTATTTCCTAGCGAAGTTCCTTGGGGCAGCCGCAAATCCATATTTAAGGCAATACGGTGGCGACTACTTCTCTTTCGTACTAATAGGGATAGCCTTCTATAATTTCCTATCTGAGGGTTTGAGAAGCTTTGCAAGTAATATCCGAAATGAGCAGCTCATGGGGACACTCGAGGCGATGCTTGTTACTCCGACCAAACTATCAGTTATTGTGCTGTCCACTTCTCTATGGAATTTTCTCTTTGCTTCACTCAGCGTCATGATTTATTTTTTATTGGGAGCTATTCTGTTTGGCCTGGACGTAAGCAATATCAACATTGGAGCTACTTCGTTTCTTTTGATTTTAACCGTTGTTGTTTTCAGCGGCATAGGAATCATATCTGCCAGTTTCATTATGGTATTTAAAAGGGGGGCTCCACTAAATTGGTTGGTAAGTGAAACGGCTCGATTTCTGGGAGGTGTACTTTATCCCGTCTCGATTTTACCACCGTGGCTCAGGAAAGTGTCTCGTTTTCATCCAATTACGTATTCGCTTGAAGCTATGCGGCTTGCTGTGCTGCAGGGATACTCGTTACATAAGCTGTTACCTGAAATAGCTTTATTAGTGACATTTTCGGTCATTTTGCTTCCGTTAAGTGTGTCATTGTTCAGATATGGAGTTAAGAGAGCGAAGGTACATGGCAGCCTTATCCAATATTGACTTGCCCGCGAGGCGCTTCCGCATTCTCTCTTCCAGAGTGGAAAACTCCAATCTGGAAAAGCGATCCTTCGCGGTCAAGACAATGAATCGTCGTGTTAAATCATCCATGTATTGCCGGGGGGACATTTGGTGGCTGAAGTTAATTACACCATCTCTGGTGGTAGTAGCGGTCGACTCTGGAGATAGCTCGAGTGCTTTGGAAAGAACGCGCGGCTCTCTGAGATCTATCCTAGAGCATTTGGGAATTTCGAGGGCTGGTCCGTGCTTCTAAGCCTATTTTCAACAGAACTTGTAGCGAGTAAGGGCATAATAGATCCAAAGATATTGGTTTTGAGTCCATCGTTAGTGGTCGATAAACGCTGTTACGGCAGCGTTATGCAGAATGCTGTTATGTGTTTCTTCTTCCGCCGTTGGATCACCTCCTCGGCACGCAGGAAACTCCAGCACTATCTTGTGTATCTCCTATTGCTTTCTTTTCTTACTCATAGGCGAACCCTCCTGTTCGGACATATACTAGACCACTGTCAACTTAATTCATGATACTTTCCCAATTCAGCTGGTTGCCGCCGCCATCAAAAACGAGTTGTTTGAAAGTTTGTGGCACAAACCAAAGCCTTCAATGCTTTGATTTCACTGTATTCCTAGCTCTTACTCGATTCTAGTTCACACCTATAAACATTGGATTTGGGGCCTCCTTTGGGGCGAAAAAAAACGGTTCCTTCAAATCAAAGTTGGGTTTATCAAGTAGCTAAATCCAGTATTCATGCAGTTTAGTAGGATTCGAAGAGGTGTTGAAAACAGGCTAAGGTTAGAAACACCTATTGGCAGAGCCACTTAAATACTGAGGAGTAGAG
>SDBS01004063.1_pt1 | contig 14343 bp, 10 predicted proteins | sample 2277091 | NCBI WGS metagenome assembly SDBS01 (sample SAMN10404972, study PRJNA504765) | marine sediment metagenome | isolation source: marine sediment core GS10_PC15, 163 cmbsf | place: Arctic Ocean: Southern Knipovich Ridge | collected 2010
ATTTTTATCAAACCTTTTCTAAAAATCGATAAGCAATAAAGAGAAATACATCATTTACATTCTCTCCAGTTTTGGCTGACGTAAAAATGTAATGAAAACCATAATTATTAGCCTTATCCTTAATATCTTTTTCACTTACACAAATTTTATCAATTAAATCCGACTTATTCCCTACGACAACTATTGGAATAGTACTTGGAACAGAATCTTTTATCTCTTTATACCAAAAATCTATACTATTTTGATTGTTTTCACGAGCTCTATCAACTACGATAAATGCTGCGTTTGCCCCACTATAAAATCGCTTTCTGTATGGGGCCATATTCGGAATTTGACCTCCTATGTCCCAGATTACAAAGTTAATCGTAGTTTTTCCTTCCAATGTTGTTGTCTTCTTAGAAATCTCAACACCTATCGTGGAAATGTAATCTTCCTTAAAGTCACTCTCAACAAATCTTTTTATTAAAGAAGTCTTTCCAACTTGATAGTCTCCGCAAAGTATCAATTTTGTTGAATATTCTCCCTTTGGTAAAGCTCCTTCTCTAGTTTTAGAGAGTGTTCTTATAATTTCTGGTATTTCAAGAGACACATTTTCATTTCCAGCTATTATTAATTCAACTTTACTAGCGATGTGTTCTGAATATATTCTTAATTCAATATCCGAAGTGGAAGAAGTAGCAACTGTAGTTAAAATTGAATTTGGTCCGTGAGAACAATAGCAAAACTTTTTGTCCCCGGTTGTTGTTATATTTAAAAAATTACTTTCAGTTCCAAATTCTTTCTTAATTCTCTCAATGTAACTGTCTAGAACTGCCGATACAACCCCAATTATCGGTTCGTTATCAAAATCTTCTTTATCTTCAGAGGCAATAATCAAACCATCTCGGTCGCAAATAGCTACAGCAATTACTCCATCGAGGTCATTCAAGTAGTTTCTTAAAAGAGTTGAAAATAAGTTTTGCATCTAAAATCTTCTATTTTTTTTTTTAATAATAAAGAAAATATTATATTTAAAAAGTTTAAGCATAACAAAATATATATACAGATATTTGAAATTCAATTATCCTTGTAATATACCTATTTAATAATTCCTTTAGCAATTCTTAAATTATGATTGATAGTGATTCATATTCTTTAAGATTTGAGATAAGTATAACAAAAGTCTTAGAACGAGCGGTCCAAATATTTAGGGATACCGATTTAACTGAACTGGCGGATAAATGGGATAAAATACTTGATAATTATAAAATGAAAACCAAAGTTAGGTAGCTTTCTTATCAATAATATCTATTTCAATTATTTCAAACATACAAAAAGACGTACACACTTGGGCTTGCCTATCATTTATTTTTTTTTTGGTTCTTTTGATAATTTGTATATTTCGGATGATATAGTTTGATAAATAGCCCTTAAAACAGTTTGAAACGCCTTTGGATTTTCTATATTCGGTGGATTTCCTAAATTCTCCAATGTGTCAATAATTTTTGTGGGTTTTTTAAATTGAAATCCGATTTCGCTAATATCTTCAGCAGAATATTTTTCAGAAATTTCTTTGACGGAAATCTTTGGAACATCAAAAGAAAATTCCTTATTATTTATTATTTTTTGAGATTTTTCAGATAATTCAGCTTCAGTCTTTTGTGCTAAACTTAAATCTTTTAAAATATCCTCTTTAGTTTTTCCACGCAATTTTAATAAGATAAATGGATTATAATCAATAACTCTAGCAATATATAATATTATTGCAGCAATATGTTTACATGGATTTGCTTGATCTGGGCATGAACATTCAGCTTTTAATCCGTATGATGCATCAGGGAATAAAGAATAACTATTATTTTCAAAAATTTCAATAATATTCTCAGGTAGCTCACCCTCAAGAAGATTTATGAGATTTATAGCTTTACCTCCTAGCTCTTGAGTGATTTTTTTCCAAACATCTTCAGGGATTATATTAAATTTAACTTTAACTCGATAAGGAGTAGGAGCAGTACCCTGTACTGTTCCAAATATTTGTCCTTTATTTATTGACAGATTTTCAATCCTTTTTTCATCTTTTGCATAATTAATCCCTCGCTGCATTCTAAAAGGGCGCCCAATTTTAAGAATTGAATGAATCCATTTTTTTCCCCATTTCTTTTCGGCAAAATTGACTAAATCTTTCTTTATCTGCTGAACTTCTTTATTAGTTTGCTCGCGTTCATATGGTGTTTTACCAATTTTAACAGCCTTCTTTCTAACGCTTCTACGATTATATTCCCTATTATCTATTTTAACCACTTTATTATGTATTTAAATATTTAATTTAAACAATTCCTTTAATTTTTCATCATTTAGATCGGAAATCCAGGACTCACCTGAAGAAGTTACTATTTTATCTGCTAAATCTCTTTTTTCTTCAAGCAGTTCATCGATTTTTTCTTCAATAGTTCCAACAGTTATGAATTTATAAACATTTACATTTGATTTTTGACCAATTCGATAAGCTCGATCTGTGGCTTGATCTTGTGTTGCAGGGTTCCATGGCGAGTCATAATGAATGACAGTTGTTCCTTGAGTTAAGTTCAAACCAGTACCACCTGCTTTTAATGAAAGAATTAATATTGGAGAGCTATCTATCAATTTAGATTGAAATTCATCAACAATTTCATGCCTTTGTTTTTCAGGAATACTGCCATGGAAATATAAAATCGGAAAATCATATTTTTTCTTAAATAATTTATGTATTAAATCTCCCATCTGCCGGAATTGTGTAAAAATTAAGATTTTTTTTCCACTTACTACAACCTCGTCAGTCATTTGTAATAAACGTTCAACTTTTTGAGATTTAGTTAAAAATTCTGTGATATTGGACTCAATTTCAAAATTTTTAAGATAATGATTTGGATGGTTGCATAATTGTTTTAGCTGCACTAATAGCTTTAAAACCAGTCCTCTTTTTTTTCTTTTATCAACAATGTTAGTTTCAATTTCTTTCAATGTATTATCAACGATTTCTTTATACATCTTTGCTTGAAGTTCTGTTAATTCAAGGTATATTTTCATTTCGTTTTTCTTGGGCAAATCATTTATTATAGATTTATCTGATTTCACACGACGGAGCATGAAAGGGGTAATAATTAATTTTAACTTATCTATCGCATCTTGATCATGAAATCTCTCAATTGGTAATATAAATTTTTTTTGAAAATCATTAATTTTACCTAATAGACCAGGATTTAAAAATTCGAAAAGGGTCCATAACTCTATTAATCTATTTTCTATGGGAGTTCCACTTAAACAAATTCGATATTGACTATTTAATCTAAAAATAGCTTGAGTTTGTTGTGAAGTATAATTTTTCATATTTTGACTTTCGTCGACAATTATTCCACTAAAATCAACTGTCTCTAAAAATTCAATATCTCTTCTTAATGTACCGTAAGTTGTTAAAATAATTTTATGAGGTTTTAAAAATTCTCTGATTCCAGAGGCATCCTTAATTCTATTAGGCCCATGGTGAAATGAAAACTCTAAATCTGGAGCAAATTTTTTAATCTCTCTACTCCAATTAAATAATACCGATGTGGGACATATTATTAAGGTGCTGCCAATTCTATTTGGATATTTTTCTTTAAGGTAAAGTAAATAAGAAATCACTTGAATAGTTTTACCTAAACCCATGTCATCTGCTAAACATAATCCAAAATTAAATTCTGTCATATTACCCAGCCACTTAAGACCAATTTTTTGATAAGGTCTTAACGTACCATTAAATGAATTTGGTACTTTAATTTCTTCAAATGACTCAATGGATTGGATTTTTCTTATGATTTCACTAAAATCTCCTTCTACCACTACTTCATACTTATTTCCATTTTCTAATTGAATATTTCCTGCCAAACCTAGCTTTAAAGCCTCCAAATAACTTTGTTTACCCGAATTTATTTTTCTTTCATATATTAATCGAAGTTCTTCTAAATCTTGTTGTTCTATTAAAATCCATTTACCACGCCAATTAATTAAAGGTTCTCGTTTTTTAATTAATCCGTCAAACTCTGCACTGGTAAGGCTTTCTCCTTCAAGATTGGCTTCCCATTTATATTCTAACATTGATTGAATATTAAAAATAGACGGTAGCACCTTGGAAGTTCCCTTTTCCTTTTTTTCTTCCTCTTTAGATTTAATGATCATTCTAAATGATAATCTTTGCTTTCCACCAATCACAAAAGCTTCGGGAAGAACGACATTAAAGCCACTTTGTATTAACAAATCTTTGGGGTATTTTAAAAAATCAATAAATTCTGTATTGCTCAGATAAACCTCTTCCGGAATTTTTTCTTCAAGACTTCTACGAATTGGAGGAAATATCTTCGAAGCAGTTCCCAGAGCTCTTAATATAATTTCAGTTAAATTCTCTAAACTATTAAGATATTTCATTATGTCCTTTTTTTGACTTTTCATTCCTTCCCAAAAATCTCTGATAGGAATAATCTTATTGTAATTTTGTAATTTTAGAAAAAACTTCAAAGGCCAATCTTCTTTGGAATCTTTAGGATATTGTACTTCAATTAAAATTGAGAAACCTTTATTAAACGTAAAGCCTTGAGTTATCTGAACCCAATTTTTAATGATTGAAGGTATTATTGTTTCATGGAATTTATTTATTTCAAAGTTAGAGTTCTTTTTAAGAAGAGATTTAAGAAATTTATAATCCCAACTCAAACCAATTTCTTTTCCTATTTCACTTTGAATTTCAGAATTATAGAAATCATCAAAAGTTTGAAATTTATTTTTATTTAAGGTTGTTCGAATTAATAAATCCCCCACATGATCTATAAATTTGGAAAAAACATAAGAGGGATGCCATAGTCCTTCTGTTGTTTCTAAATTTTCATTATTTTCAGAACTTAAATTGATAGGTAGGTTAAATGTTGACCAATTACTATTATCTAAGATTTTTTTGAATCTTAAATTATCATATTGAGTTTTAAGAAATAATTGCCAGTGTCCATTGTAAAGTTTTTCTGTTTTTGGTTCTAAAATCGGTACGAAATTTCCTCTATTTAAGAGTTCAAATATAAATTTTGTAAGAAGAGCCCATGTTTTAATAGAATTGCTAAAGTGAGTAATATTTAAGCTACGATCTTGGCTTTCAATTATTTCAAGTCGATAAAGAAGTTTTAATGCGGGAAGGATCGGCATAATTTTTCCCACTAATGATTTTACCTGAAAAATGTTTTGTTCTTCTAGAGATAAAGGTATTGCCAATTTAATTTTGCAATTTAATAATTTATCTGCTGGAATATTTGGAAAAACTTTTTTGATTTTATTTGTAAGTTCTAATTTTTGAGAATTAACTTGACTCCATAATAAGAAGAAACTTGCATTTTTTGGGATTTCTTTATTTTTGGATATTTCGAATCCGCTAATTGACCTATTCCAATAAAGCGCAGGAATATAGGTCATTTGAAGTTTATTCAAAATTTTCATTTTCAATAGTATTTTATATTACAAATAAAATAATTATTACAAATATTTCTACTATAAATAAATCTAAAATCTAGGGTAAATACATAATATAAAAAATAAAATAAATTTTATTTAGTTTAAAGTTGGTTTTGTTTAACTTGATTTTTTTTTTTTACTCTCTTTTTCTAATCTTTTTTGTTCCTTTTCTTTTTCCTTCGTTCTTCTAAGTCGGTCCTTTTCACTTTGTTTTCTTCTTTTGGCTTCCTCTTTATCCCGATCTTTACGTAGTTTTTTAGAAACCTTTTCAGTCTTTCTTTCTTTCTTTATTTTACCATATTGAACAATGCCGATAAAACCCACTATAGCCATAAGTGGTATAAAAAGCCAGAAAATTCCTATGTTTTTAAGTACGGCGATATCAATACCTCCTATATCTTCACCAATAAATAAAATATCCCCGATTTCATATGCTACTTTAGCTAAAATTAAGAAAATTAAGATACCATCAGGCTTAATTGCTCTAAAGATTCTTACTTCCATTATTTTTTCTGCTTTTTTTCCAATAAGAACTGAGATAGAGTATAAAATTAAAAATATATCAAAGATAAAAAGCAAAGCATATGTAAAAGGATTATCTAAGAGAGGATTTACACTGCCTATTTCGCCTCCTAAAAATGCGTTTACCATTAAAACACATGCATAGATGCCGGTAAACAAAAAGAATAGCCCTAACCAAGCATTAAAAGCATGGTTTTTCTCCCACACTAATGCTATTATCGAGATCACTGCCAGCCCAATAATAATACTAATCAGAATCATTGGCACCCATTGAACGAAACGATGCACCCAGAATTCATATGGTCCAATCTGCACCACCACAATGAAATCTGCTTCGCCTATTGCTATGTTTCCAATAACATATATTAGGATTATAGAAACTGCCATCCCGACTAAAAATATAAGCCATCTCCAGAAAAAGGCTATAGAATTGGGAAGCTTATAGAAGGTTTCGTCCATTTTGACGCCATATGAGTAGCAATAGAACATTGTGAAGATTGCCGTTATGAAGATATATGCAACGAAAGCAACGATAAACGAGTACAATATAATCAGGTTGATTATTTCCTCTCCTGTGAAGAAAATGATAACAACGAATAAAACCATAAGTCCAATGCCTTTTAAGATTGTTTTATATGTCAACTTTTTAAGATCTCCTTGCAGGAAGAAGGCAATCAAAAATAATACAATGCAAATAACCAGTAGTGGAGCGTATATTACAACCCCATTAATCACATCGAGGGTATACCCAAAGAATGGAATTTCAATATTAAGTGGAATTTCAAGATTAAATTGAAAAAATGTGTAACCTAAAAGTAGCCAAATTATAAGAATCAGAAATAACCTGTTTTCTTTTTCCGTAAGTTTTTTTAAATCTGCGAATCCTATACCTAACCACCAAGATTTTAAGTTATTTAAAATTTTAATGTTTAACAAATTGTAAGTTAAGTTAAGTTAAAAGATTTTTTGTTGAAATTTATTTCTTTCAAAAATAGATTAAAGGACTCCTTTAGATGAGGGAATTTCATCCGAAACTATTAAAATTGCCTGTTTTATTGCTCTAGCAAGAGATTTAAATGCTGCTTCAACTTTATGGTGTTGGTCTTCACCGTAAAGCACCTTAAGATGTAAATTCATTTTAGCATTTTCTGCAAAAGAATTGAAAAAGTGTTTAATATCTTCAACTGCTACATCCTCTATATTACAATCATCGTTTAAGTCTAAATCAATGACAAGTGCTTTTCTACCGCTGAAATCTATAACACATCTCGCCAAAGACTCATCCATTGGTATTATAGCAGACCCATATCTGTCTATACCTCTCTTATTGCCCATGGCTTTCTCAAAACACGTTCCCAGAGCGATACCTATATCTTCAATGATGTGGTGAGTCAGATCTCCAGACGCTTTCACTGTTAGATCAACACCGGAATGTCTTGCCAACAGTACTAACATGTGATCGATAAATTTAAAGCCTGTTTCAATTTTATTTTTGCCTGAACCATCTAAATACAAATTAACTGAGATTTTTGTTTCAGCAGTCTCTCTCATAATTTGAGCTGATCGTTCCATTTTAATTTTCACCAGAAAAAAATAATTAATGTTTGGATAATAATTTTTTGGAAATATTATAAATTATTCATATAATTTAGGATATATTCTTGATTTTTGGCATTGATATTATATAAATTAAATACCGATTTATCAATATCTTCTTGGATATTATTCCGAATATATCCAACTAAATCTGAGGAATTAACGAGAGATTTAACATTTTCCATAATCTCAATAGCAATTTTCTTATCGTTTGTTGTTTTAGGTATTTTAATAGGTAAATTTTTAATTTTTTCAATAAGAATTCTAGGAAACAATTTTTTGTAGGAACCAAATGATTTAATGAAATAGTATGATATAAGTTGCGAATTGAGTACTCCAAGAAGGTAAAAATTATTAAATTCGGGAATAGATGATTCAACGATCTTAAGATTATAAAAAGATTGCGAGGTCATAGATAAACCTTCTTCATAAGTCGCACATATTAAGTTATCTTGGCTTAATTGTCTTATGATGATTCGATCTTCATAAAAATTATAATCCTTATAATTGATGCCAGCTAAATCTTTTTTTATAAATTTTGAATCTTTAATCTTATATCTATTTATGGCATAAATGAATTTACAAAATTGGTCTTTAATATTATTAGGAATTAAATCTACAACAATTCCTTCTATCGTATTTCTATCTAAAAAATTATTACATGATTTACATCTTAACTCACTTCTCGGAAGTGGTATATATTTTTTACAATTTTCACAATAAATAACTCTACCATCTTTCCCAATCTCTACACCTCTGCCTAGAAGAATTTTGAATTCAATTAATTCAATTAAATCTTCTATTGTAGGAAAATTTTTGCTTAATTTATTTATAATGAACTGGTCCTCTTCCTTTAAATTAATTAAGAATTTGTAATTCCATTCTTCTAATGTTTTTTGTACAATCTCGTTTTCATTGTTCCCAATCTTAATATTTATTAGATTTTTTTCTCGGTTTTTCTTAAATATTTCCTTCTGTAAGATTAAAATAATATTTGAAACAATGGGATCATCAAATTTTGGTCCTGTATAATAAATTTCCTTAATTTTTGTCATGTTATAAATATATTCTCTTATAATCGAGCGATTCGACAGAGCCAAAATCGAATCAGGTATAATATAACCTAATTTACCTCCTTCTTTCAATAAGTTTATTCCTTTTTCAAGGAAAATCTGATAATAATCATATTGTCCGTGAATAGTTTTAAGTTTACTCTTTTCAATTATATTTCTATGTTCCTTCGGTATATTTCTGATAAACAAATATGGAGGATTTCCTACGACAAAATCGAAATTTTTATCATTTATAAAATTTAACGCATTTTCATTATAAATATTGAAATTGGGTAATTTATACGTGCTATCATATTCCTTAATAATTTTATATATTTCAAATAAAGCAAAATGTATGCTAATTTGACATAGAACACATGCAATAGGATTAATATCCACTCCATAAATATTTTCCTTTATCTTCATAATAATTGAAATTGCATTTTCGAGAGTTAAATCTGAAAGCCTTTCTAAATTATACAGATACTTAAACCTAAATATCAAAATTTCAATTGCTCGGATTATAAAACTTCCAGAACCGCAACTAATATCAATGAACCTATTGTTTTCTATAGAATTTTCCTGAGAATATCCAGTTACATCTAGAATATAATTTATTACTGGAATTGGCGTGTAAAATTCACCTAATATTTTACGATCACCATAATTTAAATTTTCTTCATAGATTTTTCCAATCAAATCTACATTAGAAATACCTTTTCCATCATTAATTTTTTCTAAAATACTTAAAATATTTTTGAAAAATTCTCTCTTATTCCTAGAATCAAGATTTTTATTATAGATATAACTTAAAATTGCTACAATGCTTTGTTCTTTTAAATAATCTAAAAAATCTTTCATAATATTAGATACTGTTAAAAAATTTTAGAAGAAATAATTTATGCTTAATAGTTATGATTTGAAAAGTATTTTATTTAATTTGATTTAAATATATTTATATTTTTTTGAACTATAAATATCATATTTAAGAGAAGAAATTCAAAAATTTCTCTAAATTTGATGTAAGGATATGGTTGTTGATTTAATTCTTATAATATCGTCGGTAATTTTATCTTTAATTGCAATTAGTTTCATAGCGACACATCACATGAATTTCGGAAGTAAAATAAACATTCTTCTTATAATCTTAATATATTTGTTTGTAGGTATATTCTATTTCACCACCTTTAGCTTATCTACTTTAAGCTTTTTTGATAAAACTACTGCTTTAACATTATGGAAATATTCTATAATAATTCGAATAGTAGCCATGGGTTTTCTGATTTCAATGCATAGTTTTGAAATAGAATATTGTAAGAAAAATTTTTTCTGCGGTTTTATATTTTCATTTCTAGGAGGGATTATTGTGAGCTTAATACTCCTTCCAAATTCGTTTAAAGTCATAAAAATTGGAGAATATTATATTTTTTTAGCTCAAAATTCATATTTTTTAATATTTATTGTTTTATTTGATGTAGCTATGATATTACTTATGTTTTCTATGCAGATCAGATCATATTCACAAATTCAAAATAAAAAACTCGGTCTTTTGTTAAATATTGGTACCCTTAGTTTTATCTTTGTAATCTTGACATCTACTATTTATATAATAACTCAATTTTTATTGTTTCGATATCTTCATTTAATTTCTTATTTTTTTTCTGCAATAATTGTTTTATATGCAATTATTAAAAAACCAGAAATATTCATCGAGCTCACTAATAAAATTTACAATTTCATTATTTTCCACCGATCTGGTATACTACTTTACAATTACAATTTTGAGATTGGCAAAGAAACTGACGATTCTCTACTTAAAGGATCAATATTAATAGGGATAAATCATATTCTTTCAAATTTTATTGATAAACGAGCCCAGTTAAATTTGATTAAAATGCAAGATCATGACATTGTACTCGAATTTGATAATAAACTTGATTATGCCCTTTTGCTAACTGTAAAAAAAAAGAACAAGTTTATCGAAAAGGCTGTTCAGAATTTCATGAATAAGTTTGCTCAATTAAATGAGGATAAATTGGTTAATCTAAATGGTTTAATTGATACATCCACCTTTGGAAATGCAGGAGAAATAATAAACGAATTCTTTTATCCATATATAAAAAGTAAAAAATAGGCATTATTAATTACAATATAATAACAATATTTTAATCGACAAAATTTTTAATATAATTCACTAAATATATTCATTAAATTATGTTTAACTTTTTAACGATATCCTTGATAATAGGTTATATTCTTATAACTAGCGTAAGTATAATAAGTATAATCTATATTATAACTCATCAGAAAGACTATGGATCACAATTAATCGTAGTTTTAAATATATTGGGAATAATATTTCCTGGTATTATATATTCGACTTTTGTTATAATTTCTTTAATATTTTATCCCTCAGAATTTCTATGGAAACTCTCAATATGTTTCGGTTTTATAAGTTTTGGTATAACTGCGATAATTTATTCATTCTTGAAAGAATATAAAAAAATACCAATATTTCCTTATTTGTGTTATACTTCATTATTTGGATTTCTTTTAGGGTCATTATTCTCAACAGATTCAGTGCAAATTGTTAATAATAATACTAATACCGATTTTTTAACCACAGATATATCAAAAATAAATTATATTTTTAATACTACTTCAGGATTACTTATCATAGTCTTTCAAATTTTGTTATTAGTATATCTCTTATCAACCTCTATCACTATAAATATTAAAGCACGAAATAAAGAGTTAGCAAGAGGGTTACTATTAAATACTCTATTCATTAGCATACCCTTATTGATGTATGCTTTTTATATTATCTTCCAACTAACAATTTTTAGAGAATTACATATATTTTTCCTATGGTTGAATTTATTGAGTATGATTATAATGGTAATAAAAAAACCTGAGATATTTATAGTTTTAACTAATAAAATATATTATCTTCATATTTATCATAAATCAGGGATATTACTATACTCTTATAAGTTTGAGAAAGAAGAAAGCTTATCTGACTCAGCAATATGGGGTAATATTTTGATTGGAATAAATCACATCCTCTCAGAATTTATAGATAAAAAGGATCAAATTGATGTTATGGAAACAAAAAATTCCGAAATTGTAGTAAATTATAATAATGATTATGGGTTTGCTGTTTTAGTCATAACAAATAAGAAAAATGACATTTTAAAGAATAAAACGGAAAATTTTATTAGAGATTTTAAAAATAGGTACGAAACTGAGTTGAACGAGATCCAAGATTTAAACAAAATGATTAACGTCTCGGAATTTGAAGATACAAAAGAAATAATAGAGAATAATTTTCAAGTTTATTTATAAATCCATTATACAAAAAAAAAGGATTTTAAAAATAATAGGGGAAACTTATATGTATATTAAACCCCTTCGATTAATTCTTCTTTGAATATTAATTAACGTAAGATACTTCAATACACGATCTATAATATTTACCTCAAAATCACACAACCTGTTAACAATCTGGTCGAAATCATTTAGAAGATTCATTTCCATAACTTCTTGAAGCACCTTACCAGCCTTATAATCTTCATTTATTTTAGAATAAAGCTGATTTAAATTAGCTGTAAAATAATCTTTCACAAATGTAACGGATTCTTTCTCACGTTCAATCATAAAAATTACCCGAGAAATATGTTCTTCTATTATTCCTTTAATTTTATTACCAATATCACTAGTTTTTAATTGACCTAATGTAGAACAAGATATACGATTAAGTTCCGCTTGTAAATTGACAGACACAAATTCAATATATTTATCCAGGTATAGTTTAATTTGTTCAAACCTATTTCCTTTGATAACTCTATCAGCATATTTATTTCCATTTTCTGATGAGATTTCCATAAAAATTCTAGATATGTCATTCATTTTTTATATCGAATTCAAATTTTTCGTGTCTTGAATAAAAGATCTTAAAACCAATTTTATTAAAATTCCCCTAAATTGGTGAAAGTTTTCCTATTATGAACTTATTATATATTCTAATATTTAAAATTTCACTAATATTTGAGTAATTAGTTTGTTCTTATAACACGAACTAATTAGTGGTTATAAAAAAAATATTTCAAGAATAGATTAAATTAATTAATTTAGTTAAAAACTTACATAATATTGCTCGACAATAAAATTAAGATTACTTAAAAAAAGAAAAAGTATTTTCACCAATTAGATTTGTTTTTAAGTAATTTAAATATATAAGAGTCCACAAGTGCATCCCAAGAAGCAACAATAATGTTTTCATGGGCTCCAATAGTTCCCCAACTATCTTCATTATCAAATGTTTCTGCAAGAACTCTGACTTTCGAGGCCGTACCTTCTTGATTTATGATTCTTACTTTAAAATCAGATAAATTTATTTCTTTTATACTAGGATAAAAATACACTAACGCTTTTTTTAGTGCATTATCAAGAGCATTGACTGGCCCATTGCCCATAGCCGCTGTATGATACTCCTTTCCGCTTACCTTAACTCTAATCGTGGCCTCAGAGAATAAGTTGTCCTTATACATTTCCGTAAGTACCCTAAAACCTTCTAGTTCAAAGAATTTATTTCTGTAATAATTTGGATTTTGTATATTCATATCCATACTTCTCATAATTATCTCTAATGAACCTTCTGCACCCTCAAAAGAATAACCCTGATTTTCTTTCTCTTTTATAACGTCAAGAATAGCTGAAACTTTGGGATTATTTTTTGATAATGGAATATCAAATTTCTTGGCCATATGTAGAATGGAACTTTTACCGGCTAACTCGGATACTTTTAAGTTACGTGTGTTGCCCACCAATTCGGGATTTATGTGTTCGTAAGTCTTGACATTTTTCAACATTGCTGAAATATGTACGCCCCCTTTATGTGAAAACGCATTTCTGCCAATAAAAGGTTTATCATAATCACTAGGTAGATTCGCCATTTCATAAATAAAATGTGAAACTTCAGTCAAATTCTTCAATTTATCTTCAGTTATACAATCAATTCCTAGTTTCAATTTAAAAATCGGATATATCGCAGTTAAATCTGTATTTCCACATCTCTCACCAAATCCGTTTATAGTTCCCTGAATCATCTTAGCTCCTTGTGAAAAACTCTCTAAAGCAATAGCATTGGCTAAGCCTGAATCATTATGAGAATGAATCCCTAATGGAATATCTCCTAAACGACTCTTAATTTCAGTGAATATAGGCTTAATTTCTTGTGGTAATAACCCACCATTCGTGTCGCACAACGCAATCCAATCGGCTCCAGCACTTTTCGCTGTCTCAATACATCTCAAAGCATAATCTTTATTGTTCTTAAACCCATCAAAAAAATGTTCAGCATCAAAAACGACATCTCTATTATTTTTCTTAAGATACGAGACTGTGCTTTCAATCATAGCTAAATTTTCTTCTAAACTTGTCTCTAAAGCTGATTTAACGTGTAGATCCCATGTTTTTCCAAATATAGTAACTCCTTTAGTTTCAACATCTAGAAGAGCTTTTACGTTGATATCATCTTCTACTCTCGTATTTTTTCTTCGAGTACTACTAAAGGCGTATATTGTTGTATCTTTAGTATCCATGTCTTTTATTCTTTCAAACATTGCTAAATCTTTTGGATTAGATCCAGGCCAACCTGCCTCAATCATAGGAATCTCAAGATCTT
>SDBS01004064.1_pt1 | contig 14342 bp, 13 predicted proteins | sample 2277091 | NCBI WGS metagenome assembly SDBS01 (sample SAMN10404972, study PRJNA504765) | marine sediment metagenome | isolation source: marine sediment core GS10_PC15, 163 cmbsf | place: Arctic Ocean: Southern Knipovich Ridge | collected 2010
TGCTTTCGCTCTTGTTGAAACGTCTTCAATAGCCTTTTTTGCCATCTTAACAAGTGTATCAAGATCTTTTGGATCTAACTCATTTTTTATTGGAGATGGAGGTCTATCTTGTTTCTTAGGGAGAGGATCTCGTCTATCGAATAGAATATTAGATTTTTCTCTTTCATGTTCAGCAATTTTTTTCTGACTTGTCAAAATTTCTTCACATCTATTTTTTTGGTTTAATTTAAATTTTAATTATCCATAATACGATATTCGTATAAATAATCTATATTTTTACATTTTTTCACGATAAATCCTTTCTAATTTATGGCAATAATATCTCTGAAAAATTCTCTATAAAAGATTATTTTTTTGGTAATTGATTGCTACATGGAAAAATACCGGCTTTAGGGGATTTTCCATAAATATCTTCCAGTGCTGTAATCATATCTTTAAATTCTTTCCGAAATATTGTTTTAGAAGGAAATAAATGATCTATGTCTGCTTGATTGAGATTAGGAGAAAAGATACAGAAGTTTTTTTTTCCCACTTTTCCTTTAAAGAGTATTGAATCGCCCCAATTTTGAAATAATTTAGCTCCTGTTTCTCCTAGTAAGGAGTGATATCCTCTCCCTTCACTGCATGCTGTTAATAATACGATAGCGCTTTTCAATTTCAGAAAACTTTTAGAGCTCAATAGTAAATTAAATCCTTTTGAAAATTGATTTAGCTCTGTATCTTCTGGATAGAGATTGAAAAAAGCTATATCTAAATTTAGATCTTGAGGTATTTCAGTAGAATATACTTCCTTAGCTAAGTCCATTGCTTTTCTATGAGCTTCAATAAAATGTCCAGCAAAAATCCCTGCTATCCCCCTTTTCACTGTTGATACGATATTGATTGAGAAATCAAGCCCTACTTTTCCACACACGTCCTCAATATCTTTTCTTAATTCTGTTACAAATCCTATACCTCCTCCAATACCTCGAACGCCTGCTTTGTGATTCGCTTCAAGAGTTTGCATCCCACATATTCCAGGAAGTATTATCTTCGCACCTCCTCCATACCCTGCTAATGGATGTGGAAGAACCGTTCCGATTGCGATTTTTAGATCTGCGTCATTATAAGTTTTATTTAAGTATATTGGTGTGCCTTTTTCAGAATCTCTTATATAAACTAAGTTTTCATAAGGATGATGATTTTCAATGTTAATTCTATCAACAATACTTTCCCCACATTTTTTTATAAAATCTTGTCTATTCATTGGGCGATGTGCACCAAGAGCGATTAATATTGTTATTTTATTATCTGGAATACCAGCATCATTTAATTGATTTAAAGCCAAATTTAATATAACTTCCATTCGTGTCGGCCGTGATATATCTTCAATAACAATTACGACATTTTCTTTCCCCTCTGCTAATTCTTTTAGCTGAGATGTCGCTATAGGATTATTGATTGCTGTTTCGATCTCTTCTTGAGAAAGTTCTGGAGCATCTTTCATCCTATAAACTTCAATTTCCCAAGAATCTGGAAATTCAAGATTGAACTCTTTATCCTCATACCATGCAGCCCATGGTATTTCAAAATTTTGTACCATTTAAGATTTTCACCTAAAAATACTTAATTCCTTTAACTATTTATATTTCAAGAATATTATCTTCTTCCCATGTGTGTCTCTTTGCTTGACAAAATTGTAATATTCCAAATAATTTTTACTACAATTAAGAAAAAAACTCCTATGATTTAATTAGTTTTTTCAGTATCCTCTTCTAAAACCTATATAATTTTCTCGTGATGTAATTTAAATTAAAAACTTAATATGATATTTAAAAATGAAAACATTAGTAACTTTAAAACTGGCGTATTTTTATACTCATTGATATATAAAAGAGAAATTCGAGATGAACGATAACAATATTGACTTAAAAATAAGAAGTAAGAGTCTTTTTGATGGCATTAGCAAAACACCATTTAGATATGGTAAAAGAGAATTATTGAAGGTCTTAGGTTTAGATGATCAAGATATTGATAAAAAACCATTCATTGGAGTAGTAAATACTTGGAATGAGCTGAATCCAGGTCATAAACATTTAAGAGGTCTTGCTGAGGCAGTAAAATATGGAATCCTTGAAGCTGGAGGAGTTCCTTTTGAGTTCTGCACTATTGGAGCATGTGATGGATTGGCTATGGGAACTATCGGAATGCGTTCTATTTTACCACAAAGAGAAGTAATTGTCGATTCAATTGAATTAATGGTTGAAGCTCATCGATTAGATGCTATGGTTACTTTATCTAGCTGCGATAAAATCAACCCAGCAGTTTTAATGGCAGCAATACGATTAAATATCCCTACTATATGTGTTCCAGGAGGAGCAAATTTATATGAAGTAAGATTCATGCCAGGTTATAAAGGTATTGCCCCAGAAAATTATGAAGATTTTACTCATAAGTTTGGATGCATCACTTGTGCAACATATGGAGCTTGTGAGGGTATGGGTACAGCAAATACTACTCAATGTTTAATGGAAACATTTGGGATGACATTACCTAATGCTGGCACAATCCCAGCAATGACTCAAATGAAATATATGATAGCAAAAAATTCAGGGAAAAGAATAATTGAATTGTTGAAAAATAGAATAACCCCCTCTCAAATAATGACCAAAAAATCTTTAGAAAATGCCGTAATAGTTGATTTAGCTATTGGAGGATCAACGAATTCAGCACTGCATCTTCCTGCAATCGCAAATGAGATGGGAATAGATTTTGATTTAGAACTATTTAATGACTATAATAAAAAAATCCCAACAATTGTAAATGTTGCTCCATCAGGAGATTATGGAATTGTTGATTTATATAAAGCAGGAGGGATCCCTGCAGTTTTAAGTAGATTAAAAGACTTTCTTCATTTGGACTGTTTAACTGTTTCTGGAAAAACTATAGGAGAGATTATCAGAAAAGTAAAAGTTCTGGATGAGAAAATTATTAAACCACTAAACGATCCTGTCTTTCCCGAGGGCGGAACTGTAATATTAAAAGGCAATTTAGCACCAGAAGGCGCTGTGGTCAAGCAATCAGCAATTAAAAATAAAGATATGTTAAAGTTTGAAGGGCCTGCAATATGTTTTAACTCAGAACAGGATGTGATTGATTCATTAACTTCTGATCAAGTCCAAAATAATTCAGTAATTTTAGTTCGGTATGAAGGCCCAAAAGGTGGTCCAGGGATGCCTGAATTACTTGCTGTAACGATGACTTTAGTGAGAAAACGTGATTTAGATAAAGTTGCTCTAATTACTGACGGGCGTTTTTCAGGGTATACATCAGGACCTTGTATCGGTCATGTGAGTCCAGAAGCATATGTTGGAGGACCAATTGCTATAGTGAGAGACGGAGATATAATCAACATTGATATTCCAAACAGAACTCTTGATGTAAATATTACAAATGACGAAATTCAAGAACGTTTGGTAAAATGGAAACCTTTTAAGAAAGTTATTAAAAGCAAAGCGCTTTTGAAATACCGTAGGCTTGTATCTTCTGCTGCTGAAGGAGCAATTCTTAAATTTTAGTTTAGTATCTACTCCTATTTTTAATTATTTATTGTTTAACTGTAATAATGGAGATATTAAAATTAACTATTAAGTAATTTTGGAAATTTAATTTGTTTTGCTTATTTTTTTTGAATTATATTATCTAATAGCTCTCCTCGTTCACTTCCTGAAAAAGCTTCTAATTTTCTGATATTTAATGGATCCACCTTTTCTCTTAGCAATTTAATTTCTTTCATTATTGGTGGTACTGTTTCTTTCAACTTATCTGGGATGATTAGCTCAAATCCAGTTGATTCTTTAACAGTTTTTTTTTTACCACGGGATATAACTTGAATGATGTAAATGGATTACAATTTAAATATTTAAATAACCTAATTTAATTAAGATAAAGCTTAAAAAATTTCTCTTTAAATTGATTTAAATGAAAAGACCTAAGCATAAAATTGTTCAAATTGAAGAATTAAAATCTATTGTAAATGCATTATTTATGCAATACAACGAAATCCAAATAGCTTATCTCTATGGATCGTATGCAATAGAATTACAAAATGAATTTAGCGATATTGACATAGGCATAGTTTTGGAAAAGGATTTTAAAGAATCTCCACTTTATTTTGCCAAACTTAGTTCCAAACTTGAAGAAATTTATAGTTATAAAATTGAAGTTGATTTACGTGTAATAAACAATTCAACACCTCGTTTTTTATTCCAAGTATTAAAGAATGCGAGAACTCTCTATGTTAAGGATACTAATTTCAAGGATGAGTATGAACTAAAAGTTATTAATCAATATTTAGATATCAAGCCAATGTTGGATGAATTTGATAGGCTTTCAATAAAAGAGGTATTGGGAGATGAATATTAACAGAGATCTAGTTATAAAAAGGTTTGATAGATTAGACACATTATTAGAGAAACTTCGCTAGATTAAAGATGTTGAGAAAAAAAAGTTCCTTAGTTTGAATGTTTTGGAAGCGAAAAATGGAAAATTGAACCTTTATTTTTTCCTTCTGATTCAACCCAGATTTCTCCTCCATGTAAATCAATAATTTTTTTTGCGATATGTAAACCTAAACCAGCACCTTCTGTAATAATATCAAATCCTTGCCCATATCGTTCAATTTTCCCAAATTGAGTAAATAACCTTTCTTTTTCCTCTTCGGTGAATCCAATACCACTATCCTGTATAGCTATTTCTATAGAATCCTCAGCGATCTTAGAATTGATTTCTATTACCCCAAGGGGCTCAGTATATTTAATGGCATTACTTAAAATATTATTAATTACTTGATACATTTTATTTCTATCAAACTGGATTATTAACTCTTCATGTATATTTAGGTTAATTGTAAGATCTCTAAATTCAGCAAATTCTTTTAATTCTCTGACACATGAATGAATTAAAAAAGATAGATCATTTCGATGTTTGTTAATTTCTCCTTTTCCTGACTCAAATTCAGCTTCTTGTAATATATCGTGTATCAGAGTTTCAAGACGTAAACTTGCTTTTTCTATTTCAGTAATTATTGTCAGTTCTTCAACCCCGAGAGTTTTGCCAAATTTTTCTAGAAATAATTCAGTATATCCTTTTATGAGCATAGTTGGAGTTTTTAACTCATGGGACGTTCTTGTGAGGAATTCAGATTTTAAATTGTTCAATTTTATTAATTCTAATTCCGCTTTTTTTTTCTCTGTTATATCTACAATCATTACTAAATCAGCGGGTTTTCCTTTATAGACTATTGATTTCGTAAAGTTTTCCATCCAAAAAGATTCACCAGATTTTTTAATTCCTTTAAACTGGTATTGATCCAAGAAGTAATCCCTTTTTCCTGCTTGTTTTTTTTGAACCTGATCAGCAATTAAAATTCTGTATTCTGGATGAACAGAGTTAAGAAACTCAAGGGGACCCCAATTTATTATATCGTCAGTATCGTAACCAAACATCTCTCCTACTTTGGTATTGACATATTTCACTATATTATCCTGGATAATTCCAATTCCTATAGACGACTGATCTGCAATCATTCTAAATATATCTTCGGATTCTTGCAATCTTTGTTCATATTTTCTTTTTTCGGTTATATCAATTACAATTTCTACTACCCTATCTAATGTCCCATCGTGATTAGGTAATGGTGCAGAAATTATTTCATAAGTTCTGTTATCAGGAGTAGATTTGATTTCTTTTTCAATAGCGATATTCCTTAAAGCTCTCTTCATAGGACAATTTTCGCAAGGTGAATTTAATCCTAAATAATATTCATAACATTTCAATCCTTGATTAACACCAAATTTATCACTTAATACCTCGTTATTATATATTACATTATAATCAACGTCAACGATGTCAACACCAATTCCTGTTTGGTTCAAATTATTTATTAAAATTCTATGTCTATTTTCAAATTCAATTAAATTTTTCAATGCCATCTTTGACACTATGTTTTATTTTTAAACATTATGTCAATAGAATAAAAAATTATATATAAGTTTTTAGATTACATGTAATAAATTTAGACATAGTGTATTGAATAAAAAATAACTAAAATTGAATTGTGAATTTTAATGGATAAAAAAGATGATGATTCTCAAAATAAAAGTATCACAAAGAAGCAAATAAAAATTTCACGCGTTAAGAATATTATTCTTGATGGGGCAACTGAATTATTTCTCAAGGATAACTATGAAAATGTTGCGATGAATGATATTGCAGATTCTGTAGCTTTAAGTAGAGCAACTCTTTACAATTATTTTAGAACAAAAGAAATAATATATTTTGATATTGGTACTCGATATGGACAAAAGTTAATAAAAAAGCTACAAAAATTAAAGGATCCCAAAAAATCAGGTTTGGAAGTATTAATTTCCATATTTAAAATCTTACTGGAAGATACAATAAAAAATCCGCTTATCCCCCAAATTCTTGAAAATCTTTATCTAAAACTCAATGATTTAAATTTACTAAATCATTTTTTTATTACTGCGGTAAATAAAAATAATTCTACTGAAGTAAAAGTTAGTATTGATTCATTAGATCGCCACATTATGGGTTTTACAAACATTTTTATTACTTATAGGAGAATATTGAATTCAGAATTCCAACGAGGTAAGATAGATGGTTCAATTAAAACTTCATTAGACGATCTTGAATTTTTTTCCATGATGAATATTATATATCTAGGATCTGGTGGTTTTTTTAGATCATTTCAATTTCCTCTAAAACAATATGGAATGACAGAAAATAAAATTGTCAAATTAATTTTAGAGTTAATTAAATCTCAATTAACTTAAGAGATCGTTTTTTCTAAATATTTAAGAAAGAACTACTGAAAATTAAATGAAATACATTCAATTTATTAATTTCTAGAAGTTATAAATTTCCTGTAACTCTTTTTTCTCATCAATATCGACGAGTTCTTGCACAATCGCTCTGTATAATTTTTTATATACCATTTTATTCTACTTGATTGGCTCTTTTACTTCAGTGAATCTAATCATATTTGTTATTGCATTATCTAAGCTTTCATATCTCTTGGAATTGTAAAAGACCAATATTGCAGCACCTAAAGCAGCAGCATCTTTTACTTCTGGGATTAAAATCTTTTTTGAGGTAACATCTGCAAGAATTTGTGCCCATAGCGGGCTGTTCATTGCGCCCCCATCAGCTCTTACTTCGGATACTTTTCTTCCTCCTACATCCTCTAGCAATTTAAGACACATTTGAGCACCTAAACAAGCAGATTCCATGATGGCATGGATAAAGTGAGCTCTTGTATGATTCCATCCAAGCCCGTGAATAGTACCTTTTCTGAACATGTATAAAGGTATGAATAGTAAACCCTCACTACCAGGTGGTATAGTTGATGCTTCATCTGCTAACATATCATAAACATTTTTTTTTCCTTCAGAACTTTGGTTAACTTGTAATTGAGAAAAATTATCTTTAAACCATTTAAGCATAGAACCTGCTCCAAACATAGCACTTTCAATATTCCACTTATTTTTAATAACGGAGGGATATGAAAAAATTGGGGCTCCTTCAGATGGTTTTATCCGTTTATCAGTAACATAGTCAATAAAGGTTCCAGTTCCCGTAGTAATTTTAGCTTGCCCTTCTTCAATAACTCCTAATCCTAATGCAGCACATTGCTGATCTCCTCCTCCCATAAATATTGGATTGTTTTGATGTAATCCTAATTCATTAGCAGCTACATTAGATAATTCTCCTATAACTTTCCCATAGAAGTAAACATCAGGCCATAAGTTAATGGGGATTCCATAATGTTCCGCTAAATTCTCATCCCATTTTAACGTGTTATAATTTAAGATTCCCATTACTCCATTTGTAGGATCAGTTGCCATTACGTTGCATAATCTATTATAAATATAGGTATCTGCATGTGCAATTTTCGATATCTTTTTGAAAACCTCTGGCTTATTTTTTTTAATCCAGAGAATTTTTGGAATTGTTCTTCTTGTTCCCTCTTCTTTAAACCAATTTTTAGCACCAGTCTCTTCTCTCCCATCCATCCAGGTTAAAGCAGGATGTAATACATTTCCTTTATTATCTAAAAAGGTTACAGTTTGTCTTTGAAATGAAGCTGCAATCCCAATAATATCATTAATGTTTACTTTCTGTGAAACTAGATTACAAGTCTCTTTAATTGCATCCCACCAAATAATAGGATCTTGCTCTGAGATACCAAATGGTTGGTTTACAACGGGATATTCTTTATAAGCTCTCGCAATTTCCTTTCCATCGATGTCGAAAATGATTGTTCTCGCACCAATAGTTCCAACATCAAAAACAGATGCTAATTCACTCATATACTGCTCATTTATCCTGTTTAAAATGGGTATTAAAACAAAAAATTAAATCTAAAGGTTTTTTTAAATTTTCCACCTTGCCAACTTTTAACTTTTACTTTTAATAACTCTAAATCAATAAAGAATTTTAATTACATTTGATAATTTAAGATGATGACATAATCAATCTACACGAAAATTTTGGAAATTTTCTTTATTACAATTTCTATCAGATAATTTAAATTAAATTCTCTGTTTCCAATAACCAGGTTTCCTTTTCTGATGTGCAACAGCAATAATTATTACTTTATCTATATCTTTTTCAAAAACGTAAAATAAGGAAAAAGGAAATCGCCGAGTACTATATTTATGTATATTTTGCTCATAATAAGGCCATCTTTCTGGACTTTTTTCAATAAGTTGAAGTGAGTTTTCGATTTCTTTTAAAAAATCGAGCCCTAATCCTGAAGATTGTTGATTGTAATATTGTGCAGATGTATTCATTTCTTCTTCAGCTTCGACCAAAAAAGTGATGGTTCTCATTTCAGATTGGTTTTTGCATCTTCTAAAACCTGATTTGCGGGTTTTTCTGATGTTTTTCCTTGTTTATATCGATTATATCTGCGTTTAGCCTCATCGATCCATAATTCGTCGGCGTTTTCTTCTTCATCTCCTTCTTCTAAGCTTTCTAATAATTGCCGAATTAATAATGCACGATCACGAGCGGAAAGTTCTAATGCCCTTTTTCCAATTTCGTTAATGTTTGATGTCATCTTCTTATACATCATATTTTTTTCTTCTATGATACAAATAAAGTTCTAAAAAATAAATGTTTTGTGAACTAATTCTTATTATTAAATTATTTAAGGCTTGGTTTTCATTATAATGAGAAAAGATGGATTATTAAATACCATGACAATAGTAGTTAAAGCATTAGAAATTATAATAGATCTCGTATTTTCAAATAGAAATTATAAGGTCAGTATGTAGATTTCAATCAATGAATTTATTTAAGATTCAAATCCTCATTTAATTAAGCTACTACTTTAAAATTTTGATGAAAATGAAGGATTTAGAAAAAAAATTATTCAATCAAACATGGAATTTCAAAAATAGAGACTCTATTATTAATAAATTACAGAATACTGAATACGATGTTTTAATCATTGGTGGAGGTATCACTGGAGCCGGGATTGCACGAGAAGCTGCGATGAGGAGGTTAAAAGTGGGTTTAGTTGAGAAGCAAGATTTTGCAGCGGGCACTTCTTCTTGAAGCTCAAAATTAGCTCATGGGGGCTTAGATATCTTGCTTATGGAGAACTAGATTTAGTTAAAGAAGCTACAACTGAAAGGAACTGGATGAGAGCTCATATTCCTCATCTAATTAGGCCAGTACCATTTTTGTGGGTTAATTGGAAAGAAGATACTCTAAAGAGACAGTCAATAGAATCAGCTCTACAACTTTATGATTCCTTGAGTGATGAATCACAAGAATTTAAAAACTTCAAAAAATATCAATGGTTCTCAGCAGGAGAGCTAGAAAAATTAGAACCTGAAATTGGAGATAAGGTGAATCAAGGCGGTGCAATATATTATGATACCAACGTGGATGATGCTCGATTAACGATTGAAACGTTGAAGGAAGCTGTAATCAGGGGTGCTGATGTTATTAGTTACTGCAAAGTTAATGGCTATATTACGGAAAAAGATAAGATTATTGGGATTAAATGCCAAGATCTGGAAAATAATAAAGATTTTAATATTAAAGGTACTTTAATTGTGAATGCAACAGGTATTTGGTCGGATGATCTACTTAATAATTATCCCGAAAATATATCTAAACCTTTAATTAGACCAACTAAAGGTGTCCACCTAATATACAAGAGACAACATATAAAAAATGAAAACTGTGTAATTATTAGGTCCGTGTCAGATGTTCGTGGGATTTTTGTTTTGCCTCGTGATAATTTTTCTATAATTGGTACGACAGATACCGATTTTAAAGGAGATATCACTAATCCTTTTTGTGGTAAAGAGGATGCAGATTATCTTATTAATTCTGTAAAATTCCACTTTCCTAATGCTAAAATAGGATATGAAAATCTTGTAGCAACTTATGTGGGGGTTAGACCTTTAGTTAAAGAGATTGGGAAGTCAGAGATTGAAGTTTCAAGAAAACATCTAATTTTTTTTAATAAAAATGGATTAATTTCAATTGCCGGAGGAAAGTTAACAACTTGGAGAAAGATGGCAGAAGATTTATTTGAAATGGTTACAAAAAATCAAATATTTTCAGATAAAACTCAAGTAAAAGGATTTTCAAAACAAAAATTTCTAATAGGATTAGAACAAGAAGAATGGCAAGAATCTCTCAACCATCATAAAATTAATCTAGATGATAAGGTTATTCATCATATTTATCAACAATATGGTCGTGGCGCTATTAAAATAATGAAACTTATTGAAAAAGAACCGAATTTAGGTGAAAAAATTATTGATGAAAATGATTTTATCAAAGCAGAGATATTTTACATATTACCTCATGAATTAACAACCCATCTAATAGATCTATTTTGTAGAAGGACAGAAATGAGTTTGTTTATAGATCACAAGAAATCTTCTCAAGCTGCTGAAACCGTTGCCGATCTAATGGCACTAGAATATTCTTGGAGCAAAGAAAAAAAGAAAATGGAGATTCGCCATTATCTTGAATATGTAGAAAAGACTGTATCATTTATCTAAAGTCACTGTCAAATCTATAGCAAGAATTATAATAACAGAGAGTATTTATAATGTATCTAAGATTTGGCGGTGTGCATTAAGATGTAATGCGAGTTGTAAAAATTCGAACGAATTTATAATCCGAACTAACACGTATCTCCTCTTGAATGTCTTTAAAGAAGAGAGTAATCTTAAAGTATTATTGGAGTACGAAAAAGAAACAATTAAAGTCTAGAGACGTTAACTTCAATAGCTCCTTGAAATTTCTTTTGAATTTCTAATTGTAATCTCTCACTTAACCCATGGAATACTGCTGGCCCATACACCACGATGTTATTGCATAATCCGCGCCTAAAATTAACTTCACACTGACTTAACACGCTCATAATTGCTCCATCTAATCCTTCACTATCTTTCCCTACTAAACTTGGTTTGAAAATACATTCGGATGCCATATAATGTGATTCTCTGATTTTAATCCCCCTCCCATTACGCTCAAGGGAAATATTTTCTCTTTTAATGCGGGTTGATTCTGTATCTGGATCTAATGCAACATACACCGATTTATTCCTAACTCTTATTAATTTTTCGGAAATTTTGGAACCACTACTCCCCCGCATGCTCCCTTCTAATTGTCCTAATCTTTTAAAGTATTTTGCTATAACTTCCCCTGTAATGGTAAAATTTATTATAGCGTGATTCACGACAAATGTTTTGAATATAGGAACGATGTATGACTCTTTTTCTCCCAATTTTACCATTAAACCAGTTTTTTTACCCGTATCGGATAATTTCTTACTTGCTTCCTTCACATAATTTTGAATTGTACTCATAAAAATCTGCACCACATTATAAAATCTGCATTTTCACTCAAAAAAAAGGAGTTTCCCTTACATCTCTATTAAATTCTTTTAATGATTAATAATAAGCTAAGGATATTAATAATTATTGATGATTACCGGAAATTTTAAGAGAAGAGAGATACAAATCCTAATTTAAAAAATCTATCAATAAAACTAGGAAATCAATTAAAAACTTCAAATTATATTTTTACTTTCTTTCTCTTAATACCCGAGAGAGACTTATAATTATAATAATAATTTTTAAATTCTTTTATAGATAAAATATGACTAATAATTATCTACAAACCAGTTTGAAATATGAAGGAAATTACTTTTGAGAGCCAAGTGGCTAAGATTGAGAATTTTTATAACGGGTTTACTGCAACTCATTTGATTCACATAGGAGATAAATTAGGATTATTTGAAGTTTTAAATGATAATAAAAAAGGTTTAACAACTTCAGAATTAGCTTCAGAATTGGGGCTACACGAGCCTTATTTAAAAATCTGGTGTCAAACAGCGCTGTATTTAGAGATCTTAGATTATGACGAAGGAGGGAGATTTAAATTCCAACCATATATGAATGAGATTTTAGGCGATAAATCCAATTTCAGAAATGCTTTAGGAAGATTTAATTCAGCTGTTAATGTTCATGGAGAAAGATTGAAAGAAAGTATTGTAAATTATAAAACTGGAAAAAAAATAGAAGGTTATAGCCCTCAGCATTCAGAAATAGTAGCAGAAGCAACAAAATCTTTTCACACTTATTTAAATGTCTATTTCAAAAAGTTACCAAGTACAAATCCTATAAAACAAATGTTGGAAAAGGGAATTAATTTTCTTGACATTGGTTGTGGAAATGGAAGACTCATTATTCAATTGGCAAATCTATTTACAAATAGCCGATTTACTGGTGTAGATCCTAGTCTATATGGGATTAATGTTGCTACAAAAAATATTGAACAATTAGGGTTAAAAGATCGCGTTTTTGTAGAGAATCTTGGTGGTGAAGAGCTTCAATATAAGGAAGAGTTTGAAATTGCATGTATGACAGTAGTCTTTCACGAAATTAATCCTAGTATTCGTTTTAAAGCAATGGAGAACATTTACAATGCATTGAAAAAAGGTGGACTCCTTATTATTTTCGATTTTTCTTACCCAGAACGTTTGGATGATTTCAAAAACCAGAGTTACGGATCAGCGATAATTCATCAATTTAACGAAACATCCTTAGGTACTGTGATCCTTAACCTTACGGAACAAAACGAAATGTTTGCTAAAGTCGGATTTAAAGATATCCAAAGGATGACATTAAAACCAATTGATATAATTAACGCTTTGAAATAAGTATAAAAAATTCTTGGAAAAACTAAAAAATTCAAAAAATTTATTGTCAATAATCAAATATAGAAACTTCATTGTTTAAATTAACAAAAAACTGACCAAAATGATTATTTTTATAAGATTTAAACTTAATTATTGATATGATAGTTTTTTGAAAAATAGTTAATTAGTTAATATCAGTTTTTAAAAATAAAATAAGAATAGGTAAACGTTATATGTCAGATGATATTGAAATTAAAGATGGAAAAATTTTCGGAGGTTGGCGAGCACCAGAAAATCTTGTGAGAGACAAAACTACATCAATTCACGATGATGATGTAGCCAAAGGTGTTGGTATGCGTGGTGGAACGATACAAGGAACTATACATTTAAGCATGTTCACACCTTTGGCGCTGAAAATATTTGGTGATCGTTGGTTTGAGCAGGGGACTGTTAGCATGTATTACACGTTTGCAACAATCGATAAAGAAGAAGTAAGAGCAATCATTGAATTGCCCCCAGATACAACTGAAGAGATGCTACCCATTGCAACGAAAGATGTGCAAGTTAAAGCGTGGGCTGAATTGAAAAATGGGCAACAGATAATGACAGGGACAATATCAATAGGTTCACCCAAAGAACCTTCATATTTACAAGCTGTAGAACTAAAAAATAGTAAGCATGAGGATTTACGTATTTTAGCAAGATTTAAAGTCGGGGATGAGCTTCCTTCTAACGAGTTTTTACTTACACAAGAAGCAGCCAATAGTGGATTAAGAAGAATAACGGACCAATTGGATTATTATAAAGGAAAAGATAAATCTCCTTGGGGAAATGCGGTCTTATATCCTACAGCTATGTTTGAGGCCATGGCGTTAGGTTTTGAACGAACAAGTACTGATGAATTCAATGCTGTTCCGTTCTATGGTGCGACCGAACTTAGGAACATAAACGGACCAGCACTTATTGGAGTTCCTTATATTGCTAAAGGGAAATACGTTTGTATTGGAGTGTCTAGGAAAACGGAGTATTTTTGGCTTGATTCTACATTAGAAGAAAAAGAAACAGGAAAAATAGTAGCGTCAATGCGTCACTTGAATCGTTTTAT
>SDBS01004065.1_pt1 | contig 14342 bp, 13 predicted proteins | sample 2277091 | NCBI WGS metagenome assembly SDBS01 (sample SAMN10404972, study PRJNA504765) | marine sediment metagenome | isolation source: marine sediment core GS10_PC15, 163 cmbsf | place: Arctic Ocean: Southern Knipovich Ridge | collected 2010
GCTAATTACATTAGCGGATGCACATTTCGCAATATCATATAAATTGTAATTTTCATATGCTTCTTTTTCAGAAATTGGTATAACGGGATCATCTCCAATAAATGTTTCACATCCATATTCTGAAAATAATTTTGCAACAGCCCAAGTAATTGAAGGATGTGTTGATGTGAATACACCCGGAGCAGAAATATTTGGCTTTACTAAAACTTTATCTTTTTTGTTACAAAAAGATTCTATGCCACCCAATAAAGTAAAAAGTTTTTTTATTTTTTTAAATACAATATGATCTAGCGATTGAGAGTTTAATGATATTAGTACAACTTTTGATTTTAAAACCATTGTATGCCTCCTTTATTTTAGTATCTTAAAATTTCATAAATAAAATATTATTTTTTCTACACCTCAGCATGTTCTATTCTAGCAATAGTATCATCTTGAATGTCCTTTAATAACTCAACAAAACAGGCACTATAGCCAGCTACCCATATTATAAGATCTTGAAATTTTTCTGGATTTTGCCGCGCTTCCCTTAGCATCTCAGCTGAAAAAACATTAACTTGAACTTCAAAGCCTTCCAAACCAACAAGATAAGTTTTAAGAAGCTGGCCAAATTTCTCTAAAGAACTCCCTGACTCTAAAGAAGTCGGAGAGAATTTAATATTTAAAACATTCCCACCATTATATCGAGCCTGATCAATGTTGCTTGCTGATAAGGAGATAGCCATAGGACTATTTTTGTTTAAACCATTATTTGGAACAATTGAATCTGAAATAGAAGTTTACCATACAACCATCGACAGTAGCTCCTGTCTTCCATCTATGAGATACCGTGCTTGTTAAGGTAAATAAACCCCCTAATAAATGCCTCTCTCTACCTGTGGGATATTTTTCTACCTCACTATAAAAAATTAATCAGTAATAAATTTGCCATTGTATCCACTAATTTATCATCATTGCCATATTTGGGAAACTTAAGTAAAAACTGTCTTAGTCTCTCCCCTTTTATCCTTCAATTTGATCTATTTTTATTCTACTAAGGATAATTAAAAGACCATGTGGGTGTTATTATTTATACTTCCTTAATCCCCCAGACAACAAGGACAGCCATTTTCACTCCATTAAGGTCCGATTATGAGCCGCCATATGCATGTTACAATCATATTTTCTTTAGGATACAGTTAATTCTTCTTCTAAATTCCCATTTTTAAATCTTAAAATATATTATTAGTTTTAATCTTATAGAGGTAAATAGCATAAATAAAATTTATAGGTCTTAGCAACAACTAATTTAAGACTTCCCCTCTAATAATGGTTCTATTATTTACAAAGCGTTGATTCCCTATGATTATTTCTCCTTCACTATCTTCAAATTTGAATTCACTTTTTTCAAGCTCAAGGACAGCCACATCAGCATAACTACCTGTTTTAAGTGTTCCAATTTCTCCATCCCTACCAAGAACTCTTGCTGGCTCATAAGTTACAGCTCGAATTACATTATTTATACTCATTCCGAGATTGACAAACTTAGACATTGTAGTTAATAAATCATAAACAGGACCATCTATGCAACGAGCATGTAGATCACTACTAATAATATCTGGTAAAAATTTTAGATTAAAAGCCTTTCTTGCGATATTAAATGAAAGTCCTCCAGATCCATGTCCAATATCAAATATTACGCCCCTCTTCCTTGCATCCAATACTTCTGTTAGTAATTTGTTGTCTTGTGAAAAAATTGAATTTGAACCTGCAAAACAATGTGTAAGAATATCTCCTTTTTTTAATAGATCAAGACCCTCTTGCATTGTTCTTCGGGAGGTTACTGGGATTGCTCTTTTACCTATATGAACCATCAAAGGTTTATTAATCTCTTTTGCTACTGCTTTGGCAATACGAATTGGTTCAATCCCAAACCCAGCTCCTCCTCCACCAGTAAAGCAAACGACTTTTATTCCACATATTAACTTATCAAATTTACGTACTGCATTAACTGCTTCTGAGTAGTCTAAAATACGGAGGTCACAGATTCCTGGAACATTGAGTTTTGCTGCTGTGCCACACATACCTGGATAGGCAACATTTAAAAATGGTAATATGTTACATTTTGACTTTTCAATAATATGAGTCTTAAAATTTTCAATGTTCCCAGCACCAGCTGAACCAGCATCAATCATTGTAGTTACACCGGTCCTAACAGATATGGAATCAGGTTTAACACTATTTAATGTTCCGCCCCAGTAAATATGTGTATGAAAATCAATCAAACCAGGAATAACAAGTTTATCTTTAACATTAATAGTTCTTTTTGCTTTATCTTGAGAAATAAATTTACTTAACTTGGATATTTTATTACCTTCTATTGCTAAATCAGCAATAAAATCTATATTCTGACTTGGATCTATAATCCAACCACCCTTAAGCAATAAATCATATAACAATTTTTCCTCCTCCTTAATTCTTTTATTTGATTTTATAATTCTATTTTTCACATAATTTTTAAAAAAACATAATTAGGAGCCTGATCGAATAGAAGTTAGATAATTATTTAATCTATCACCTCCTCATAGCACCGAATGTACCAGTCGGACGGGTGTTCACAAAGCACTGCGAACTTTATAATAACAAATGGGTGATACCTTATTCTAGAAAATAAAATAAATTGTACCGTAACAGATCCCGCTACCGTACTCTACCTTCTTTATATAAACTCTGCCTCCCCAATTTAAAAGCCGCCACAAAAGAAATCTTTTTAAATCTCATGGGGGGATACATAGGTAGAATAGCAAAATATTCAGCCTTCCCATAATCAGTACCATATGTAACAGGTCCTTTTTAGTAGCACTATTAGCCAAGTGTTTGAGCAAAATCCTTATCCTAGCCTCCTCTATTTTGTCCATATAAGCATTCCAACTCTTCCACTGAAGATAAGTATATTTTTTGTTTAACCTATTAAGCCAGAACAAATTAGCAACCCTTCTATTTGTAAATGTCAAGCGCTTTTCCCATCCCTTCGGTAAGGACATTCCCTACTATTTCAAGTCGGGAAAGCTTAACTAATATAATTGTAAATTCAATAACCTCTTTAGGAAACAATATAATCCTTTTTATACCGATAACAAGTTTCATGTGACCTCTATTTAATCCCATTTTTACATATTCTTTTGTTAAGGTGAAAGGCCGTTTCCTTTTTCCCAATAGTTGAAATTAGATCATAATCTATATAAAGTGGCGGTTGGAAAGGTAGACTTCATCTAAAACTTGAATCGGCATAGAAAAGCCTGACTCTCTTAGTTCTAAACTTTCTTAGTAAATAGGAACTGCAAGTCAATTATCTCTTTTTGCTATTGAAGCCTTATAAATATAGAGGCTGGGTCAACTTTTATTTACACCAAATGGTTGTCTTCCTTTGTGCCAAACACTCTAAATAAAAACAGTATCCACCCCCCACTAATTATTTCTGCTTGTATGTTATTCTTCTTTTCTATCAATCTAACTGTCTCCTCAAAAAATTCCCCAGTATCTTCTACATACGAAATATCATGTAGACCACCCATAAATATAAGTAAGCCCTTGAATTGAAGACTGGAAGCACTTTCCGCTAGCCTCGTGAGTAAATTACTTCACGTGGACTTTTTACTCCAGTTGTGCTCCCCATATCGCATTTAATTAAAATATCAATTTGTTTTCCACTTTGTTTTCCTGCTTCACTAATAATTAATAATTCAAAATCAGAGTTAATAGTAATTATAATTTTCGGTTGATAGTTTAAACGTCTCATTTTTTCTAATTTTTACTTTCCAATAATATTAAAAGGAATTAGAATATCCTTCAATCCAGCGTTAACCACCTTATGGGCTACACTCAATTTTTGACAGGTAATCCCTATCGCTCCTGCATTTATTTGCATATGTGCTATTAAAAGTATTTTGTAGGTCTTAATATGTGGTCTATTTTTAATTTTATACTTATTAAGTAGCCTTTGCATTCTACTAATATTTTCATCAAAAATATCGATTCCCACGCCTTTACAGGCGTGGTGCACTTAAAACTCAAGCTATGCTTGCCCTGTTTCTTCTTCAGCATATTTCGGGGGAATGAACATGCTATTGCTTTATTCCTATCCCTATATACTCCCAGATGGTTTTTATATTTTTTGTGGATAAAAACAAGCACAACTATGTTTATTACTTATTTGGACAGGCTCAGGTTCCTGATTCTCACATTTTTCTTTTTTTATAGGACACCGCGAAGCAAATTTACAACCTTTTGGAAGAATGGTCACATCAGGGGGAGAACCCCCCAATATTATTCGATTTTTTTTCTTCTGTGTTCCAATTGAAGGAATAGCTGATAAAAGACATTGTGTATAAGGATGCAAAGACTTACCAAAAAATATAGTTTCCCTGTCTGCAAGTTCTACTATTTTTCCTAAATACATGATTGCAACTCTATTACTAACATATTGTGCTAAAATCAAATTGTGAGTAATAAATAGAAAAGTATAATCTTTTTGAACCTTTAAACTCATTAATAAATTAATGACTTGTGATTGGACTGAAACATCTAAAGATGAGGTAGGCTCATCAAGTATTATTAATTCAGGTTCAAGGGCAATTGCTCGAGCTATCGCAATTCTTTGCTTTTGTCCCCCACTAAACTCATGAGGAAAGCGTTCTAAATGTTCTTCTGTTAAACCTATTTCTTTAGCTAAAATTATGACTTTTTCCTTCAATTCATTTTTTTTGGCAAGTCCGTTAATTATCATTCCACGAGAAATATTATTATAAACTCTCATTGCTGGGTTTAGTGAAGAAAAAGGGTTTTGAAAAATATATTGAATTTTACGCCTATAAGGTTTTAATTTTCCCCCTTTCAGTTGAGAAATATCAGTCCCAAGATAGTTTATAGCACCAGACGTTGGCTCATGAAGCCGACAAATCGTTTTTGCAAGAGTAGTTTTCCCACATCCAGATTCACCAACTATAGCTAAGGTTTCATTATATTTTATTTTAAATGAAACCCCATTTAGGGCAAAGACCGTAGTATTATTAGTATAATAGTGCTTGTGAAGATCAACTATATCTACTAGATTAATTATTTTATTCTCCATTAAACAGACTCCTAATTAAATAGGTTAAGTTATCTGAAACTTGATATACTTCTTTCCTAATAGTACATCGTTGTGATTAATCAAACAACTTCCCAGAAATTATAGTAGAATCTATATCTATTTTGACCAATATAAACTAATGTAAATGGCAACTAACAAAATGTTCTGGTTCTACTTCCCTTTCCTGGGGTTTTTGACGCCTACAAATAGGCATTGCTTGTTGACACCGGGGTTCAAACAAACATCCAGAAGGAAGATTAGTCAAGTCCGGAAGGTCTCCTTTTATTATTCCTAATTTTTTGCCTTGTTCTCCTGTTGGTATAGCATCAAGTAAACCTTTCGTGTAAGGATGTTTAGGATTATTCACTATCGTATCAATTCTTGCTATTTCTACAATCATTCCTGCATACATTACATCAACATAATCGCAACTTTCCGAGATAACTCCGAAATCATGTGAGATAAATATCGTTGAAAAATGAAGTTCCTTTTGTAACTTCTTAATCAATTCGAGTATTTGTGCTTGTATAGTAACATCCAAACTAGTCGTTGGCTCATCTGCAATTAAGATGCTAGGTTTACAAACTAATGCTATTGCTATCATAATTCGTTGTTGCATACCACCGCTTAGTTCGAAAGGATATAATTTAGAGATTCGATTTGGATTGGGCATACCAGTAAGTTCTAAAGTGGACAACATCATTTCATGTGCTTCCCTAAAATTAAAGTTTTGATGTACCCGAATAGCTTCAATAATTTGATTTCCAACCCGTACCGTTGGGTTTAGAGAAGAAGTAGGATCTTGAAATATCATTGAAATCTCTTTACCTCGGATTTTGCGTAGATCTTTTTCGGTAAGACGAAGTAAATCCTTGCCTTTAAACAAAATTTCACCTTCAACAATTTCTGCCGCTTTAGAAGGAAGAAGACGAATAATTGATTTAACAGTTAAGCTCTTTCCACAACCAGTTTCACCAATAATACCAAGAACTTGATTCTCTTCCAAAAAAATGTTTACTCCATTGAGAGCTTTTACAACTCCACGTTCCGAATAGAAAAAACATTTTAAATTTTTAATCTTAAGTATTGGAGTATTTATTTTATTCATTTTACAACATCCTCAATTCTTACATCAAGTACATCTCTAAGGTTATCTCCCAAAATATTAAAAGACAAAGTTACGCTACCCAATGCTATAGAAGGGAAAAAAAGAAGATAAGGATAGATGCGCATATATTCACGGGCATTAATCAATAATGCTCCCCATTCTGGAATTGGAGGGGGGACACCAAGCCCCAAAAAGCCTAACGCAGCACCTCCCATAATAATACGGGAGATATAAAGGGTCGATTGAACAATAATTGGTGAAGTAATATTTGGAAAAATATATCTCATAAGTATATTTGCTTTTGATTCTCCAATCAATTCTGCTGCCATAACAAAATCTAGATGTCTAATCGAAAGAGCTGACGCATAAACAAGACGTACAAAATGAGGAATAGCCCAAATAGTAAGAGCAACAATAACATTTCTTAGTCCAGGACCTAAGACAGCTATTAAAAGTACAATAAGAAGAAAATATGGAAAAGCCATCATTATATCTGTTGCCCGCATAATTATATCACCAACTCGACCTCCTAATCCTCCAGCAATTAAACCCAAAATTGTTCCAATAATCACTGCTATTAAAGTTGCTACAAAACCTATAGTTAAAGAAAAACGAGCACCATAGATTACTCTGGAAAACAGACAACGTCCTAAATCATCAGTGCCGAAAATGTAAGTTCTACTTGGCGAACTAAACCTTTCTCTTAGATTACTTTTATATGGATCATGCGGAGTAATCCAAGGAGCAAATATAGCGACTAAAACTATAAATACACAATATGCGAGGGTAATTATCGCAATTTTTCTACGTTTTAATCTTGAAAAAAAGATTTTTAAATGGGAAATTTTTTTAGATTTTCTTTCTTTTTCAGTCATTGCTTCAGCTCCTTTTTAATGAATCTTGAATGTTTTCCTTCTGTAATAATTTTTATATAAAGTAGCTACAATTCTTAAATTAACTTTATTCTTACTACACCATAAACCAATTTCTTTTTTTCTTTTGTCCTATTTTTAAATAAAATAATTGTAGCAAGCATAACATAAATCAATTTAATCAACTTCCACTATCATCTCCAATTCAACTGCTGAATTTGCTGGAAGTTCATTTACAGCTAAGGCGCATCTTGAATGATGGCCACGCTTACCAAAAATATCAATTAGAAGTTCGGATGCAGCATTTATCACATTTGGTTGACTGGTAAAACCTTTAGCGCTATTGACATAACCATGTACATTAACAATTTTCATAACCTTATCAAGATCTCCAATAGCCATTTTAAGTACAGAAATTGCATTAATACAGGCCATTCTAGCAGCTAATTTCCCCTGTTGTTCTGTTAAATCCTTTCCAATCTTACCCTGATATTTAATTTCTCCACCAAGTTTACATATCTGTCCTGATATATAGACGAGATTATTTGTTCTCTGGTAAGGTAAATATCTACCGCCAGGCTGAGAAGAAACTGGTAGTTCTATTCCCATATTTTTCAATTTCTTCTCAATATCCATATTAATTCTCCTCAAAATCTATAAACTCCATTAGACTATCGCAATGCTTTATACCTATAAACAGGTTTATTATGATAATCTACTCTTGTATCCTTGCTTCGTTAATAAACTTTAACCTGTGGATTAATCATTGTATAAAGCAAGTCAAGGATAGTATTGACTAAAATAATAGTAAAGAGAAATATAATTGCTGCTCCTCTAACGACAGGGAAATCACGACCGAATATGGCCTGAAACATTAGCCGACCCATCCCAGACCAAGAAAAAATAATTTCTACTACCATTGCTCCACCCATAAGAATCCCAACCTGCAAGCCTAAAATAGTAATAATCGGAATTAGCGCATTGCGCAATGCATGGAATAAAACTATTGACAATTCAGAAAGTCCTTTCGCTCTTGCTGCTGTAATATAATCTTCGCTTAAAACATTTAACATTATTGAACGTGTTATTCTAGCTAAATTAACAGCTGCATATAGAGATAGACTAAGAGCAGGTAAGAAAATATATCTCAACCCACCAGTACCATAAATCGGAAAATAATCTAATCGAAAAGCAAAAATATACATTAAAAAGAGGGCAATTACAAATCCAGGTATAGATATACTAAAAATAATGAATGTATTTAAAAATTCACCTATCCGAGTTTCCTTGTAGTATGCTGATAATATACCGACAGGAATCCCTAAAAAACAAACTATAATCCCAGAAAATAAAGTTAATCTTAAAGTGTTAAAGTATGCACCGGATACATAGCTAATCACACTAGTGCCAGCATACCACGAATTCCCCAAGTCAAATCGAGTAAATAGTTTCCATATGAATTTAAGATACTGTTCAATAAATGGCCTATCAAGTCCCAGCTTACTTCGCAAAGCTTGTTTAGTTTCTGGCGTAATACTCTCGAAAAGAATAATTTCAGTCGGGTCTCCTACTGCAAAAAAAAGAACGGAGAAAATCAAACTTGATGAAACAAACAATAACAACAGGGTTGTGAGTAATTTCTTAAAGAAATATTTACGCATAATAACTCCCGAATAACTAATAAGATTAGATGCCCCCCACCAATCCGGGAGGGGGCTTTATCTATCTACCTATCTAGCCAGGTTTCAAAAAAATTGAATTGGTTAGGGTGAGGTACAAATCCTTCAACATCACTTTTCATTATACACACATTATTTAGGGCATAAAGTGGAATAGCTATGGCATCTTCATAAAATATGTGTTGGATAGCATCAAGTATTTTTAGACGAGCTTCAGGCCATCTTGCCATTTGAAATTCTGTTTTCATTAATACATCTAAAATACCTCCACTTCGGCGGCTCATATTAAGACCATTAGGACTTACGTAATCTCCATGATAATTTCCATATAGGCTATGGGTAGGTTCGAGATATATTGTTCCCCAACTGGTAAAGAAAATATCATAGGGTATCTCTGGACGGTTTATGCTGGACCAAAAAATACCCGTTTCCGAACTAACAATGGAGGCATCTATGCCGATTTCTCTAAGATAGGCTTCGAGCATTTGGGCTGTTTGGCCATTCCTGGGATCTCTATCAGGTGGAACACCAATTGTAACTTTCAATTTATTCCCATCTTTATAAAGAAGATTATCTTTTCCACGTTCCCAACCTTCTTCAGCAAGAAGTTTTAGGGCTTTATCTGGATTATATTTATATCCTTGTGGGAAATATCCCCAATTAACTGGGGTAACAATACTATCAACAGAATCAGCCAATGCCCCCATAGTTTCTGTAATTAATTCCCTATCAATAGCTAGATTTATAGCTTTTCTCAAATTACGGTTATTCCAAATAGGAAGATCATAGTTGAAATCAAGTTTAATACACCGGTCACTTGCTATTGATTTTATTTTATAGTCAGGGTCATCTTTTAATCTTTCAATTTGCGAAGGTGTTGGACCAAAAACAAAGTCAATTAAGCCTGATTCTAGTGCCATAATTCTTGTTTCAGCATCAGGTATAATATCAAATCTTATCTCATCAAGATATGGTGCTTTGCCCCAATAATCATCGTTTCGCTCAAGAAGAAGGTATTCACCTCTAACCCACTCCTCAAACCTAAAAGGACCAGTACCTGAAGGATTCTGCGCAAATTTATCATTCCCTAATTCTTCCACGGCTTTTGGGTCTCTCATGGGAACAGCTCCTGTAGATGATGAAAGAGAAAGAAAAGGAGCAAATGGTTCTTCTAATTCTATAACTACTGTGTATTTATCCTCTATTATAACGTCTTTAATCAGTTTTCCAACAAGCCCATAACAAACGTTAGGATCATCAGGATCTGTATAACGTTCAATATTCCATTTTACTGCTTCTGCATTAAAAGGATTACCTGTATGAAATTTTACATCTTCTCTCAGTTTAAAACGGATCTTCGTATCACTTATCCATTCCCAGTCTGAAGCCAAACCTGGTTCAATCTCTCCATCTGGCATCTTACGTGTGAGAGCTTCAAATATTTGTCTATTATACGGTCCACTACCTATTCCAAACCTACTCGGATCAATTCCTACTATATCTGCAGCAAGACCCATAATTAGCTGTCCCCCTTGCTTAGGGGTAGAAGCCAAAGTCGGCAGATAAAGTCCTATCATCAGAAAAATAAAGAGAAATAACCCAGTGATAATAATTCTTTTATTAAACTTCATAATAAACAACTCCTTTTAAAATTTATTTTACTTGAAAAAACAATCGAAAAACTAAAATAATACTATGCTTTGATATCACCTCCCATTTCTTTTTTTATTAAGTACAACCGAAATTTTGCGTGAACAACTATTATGTTATTTTTTTACAAATTTTAACCTAAAATCATGATGAATTTGCAATACTGTATTCAAATTCTACTATTTTCCTCACCACCCTTCAATCAAATGTTGCTTTTTTGTTTTTCACTGCTAAAAAGCAGCAAAACTCTTAAAATATCCACAGATAACGAGCTTGATTTCTCAGTTTATCCACACTTAGCAATACAGTAATGCTTCTTAATCTTCTTTCTTTACAAAATCCCTTCTTTTATTAAACCTTTTGCTATATGACTTAAACCTAATTTATCTAAAACTTTCCTAGTAGGAATACCTTTGCTATCCCAACCCCGTAGGCGATAATATTCCTTAAGCATCCCATCTAGATCATTTTGACTTATTTTTTCTCCTTTAAAAGGTCCTTCTGGTAGGGGGTCAGACATCCTTTTAGGTAATGTATCATCTTTTATATCCATTCCTTCCCGAACATTAAAAGCTCTCGCAATATTATTTGCCCTATCTGCAACAGTCATTAATTCTTCAAAATCATAATTTAATCCTGTTGTAGCATTAATAAATTCTTTTATTACCGTTAAACTAGATACAGGATTCCAGGGCTCAAATACATGTCCGCAACCTCCAAATAGATCAAGTAAACTCCTAATATTTTGCCCTTTCAATACAATATAAGCCTTTTTCTTTCCTACTTCAAGAACACTAACTGGATTAACAATCCCAATTTCAGGAAAAGCATTTTCCTTATCAAAAGCTGGATCTGGAACCGTTTCAGTATGTGCAGCCCCACGAGGACCTATAGCGTTAGTCAAAGCTTGTCCTTTCTTTCCTCGTGGTTCTTGCAAAGCAAGTTCGAGCCCTTTAACGTGCATTGCAAATTCTTGGGACCCATTACCAATTTTCTCCGAAGCAATCCGTACACCCTCTGATAAAAGCTTACCTACACCCTCACGAAGACCTATTTTCCTAACTAATTCAACTATACCTTTAGGATTACCCCAAGTTAATTCAATTCCATCCAAATCTTGTTTGCTTAAAATACCTTTTTCGTAGCACTCCATAGCCCATGCAATTACTACCCCTGTAGACATGGTATCTATTCCTAATGAATTACATAATTCATTTGCTTTAGCAAGACCATTAAGGTTAGAATTTAAACATAAAGAGCCCAATGCTGCCAGAGTTTCATACTCTGGACCGCCATATTTAGGCTCAACTGGTGCAAAAGGACCAGAACTAATCTCAACTCCACTAATACACTTAATGACACACCCTGGACAATGATATCGATCTTTCAATATTGTATCTCGTATTTCCTGATGAGATATTTTTTTATAATCCTTAAAAACACCACTTTGAAAATTTTTAGTAGGCAACAACCCTATTTCATTTAGACCAGCTACCCCCGCAGATGTACCATATATTTGCATTCTTTGTTTTTGAGGATCTTCTTTAATTCTTTGAATAAGTTCTTTTATTAACTTCTTAACTAACTTTGGATTAGCATATTTAATAGTGACTGTTCCTTTAATAGCAATAGCTTTCATTTTTTTTGAACCCATCACTGCTCCCATTCCAGTCCGTCCAAAAGCTCGGTGTTTGCCTACCAAAACTGCTGCAAATCTACACATCTTTTCTCCACCCGGTCCAATCACTGCTACACTAGCTTTTTCACTAGTTTCTTTTTTAATTTTATCTTCAGCATCACCAGTAGTATTCCCCCAAAGGTGCTCAGCTGATCTGAATTCAACCTTATTATCGTTTATCCAAACGTAAACCGGTTTAGGGGAAACACCTTCAATAATAATATGATCATATCCTGAAGTTTTTATTTCACGACCTAAACTACCAGCAGCACTTGACTCCCCATATCCGCCAGTTAGAGGGGATTTCGCAATCATCTGAGTTCTAGTTCCACCAGGAACTGTAGTGCCAGCAATAGGACCAGTGGAAAAAATTATCTTATTGTCAGCACCTAATGGATCAACTCCTCGCGGTAATTCATTAAAAAGAATATTAGCACCAAATCCGCGCGGACCCATATATTTTTTAAAAGATTCTTCGTTTATAGTTTCATCAAAAAAAGTCTTTTTAGAAAGATTGATTCTTAATAGCTTCCCAGCAAAAGCAAACATTATTATTCCTCCCTTTGTTTTTAATCTAAATTATTCATCGGTTATGTTTATTGTTACAATTATTCTAGTTCTAAAGAATATTTTTATAAACATTTAAAACTTTTTTCCTAGCTTTTCTTTATTCAGAAATAATTATAACTTTAACTTTATCCGTACTCTTGAATATCAATTGGTTGGCCATTATTAATTGACTTGTATATTGCATCAATTACACGGTTGACAGCAAGACCATCATAACCATTAGCTATAGGCTCTGAATCCGAAATAATACAATCGACAAAACTCTTTATACATCTATCTACAGATCCAACTTTTTCATCCATAATATTACCATGTGCAAATATTTCAGGATAATCAATACCATCAGAGGTATATTTAGTAATAGCTCCATGCTGCTTTAAATCAAGTTTATAGCCACCCTTCGTGCCTACAAGTTCAAACTTTACATCATTTACAGGTACACCCTTAGGCAAAACCCATGAGTTTTCTAAAACTAAAACGGTGCCTTTTTGAAACTCTATAATGCTTTGGAAAAAATCTGGAGTTTTGACTCCCATATTCCAAAGAACTTTTTCCCGGCTGACAGCATATACTCTTTTAACTTCATCCTCTAAAATCCAGCGTGCTACATCAATAATAAGACAGCCAACAAATAATAATACAGAAGAATGACCAGCCCAACTTAGCATTTCAGTAGGAACACTAATTTTATTACTAAACCTAGCAAATCCATGAATTGGAGTTCCAATTTCACCTTGGGAGACGGCTTGTTTAAGGTGAAAGAAAGGTAAAGCCCATCTGCTATTAAATTCTACCATAAGTTTGCATCCAGAAGATTCTGCTGCTTTAACAATTGCCTCAGCATCCTCGAGGGTGCTTGCAAGAGGCTTCTCTACGAGTATATGTTTCCCTGCGTGCAAAGCCTCAAGTGCCGGAGCACGATGCTGATGATCAGGTGTTGCTATAGATACTCCATCTATTTCTGGATGTTTTTTTAACATTGTTTTAACATCACCATATGAATGAGAAATAGAGTGTTGTTTAGCTAACACCTTGGCACGCTCTTCATTAAGATCGCAAATAGCTACAACGTTAGCTCTTGGATGTTTTTCATAAATCTCTAAGTGTTTTTTGCCCCATAATCCAGTTCCTATTAAAGCTAAATTAACAATGTCTTTCATTGTAAATTACCTCCTATATATTGTAATTTATAATATATTACAAATAACACTATTATATGAATCTATCCATGTAGCCGAATAGAAAGCCATTTATTCCCCCACCAAGCTTATCTACAGCTGTGATGGTTAAAAATTAAAGGACTTTTCCTCTTGCTGCAACAGGCCACGTAGTTTCTATATGTCCATTTCGTACTCCATAAACTAAGTCATGAGCATTGGTCACATTATTACAGTAATTTGGTATGATTGTAACGCGCTCCCCGATAGAAGGTTTTCTTCTGCAACCAGAAAAATCTGAAATTCCATGTTCTTCTGAAAGCCTAACGATTTTAGCTTTAGGATACTCTATTATATGACCAAACCCTTCTAACCACTGAGAACCTGCAAGAGTGAGGGTTTTTGAACCAGCATCAAGCACAGCTCTATCAGATGTTGGCCTGCTTACCACTGTACTAACTATCTTCATTGCACAATCTTTATAAGAAGCAACTCCAAAAGACACTTTAACGCAATCA